>WOYI010410632.1_pt1 | contig 14704 bp, 13 predicted proteins | sample 6423411 | NCBI WGS metagenome assembly WOYI01 (sample SAMN13441803, study PRJNA592873) | oil field metagenome | biome: oil field; feature: oil-well bore; material: oil-contaminated soil; isolation source: oil-contaminated soil from oil-well borehole | place: Germany: Wietze | collected 2016-10-18 ...
CGTTCTGACAGGTCTTGGCCTTGGATTCTGGTTCGGGATCGAAGCACTGGAAAAAAAGCTTCTCGCCTGGAGGGACGAGCCCCGGCAATATGTTCCGGTGGCACATCAAAGGAGAGTTTCCCATTGAAAAAGCTGTTGACTGCTGTTTTCCTTCTGTTCCTATCCGCCGCCTCCTGCATGGCTTCCCAGACCGTTTCGGTCATGCTCGACTGGGTTCCGAACGTAGATCACGTGCCACTCTTTGTTGCTCGCGATCAGGGGTTCTTCCGGGCGGAAGGTCTTGACGTCCGCTTTCTGACACCTTCGGATACCACCGATGCCCTGAAGCTTGCCGCCTCGGGGAAGGTCGACCTGGCCGTCGGTTACGCGCCGCAGGTCATTGTCGCCGTCGCGGAGGGGCTTCCCGTCACGGTAGTCGGGCGCCTCATCGAACATCCCTTGAGCGTTGTTCTCTTTTTGGGCGACAAGGGAATAACTTCCCCGAAAGATCTGGAAGGCAAACGAATCGGCTACACCGTGCCCGGGGTCATGGATGTACTTCTCGATGCATTTCTCGGCATCAACGATGTCCGGAACGCCTCTTTCGTCAACGTCGGTTTTTCCATCGTCCAGTCTCTTGCGTCGGGCCAGGTGGATGCCGTCATGGGAGGGTTCCGCAACGTCGAGGCCGTCGAGCTGGAGCGCCTTGGCATGAAACCCGGCACCTTCCCTCTGGAAGAATGGGGCTTACCGGATTACGACGAGCTTGTTCCTGTCGGTTCCCCCGCGTTGGTGAAGGCTCAACCCGCGGTTATCCGTGCCTTCAGAAGGGGCCTGGAAAGAGGGGTCCTGGAAACGCGGGAACACCCCGTTTCTTCGTTTGCCATGTACCTGAAGTCGGTTCCGGAGGCGCAGAAGGATGCCGAACAGGAGCTTTTCCTGAGGACGCTTCCCTTTTATGCCCCGAACCAGCGCCTGGAGCCCGGTCGCTGGGAAGCACTGGCCGATTTCGCTCTTGAATGGAAGCTGATCCGCAAACCGGTGGATGTCCGTTCCTGTCTCTGGAGCGAGGAGGTGGAAAAAACACCATGAGGGAGCCTGAAATGCCCCCGCTTCGGAAACTGGTCCTGACCGCTCTCCTGTCCGCCGCCGGAGTTCTGCTTTCAAGTCTCTCGATCCCCCTGGGGCCGACACGTTGTTTCCCCTTTCAACACGCCATCAACGTAATCGCGGGAGTTCTTCTGGGTCCCTGGTGGGCCGCCGGTGCCGCCTTCACGACCAGCGCCCTCCGTCTCGCTCTCGGGACGGGCACGCTTTTCGCCTTTCCGGGAAGCATTCCAGGAGCCCTGGCCGTGGGGCTCTCCTCCAGGGTCTTCCGTGAAAGACCCCTTTTGGCGGCGACTGCGGAGCCCTTCGGCACAGTCCTTGTGGGCGCTTCACTGAGTGCGGTAGTCATTGCTCCATTTACCAACGCCGAGGCCACCTTTGCCATGCTTGGGCCTGCCTTCCTTGTCAGCAGCGTCTCGGGTGTCGTCCTCGGCGGTCTCGTGCTGGTTGCCCTTCCCCGCGAAGTCAGGAGGGCTGGTCATATGTAGGACAGAGCAATAAATAAGGTTCAGACCTACACGGCCTGTTGCCCAAATGGCGTAAATGAAGGAAAAAAGCGGTAATTCCCGGTAAAATGGATACTGTCAGGGGGTGTTCTCCATGATGGGAATCCAGGAGCCGGACAATAGCAAGCTCTTTTACACCAACATCAACATTGCCGAAGGGATCCGACGGGACCACAAAACGTTTGCCTAGGGTCCTACTTCGTAGTATATGGTCAATGAGACCCTCATAGGTGTCAGACCTACACTTTTTACATTTGGTGTCTCCTGATCGGATTGAAGGTCTTAAGAAATTATTGCCCATTGTGCCCACGTTTCCCTTTCTGTCCTCCTTTGTGTTAACAACTCAGAGAGGATCTTTCACCCCGACGATGTACCAAAAGATACTCAGGCCTGACCCTCTGAGGGGGCAGGCCTGAGTCGTTTGCCCGTCAGATCCCAACTGGATTGTTCCTGAAATATTCTTCCTACTCGTTCCTCTTCATGAACCAGGAAATTATGGTGTTGAACTCTTCAGGTTTTTCCAGATGGTGGGTATGAGACGCATCCTTCACGATGTGGATCTCGGCGCCTGGCACAAGGCTCCAGTAGTAGGCAGCCGTTACCGGTCTGGCTTCGTCGAATTCGCCGGCGGTGAACAGGGTGGGCACCTTGATGTTCCTCAGTTTGTCTATTACCTGGTGGTACTTAAGGGTCCCGGTGGAAGTGAATTCGCTAGGTCCCCACATGTAGTTGTAGACCTCCATGCCCATGGTGTCGAAGGCCTTCAGGAGGCTGTCCGGCCAGGGGTCAAGCCGACAGAAGAAATTTGCGTAGAATACGTCCATTGCCGCAAGGTAATCGGAGTTGTCGAAATCTCCCCTGGCTTCGGATTCATCGACGGTTCTCTGGACATCCTCGGGGAGGGTCTTAAGCCTCTTCTTTGCATCGGAGATCCATCTCTGGGTGCTCATGAAGGGTCCGGCAAGGATAAGGCTCCTGATGCCCCTGGGTTCGGGCTTCCAGGTGTAGTACTCCACGGCGAGCATTGAACCCCAGGACTGGCCGAGGATGTGCACCTCATCAAGGCCAAGGGCGTCCCTCACTGCCTGGACCTCCTCAACGAAGCGTTTCACCGTCCACAGGGAGAGGGTGTCCTTTTCGGTGGTGATGGAGTTGCCGCATCCGAGCTGGTCGTAGAATATCACGGGCCTTTCCGATGCCAACGCTTCGAGTGACTCAAGGTAGAAGTGGGTCATTCCCGGCCCGCCGTGCAGGACCAGCAGTGGAACGGCATCCTTGTCAAGGCCTACCGCACGATACCAGACCTGCCCGCCTTTTACCGGTATGAGACCTTCCTTTTCAGTTGCTTCTCCAGCGGAAACTGCAAAAAAGAGGCTCAGTACAAGGAACACCGCGATCGTTAAGATCGCAATTCTCTGTTTCATTTTTCCCGCACCTCCTCTAAAAAGTTATCCCAGTACAGTATAAGACCAAAATATGGAAACGGGGAAGAAAACCCGGAAATATATTAGGGTTCAGCCTGTCCGCTTTTGGCATTTTTATTGGCAGCGGGGCGAAGATGAAGGAGAGAGGTGATCTTTACGGGATATCAGAATCGGGAATGCCGCAGGCGGCAAGGCGGTTCGAAGAGGCGATGAAAAGGAATATTTCCCCTGAAAAAAGAGTTCCTGGAATATCCTGGGAACTGTCTTTGTCAGATCTGAAGCCCTGATGTTTTCAAGATCTTTAAAAAAGGGGCAGCTCCTGTGAGGGACCGCCCCTCATATTGGAATACCCAGGACCGTGAAGCAGTTTTAAGATCCTACCTGCTGTTCTGCGCGCTGTCAGCCACACCAGGGTTGCTTTCTCCGGCAGGTCCTTGCGCCTTGTCTGCGTGATTTTTGTCACCGCCTGCAAATGCTGTCCCCGATATCATAAGAATCAGCATTATTGCGGCCAGGATCTTTTTCATAAGTATGCCTCCCTATGTGGTTTTTGAAAATAATCTATAATGTTTGTGGTTCGACCCTATACGCAGATGTACAGCAAGTTCATGAAATTATCAAAGGGGAGGTGTGTTGAGCATGAGGGAAATTTTCGGGGTGTTCATTGCTTTCCTTGCCTGTCTTTTCTGTTTTCCAGGTATAGCGCAGGCCCTCACACTCCAAAGTGACGCTTTCTTGGAAGGCGAAAGGTTGCCGGACAATGCCGGGTTCGAAAGAGGGAATGTCTCTCCTGCGCTTATGTGGGGGGATGTCCCCGAAAATACAAAGAGCTTTGCGTTGATCATGGATGATCCTGATGCCCGGGGATGGGTGCACTGGGTTATTTTCAACATCCCTTCCGCTGTAACTTCATTGGATAAAGGGTTCCCCAAAAATGAAGAACTGCAGGATGGGACCAGGCAGGGTGTCAACGATTTCGGAAAGACAGGTTACGGGGGACCCTGCCCCCCAAGCGGAACGCACCGTTACGTCTTCAGTCTGTACGCGCTGGATGCGGATCTTGACCTTGAGCCGGGATCTTCGCGAACTTCCCTGCTCAAGGCCATGGAGGGGCATATACTTTCCGAAGCGGAACTGATGGGCAGGTACAGCCATTAGGACACTTCAGATGCCGAACCATTCGGGTAGGGAAAAGCCCGCCCATATGGGCGGGCTCCCCTTAGAATGTTCGCCTGGGGTTCTACTTCGCAATATATGGACAATGCTTCTCCTTTGACGCGGACCGATGTGGGCCTTCTGATCCCCATAGATGCCATGGCCGGAGCGATGACCCTTTCCATCTCATCTTCTGCCTGGGTCCGTTGCATCTTTTGTTTTTCAGAACCAATTTGAACAGAAGGTTTTACCCTCCTAATCCATATCACCGGAAGTGACATCTTCAGCGGTTTCCTGAACGATCTCTGCAGGTTCTTCCTTGACTGGTTCTTCTGCAGCAGGTTCTTCTTTTACTGGCTCTTCTTTTACAGGCTCTTCTTTGACTGTTTCCTCCGTAACTGGTTCCTCCTTGACAGGTTCATCTTTTACAGGTTCTTCTTTAACCGGTTCTTCCTTAACCGGTTCTTCTGGAGCAGGTTCTTCCTTAACTGGTTCCTGCTTTTGTGGAGGTTGCACATCTTCCGAAACTGCTGCGGGAACAGGGACAGTTTCCGCCTGGATCTTTTCCGGCTCCTGTTCCTGGATCTCTTTTACTTCCGCCGTCGGCGTGGCATCTTCCTTAAGTGGCTCCGGTTCCTTTACAGGGGCCACTTTTTCCTCTACAGCGGGTTCGGGTGCAGTGTCCGGTACGATCTGTTCCAGTACCTTCTCCTGGACAGCGGGTTTTTCAGGTGCGGGGACAGGTGCCGGCACAGGTGCCGGGATCGGTGCCGGAGCGGGCGCAGGTACGGGGACCGGTATCGGGATCGGGATCGGTATCGGCTTTGCGTCCGGCTTGAGTTGCTGGATCACCTGGTCCTGGAGGGATTGTTCCTCAACAGCCAGTTCTGCGGGTTCTGTCCCCGGTTCCTCAGGTTCAGGACCTGATATTTTTACATTGGAGATCCCGGGTTTTTCGAAAGTTCCTTTGACATTGAAACTGACATCCCGGAAATCATCTTTTTTCAGTACCGAACCGGCCCCTTCAATAGTTCCCTTGAGGAGCCCCACGATGTCCTGCGTAGCGGCCAGCCCGCTCAGACCCCCGGTTGCCCCTCCGATCAGGGCGTTGAAGACCCTGACGTTGACATTTCCGCTGCAGGCAAGGTTTAGCCTTTTTTCCGGTCCGACAGGACCGGAGGCTGAAAGGTGGCGATATATTGGATCGCCCGCCGGAGCTTTGACCAGTGTATCTTCCCTGAGGATCAGTCGTCCTGTTTCAAGGTCGAATGGGGCGTAGATGGACAGGTATTGCACCCCTTTTGTTCCGTGGATCGAAGTGAGGAGGTCGACGCCCTTGAAACCTGACAACATGCCCTGCCCTGTTGTTAGAAGTCCGCTTCCGCTGTATTTTATGGGCTCCCCGATAGTGCCGGAGATATTTGCCGAGAGCCGGGCCTTCCCTGTGATCCTTCCTTTCAGCTTGAAAGCATCTTTCATCAGTGCATCGATGTCCGTATCTGTAACCTCTACCTCTTCGTTGAAGGTCATGTCCGGAAGGTTCAGGGAACCGTTGCCGGAGATATTGCCGCCGTAAAGTTTCCCTTTCTCGTTCGCGGAAACTAGGCGGTCCCCTTCAAGGACCATTGGAAGAACAATGTCCGTAAAGGCCATGCCCATAAAACGGACGGAAGGAGATGTCAGGTTACCTGTCCCGCTATTACCGCCCTTCTCGAAATGTCCCTTGAAGGCCAGGTTGGCTGTCCCGGTGATGTTGTAGGGCTCGAGTTTTTCAAACCTGACGAGCATGGGCTTGAGGTCGAGGTTTTTCCCGTCGACCGCAAGGTCGGCTGCGAATGGTGCGGGCCTGACGTCGCCGGTTACCGCTATGGAGCCATCCCCTACTTTGCCCGAAAGGTCCTGGATGCTCACTTTGTCCATGTTGCCGGATAATTTCACCTTTAAGCTGTCCGCCCTGACGCCGGAAGCAGCTATGAATGGCGCCGAAGCGTTCAAGGCTACCCGCGGGTTTTCAACATTCCCGGAAATGGCCAGGTCGCCCGTCAGGATCCCGGCCATGGGCGATCCCTTCTGGTCCTTGAAAGATATTTTTTCAAGGTCGATATTGGCAGCTTTTACGGATATGTTCAGCGCGGTCTTTTCAAACGGTTCCTCAACGGTCATGGATCCTGCCGCTGAGAGGGTTCCGGTTCCCATGGCAGCGCTTCCCTGTTTTATCGTAACAACCTTACCTTTTTTCTCCAGTTCGACCTTTAACGACTCAAGCGCTGCACCGCTGATCGCTGCGGAGTCTGCCTTGATGTCAAGACGAAGGTCTGCGGGTACCCCTCCCTTGAGATCCGGGATGTCAGTGCCTGCGCTTAAATTGACAAAGCGAAAGTTGTCCATCGCAGAAAGAGCCGGAGAGAGCAGGCTGACCCTGACGGACGGGCCGGAGAGGGCCCCCTTGATCCATGCTTCAACAGTTATATCGCCTTTGATGCGGTATTCGGCAACCGGGGGGTACAGCGAAGCGAAGAATGCAGAGTCGAGTTTTGCCGCACGCACGACTATATCCCCGGTCCTGTTCTCCGAGGAAAGGTTTGTGATCCTGCCGTTCCCCGAAATGGAAGCACTCTTCCAGCCGCCCTTCAGGTCTGAAAATGCAAGTGAATCCTCTTTGAGAGCGTAGTTATATGATGTGGAAGGACTTGACAATGAATATTCCCCGACGCTCATACTGTTCGACCAAACCTTGCCGGATACGGCAATATCGGGGGCCGTTCCGGCTATCCTGTAATCGGCATTCATCACCCCTTTGACGTCGATATCCTTGAGTGCCGGAACGATCTTTTTGACCGATGCAAGGGAGAGCGACCTCAAAGTGCCCTGAAGAGCAATTTCCGGTTTTGTCATAAACTCATTGACGGTTCCACCAAAGGCCAGCGGCGCTCCTTCAAAGACGCTCTTCCCGCTGAGGTTGATGTTCCCGCCCCGTATATTCGCGCTTATGCTGGTATCGCTCGTCGAATATTCTTTGAAACCGAGTTTGCCGGCCCTGAAAGTGACCTTCCCCTCAGGGTTGAAAACCAGGCCCTCAAGGAACACCGAGAATTCATCAAGGGTTCCGCTCAAGCCTTCGATCTTCCCGGAAACCCGGGCAATGGACTCAAGATCGGCCGCAGCACCCTTGAGATCAACGCGCATCCTCGGTGGGGATGAGGGGGCGAAGAGAAAGGCAAGGTCGCCTTTGAGCGGGAATCCAAGGAGTCTCACATCCAGGTCGGCTACATCCAGTCTGTTCTTGAGAAATTTCCATCTTGCGGTAGCAGTTTCAACGGGGATACCGGAGATCATGGTCCCGGAATAATCGAGATCGCCTGATATTTCCGAATCCTGCCAGGTACCCTTTGCAGAAAAGCCGGTTGAAAGGAGCCCCTTGTAAAGGTCGGGTTCCGCCTTTGGCCAGAAATTTATCAGTCTTGCTATGTCAAGGTCTTTGGCATTCCCCTCTAATGAAAGTACGGGTGTGACGGTCCCTGCCGAAGACAGTTTGCCCTGGCCTATATCAAGGTTCATTTTCCTGATCGCGAAACTGTCCGCCTCCATCGAAACAACGAGTTTCCCTTTTACAGGCAGGTCGTCGATCATGACATCGAGCTCGATATTTATAAGGCTGCCGTTGAAGGAAAGGGCTACCTCGCTTATATTCGCCTCCGCCCATTCAGAGATGAGCGTGCTGTCCAGGATCCGTATCCTGCTCAGGGGCATCTGCCCGCCTTCGTCCCCCCTCTTTATCCTGGGGATAAGGCGGTTGATCTTGTCAACGTCCGATGCGAAACCCCGGATCTCAAGAAGAGATAACGGAGGCGAACCTGTCAGTAAAGCAAGCACCGATACCTTTGCCATTATGCTCCCGGCGCTGAAAATTTCCGCGCCGTCCGCAGAAAGCGAGATATCCCTCATTTCGTAACCCTTGAAGGGGTTCCCGCTGACCGATCCTATCGTTATCTGTGAATCAAGGTTTTCGGTGATGGCTTCCGAAACCTTTTCCCTTACCATATCTGCCCCGAAGTTGATGGTCATGGCCGCAGCTGCAATGACTGCCAGGCATACACCCAGAATAAGAAGCATTTTGCGCCCTTTTGACATTTCATCACCCTCTTAACTGTTCAGATTAGTCGTATGACACCATTGTACCATCTTTATTCCCGGTATTTTGCCCGGGCCGGGGAGGGGGGGATGATGGGCAGGCTTCCACTTTTTTGGTGTTAGCAGGTGGAAGCGGTAAAATGAAACACAGTTGGAACCAGGTTCATTTCGGAGGGGATTTTTTGAGGATCCGCGCAAAGGTGTGCTGGACATTGATCGCCCTTTTTATCCTGTCCTTCCTGATATTGATCGCTGTTTCAAATCGATTCATCGAGATGGAGACACGGACTCTGGAACGCGAGTTCATCCATGATTCGCTGGATCGTACAAGGGCGCTTGTCAATTCCCGGATCCAGTGGCTTTTGAGTTACACCATTGACATGTCTACCTGGGATGCAACCTACAAATTGATGCGACAGGACAAAGAATCGGCGCAAGCCTATTTTGACGAGGATCTGCCGGACGATTCCCTCGGATTCGACGCAGTGCTCTTTTTCCGCGAAGACGGAGAGCTTTTCCACAGCCAGATGCTGGGCGAGGAAGCGGACCGGGCCCCTTTCCTGGATGAGCTGGAAGGCCTTGCTGCAAAAGGGGAGTTCCTCCAGGGGGATCTGAAGGAAGGTCTGAAATCCGGTCTCCTGGATCTCCCTTCGGGTCCGGTCATGATAGCCATGAGTCCGATCCTCAAGACAGATGGGGAAGGTCCCTCAAGAGGGACCACCGTCATGGTTCAGCGTTTTACACCGGAAGTGGGAAACGAGATCGAACGGCTCTCAGGCATCGAGATGGATATCCTGCCTTTGGCCGACCTGGGAAAGGCCCTCCCTGGCGGCCTTATAGAAAACCTTACCCCGGAAGAGCCATTCGAAATAAGGGACGTTGGATCGATCCCCCGGGGGTATGCGCTTCTTTACGATATGAACGGGCAACAGTCTCTCGTACTTTCGCTCCCGTTTCCAGAGGATCTGCTGACCAGACGCCGCAATATGATCATTCTCGGATTTACGGGTATGATCTTTGCTTTCCTGCTTCTCCTGACCGCTACCTTCTTCCTGCTTCAGCGCCTGATCCTCGATCGGCTCATCAGAATGGCGACAAGCCTGAAGAATATCTCCGCGTCACCGCATCTCGACGAAAGGCTTCAGGTGGAAGGTTCCGACGAGATCACAGATGTGAGCCTTCACATAAACAGCTTGCTGGATTCGGTAAATAAAGCACAGGATCTGTTAAGCCTGTCCGAGATCCGCTACCGCACCATCTTTGAAAGATCGCCCATATCCCTTTGGGAAGAGGATTTTTCCGGTATCCGGGAACGTCTCGCCGAACTGCGCGAAGAAGGCGTCGATAGCATAGATACCTTCCTCGACAAGTTCCCCGAGGCAGTTTTGGAGTTCTCCCGTCTTCGGCGCGTTATGGACATCAATCAGAAGACCCTGGAGATACTGGGTGCCGGAAGCAAGGAGGAACTTCTGGAGAACTTGCCTCTGATCTACCAGAAGGAGGGGTCTCAGCTCTTGAAAGAAGAGATCATTGCCATTGCCGGCGGCGAGGAAAGTTTCGAGGGTGAGGGCATAAATTACACACTTGACGGGCGGAGACTTTACGTAAGCGTCAGGTGGACGATCGTGAGGGAGAGCGGGAGATATGAAAGGGTGCTTCTCTCGGTCGAAGATATCACCGGAAGAAAAGACCTGGAGGATCGCCTCAGGGTCCTGAGTTTTTGCGACGCGCTTACGGGGCTGAGCAACAGGGCGCTGTTCGAAGAAGAGATAAACCGCCTTGAATCGGGGCGCTTCGACCCATTGGGACTTGTATCGCTCGATGTGGACGGACTCAAGATAGCAAACGATTATGCCGGCCACAGCGCTGGGGACGAACTTCTGGGCCGCACGGGGAAAGTGCTTAAAAAGGTTTTCAGGGAATCGGATGTAATTGCCCGAATCGGCGGCGATGAATTTGCCATTCTGCTTCCCCAGTGTGACCTTGAAGGATTAAAGAAGATCCTTGAGCGGCTCCAGGAGGAACTGGCTCTGGAAAACGAAAATTTCCCGTGCTCTATCCCACTTTCTATTTCCGTAGGGTGGGCCTGGCGCGAAAGCGGGGAATCGACTATCGCAGAGATGCTCGCCAGCGCCGACCAGCGCATGTATCACCGGAAAAGGGAAGCGGGAGGAGGATATCACAAACGCCTCAGGGAAAACATCGAAAAAAATGCCGGGCGAGAGAATTCACCCGAAGAAGAAAAGAGATAAGAAGCAAGAGCGGTATTTTGGGATGAACGAAACTTGCACCGCACGGTACCCATCCGATCCTCCATGATACGTCTCTGGATCCCAAAGGATCGCGTTCTGAAGGAGAAGTAGAAGTTGAACAAAGATCAGGCAATGACTTTTATGTTTTGTATTAACAAGCCCCAATGATATAATAAAAATCAAGGTTTTGCCTTAAGACCCATAACCCGAAGAGGAGGAATTCTGTATGCCTAAGTTCACTTTTCCACATGTCGGGCACGAGAACCATCTCTGCTATCTCCACAATCTTGGCATCCTGGAAGCCGACCTTGCGCATTTCAAAGACATGGTTCAGGACCCAAAGTTTATTTGTAAGAAATGCGGCCGGGCAGCCAAAAACGCTGAGAATCTCTGCGAACCCGAAAAGCTTTAGTAAAGAGTTTCTGGTCAAGCCCGAGGGTCCTCCTCCGGGGAACCCTCGGGCTTTTGTTTTTTCGTTGGCGAGATCCTTCCCGCCGGAAGGGAAAAGCATCAGATGACTTCGTTTTCTACCGCAAGGATCCCCGAAGAACTGCAGGCTATTCTTCGAGACCTTGCCCCCACTGCATGGGAACTCAGCGATACTCTCGCCACAGATCCCGAGACGTCGTGCATGGAATACAGGGCCAGTTCAATGCATACCGATCTCCTCAGGCAACGCGGCTTTAAAACGGAAAAAGGCATTTGCGGCTTCGAGACTGCCTTCCTTGGTCGTTGGAGAAGGGGCACCGGAAGACCTGTAGTGACACTGATAGCCGAATATGATGCTCTTCCTGTTATCGGGCATGGTTGCGGCCATAATATCGGAGGTGCCATCAGTTCCCTTGCGGCCTCAGCTTTGGCAATTTGGGGACAGTTCGAAAACGTGGAAATACGGGTTCTGGGTACGCCTGGAGAAGAGGAAGTGGACGCCAAGGTCCTAATGGCAGATCGAGGCGTATTCAACGATACGGACATGGTTCTGATGATCCACCCCTCACCCGGTTTCAGTACGACCTCCTTCCGCTCTACGGCATACAGCGCCCGTGAAATTGGATTTCAGTACCCCAAGTCGGATCAGGTCTTCTCCCAAAAAGGGAATACAACACCCGCTGAGGCGCTTGAAGCCTTTCGGAGGATACTGCTTTCCAGTAAAGACAAAGGATGGCCCCCCGCCGTTGTCAGTTCCCCCGGTGTTCTTTCAGATAATGCCTCTCCCGGAAGATCCTGTCTTGCGAAAGAATGTTTTGCATTCTTCTCTGCCCGAAGGTCTTTTCTTAGGGAATTTCTCGAAAAGGCAAAACAAGAAGCCGAAGAAATTGGTGCGTTGAACAGGCTGGATCCAACCTGGGCCCCCATTGGCGCCGATATTGATGAATACCTCAGGAATGAAGCGGCGGAAAGACACATGAAGGATATTTTTCAAAGTCTTAATGTGGCTGTCGACGAAATGCCAAGGATCCATGGCTCGGCGGATATCGGAAACGTCAGTCAGGTCTGCCCGACGCTTCATGCCATGCTGGATATTTCAGGAGAAAAACTTCCATGGCATTCCAGGGATTTCGCACTGGCAACAACGAAAAAGAAAGCTCATGAGGCCCTTCAGACAGGCGCGACAGCGCTTTCAACCTTTATCATCGACTTCATACACCTTCAACACTTGAGAGATGCTATCATTTCGGCTCACAACTCCGTCGAGCCCGGACCTGCTTTCCGAGATCCTTGTCGTGATCGCCAATAATGGAGATGGCAATGAACCGGGTGGTTCAGTTCTCAGTAGATGGGGAAGGGGAGCACCCGAATTCTTCGGGTTAATCCAGTGAGCGAAAGGGGTTTCGGGTACCGGCCTGTAAATAATTTTCCGGGGTATCACCCTTGCAAAAGTTCAGCCCCGCGGTGCAGGGACAAGTCCGGGACATGAGAGGAAGCAATTACCCGGCCGTTGATCCAGGGTTTTTGCTGTTCATGGTTGAAAATTCGGGGAGGATCATGGATCTGCCTGGTATGGGTGAGGGAAATTGATCTTTTGAGGGAAACGGATCAATAAAGGAGATTTACAAAGGACCTGGTCCTGTGTATACTTTCTTGGCAAACAACCTCACATTAACGTCGCTTTTGGCGTATTTGTAAGATAAGGGGAGAAGAATATGCTGACTGATTTTCTTACGGCTTTGGCTGTTGTCGTCAACGGCATTCCACAGGGCATCCTGGCCATGAGTTTCGGTTTTGCGGCTTTACCTACTTCGATAGCTTTCCTGATCGGGATCGCCGGATCCATGGCCTTCAATTCAGTTGCGACCATATCCTTCCAGGCCGAGACGATCACTTTGGCCGGGACCCTGGGGCAGAACACAAGAGAACGTCTGAGCCTCGTGTTCTGGGGCGCGGTTTTTTTGCTGATACCTTCACTGCTGGGCCTGAACGAGGCCATAGTTGAATTTATTGGTCCGGTAATTGTAACCTCCATGATGGCGGGTGTCGGTGTCATGCTGGCCTATGTATCGGTAGACCTCCTCGGTTCGGAAAAATATTCCGGCGTGATCTCGATGGTCACCGCCCTGGTGGTTTGGTTTGTCACCCGGGATCTGGCAAAAACGATCATCATTTCGGTAGTTCTTTCAACAATTGCCTATAACTTTTTGAAGCGCTATCCCAGCCTCGTCAAAGACGAGCCCGCTGCGAGCATCGAAAACGAACGGTTCCGGTTCGGGAATATCGAATGGAAATTCTGGACCAACAGAAGAGTCTTTTTAGGCGCCCTTGCGCTGGCCTGCCTGAACATTGGCGCGAACATCAGTTTCGGAAAGATCACAGGCGGGATCGCCGGTGTGCAAACCAATATTGACCACCTGGCAATCTACTCGAGTCTGGCGGATATTGGTTCAACACTCTTTGGAGGCGGTCCCGTAGAAGCTATCATTTCCGGAACCGCCACGGCTCCTCATCCGCTTCTTTCTTCGATAATGATGATGGGACTCATGGCCGCAATCCTGCTGTTCAGGTTTCTGCCTGTCATAGGAAGGTACGTCCATCGTTCTTCCATAGCCGGTTTCCTGTTTATTCTTGGAGCTTTCGTGACCTTTGCCACGAACATCCAGGGCGCACTGGCGATGGTCCCCGAATTCCAGGGTCCTTTCGGCTTCTCTCCCTGGGGAATGGTCATCGGGGCCACTGTCCTGGTTTCGGCTCGATGGAACCCGTTCTACGGGCTGGTTGCAGGGCTGGCCGTCAAAATGGTGTTCAGTCTATGAGCGATGGCACTTATGAATTAAAGGTTGCGGGACTGACCAGGCTTCTGCCTAAAGTCAGGGTTGCCGAAGATCTCGTGATAGCCTCATTCGTGATGCTTGGCGATACGGAGCTTGTCGAGCGGACCGCTGAAGACCTTGTGCGTATAATGCCCACCCAAAGTATTGAAATGCTTGTTTGCCTTGAAGCAAAAGGGATCCCTCTGACACATGCGATCGCACGCCGCCTTGGAGTCAATTACGTAACCGTGCGGAAGTCGGTTAAGAGTTATATGGAAGATCCTCTCATTGAAGAAGTGAGTTCCATTACTACGCAGGGCAAGCAGATCCTTGTCCTGGACGGTGTTGACAGGGACAAGATAACCGGAAGGTCTGTCTGCGTTGTGGATGATGTGGTTTCTACCGGTGGATCTCTAAGGTCGGTCCAACGGCTTCTCGAGAAAGCCGGAGCAAAGGTTGTCTGCAAGGCTGCCGTTCTTCTTGAAGAGGGTGGCTATGACGGGCGTGACCTGGTCTACCTTGAACGCCTTCCGGTTTTCCGCGAGATCTAGCCATTTGAAAAAGTGGTTTTTCCTGTGTCCAGGAAAAGGCGACCGGAGATGGACCGGTCGCCTTTTTGCGTGGCATGTCGGGGGATATGCACTGTCTACCCGAATGAAGTGCTGTTTGCATTTTTTCGAGGCGATTTTCAAGAATCTCAAAGAATCAGCGTAAACGACCTGCCGCCCCCCGCAGGGATCTCATGGATCTGGTCCTTGAAGCATATTCTGATGGGACCGGCGGTGGTGATGCGGGCTTTGATAGTCAGTGTCGTCGGGGTGATCTCCACGCCGAGAGCATGGCCGCGGTACCGGATGTGCATGTGAAGCCTGCCCAGCTCTTCGGGGATGAGGGGGTTGATGTGG
>WOYI010887512.1_pt1 | contig 14698 bp, 9 predicted proteins | sample 6423411 | NCBI WGS metagenome assembly WOYI01 (sample SAMN13441803, study PRJNA592873) | oil field metagenome | biome: oil field; feature: oil-well bore; material: oil-contaminated soil; isolation source: oil-contaminated soil from oil-well borehole | place: Germany: Wietze | collected 2016-10-18 ...
ACGTATATCTTTGTCATCAAACAACTGTATAACAGTTGTTATATTTATAACTTTTCGTGCTGAAAGTTTTGGGAAAAAATAGGGCAAAAAGATAAAATAAAGCTAGAAGCTAGACATCCTAAATGATGCGGAGGTATCCTTTGACAGATATTATAGCTCAAGCTTTCTGATCTGTGTTTATGATACAGGAGAATCCGTAACTTTAGTGCAGAACGTTTTCTTTGTCCTTTGCTAGGGTTTCTTGAGCTAATTTTGTCTAAGCATCTTTTCTTACGCGCCCCAGATCCTCTTTGCCGAGGTAATGAAGTTTAAATTTTAAACCAAAATAATATAAAGTAGATATTAAATGTAATTTTATGAAGGGGCAAATCGGTGCATTACTGGTTGTGTCTGTGCTGGTGTTTGGTTTTACTATCCCGTCCGGAAATGCTCAGCAACAGATCGTGCTAAAAGCAGCAGATGACCAACCTGAGGGATACCCTACAGTAGAGGGGCTCAGATATATGGGAGAGCTGCTCTCTAACTGGACTAATGGAAGGATAAAGATAGAGGTGTACGCAGGAGGTCTTCTGGGCGGCGAGAAAGAGATTATAGAGCTTGCACAAATGAGAGCGCTGGATATTGTCAGAACTTCTACGGCACCAGTTGTTGAGATATATCCTAAAATTGCTATTCTATCTCTGCCCTATCTATATGAAAATAGCGAGCACATGTGGAAGGTTCTGAACAGTGATATTGGGCAGAGCATTTTAGATGAGCTCAAGCCCTATGGCCTCATAGGGCTGAATTATATGGACGCCGGAGCAAGAAGCTTCTATACAACAAAGAGAGAGATCCATAGCCCGCAGGATCTGAGAGGGATGAAGATAAGGGTGCAAGAGAGTGAGATCATGATGGATACTGTGAAAGCGCTGGGCGGCAGCCCTGTCCCTATGGCTTATGGAGAGGTTTACACCGCTCTTCAGACAGGCACCATAGATGGAGCTGAAAACAATCCACCAAGCTATTACACATCATCACATTACGAGGTAGCAAAATATTACACACTGGATGAACATCAGCGTGTTCCAGAAATAACTATGATGAGCCTAAACACATGGAAAAAGCTTTCGCCAGAGGATCAGGAACTGGTCAGGAAGGCGGCAAAAGAGGCACAGGAAAAAGAGATCGAGCTGTGGAACACTTATGAAAAGGAATGTTTGGAAAAATTAAAGGACGCAGGCGTTAAGGTCATAGAACTGAAGCCTGAGGAGAAGGAAGCGTTTGAGAAAGCAGCGCAACCCGTGTATAAAAAGTATGCAGAATACTCAAAGACAATTGCAGACATAAGGGCAATGGGCGAGTAAAGTGAATGAGAAAATTTTGAGAAGCGAAGAAGCTCTGGAGATCTATGAGCAGATAAGAGAAATGCCAATATTTGATGTGCATACTCATTTGCGCTACAAAAAGCCATGCATGAGCAATGCCTGGGATCTGCTGAGCTATCACTATTTCACAGAGATAGCCCACTCTATGGGGTTTTCACTGGATGAGGTAAAGGACAGTGAAGAGGGAGTGAAAAAGATATTTGAGCATCTCCCCGCTATGCGAACAACAGCTCCCTATTTCTGGCTGGAGCAGATAGCTAAAAAATTGTTCGATTGTGACATAAGAGACTGGAGGGAGTTCTACGAGAGGGTTGAGCAAAATGTGAGCTCTGGCGACTGGATGAAAAAAGTTATAGAAACCTCACACATAGAGAGGATAGCTCTGACAAATAATCCATGGGAGTCTTTTGAAGGCATAGATAAAGAGCTATTTTTCCCTACATTCAGAGCGGATCCATTGCTCAAATTCGACAACAGGGTTGTAAAGGACACATTTGAAGAGACCGAGAGCTTTTTAGAGGAAAGAATGAACTACTTCATCGGTTATGGATGTAAGGCTGTAGCTATCTCTCCTCCTGATGATTTTGTCTATATACCTTCAGCGAGCAGAAACAACAGCGCTCTGAAGGAAGCAGCGTTGAGTGCGAATGCAAAGGAAAAGAATGAAGTGAGATCTTCCCTTCTCTCAATCCTTGCTGCGCTCTGTAGAGAGAAAAAATTACCATTCGAAATAATGTTCGGTTCTGTGAGGGATATCTACAAAAGATGCGTTCCAGAGGGAGGGGATTTCAGCCGGGCGAACACAAGCCTTCTTGATATAGCGGACATATTCAATGATAATCCAGAGGTAATCTTTCCTTTATCTATTGTCAGCTTCACAAACGACCAGGAGCTTGCGGAGTTTGCAAGGTTGTTTGCTAATGTCTACGCAAGTGGCCACTGGTGGTTCACAAACACAGAGAGCGCCATAGAGAGCTCTTTAAAAAAGAGACTTGAGGTGAGCCCATATAAAAAGCATATCGGGTATTATAGCGATGCATACACGATGGAGCTCATATGGGCAAAGTTCGATTTCTATCGCAGGGTTGAGAGCAATGTTTTTGCGGATCTCGTGAGGGAAAAGAGGCTTACAGTAGATGAAGCTGTTGAGATCATAAGAATAAGGGACTATGAAACGCCAAAAAGGATCTTTTCATAAGGTGCATTATGGGCTACGAAGCTAAAAGTAGTGTACTGGGCATATTCCACAGATCCTGCTCCCTGATCTATAGAGCATTCAGCATCTTTGTTATAGTTTCACTTGTGCTTCTGACCTGCCTGATATTCTATCAGGTTATAATGAGGGATCTCTTTAATGCCCCACCTACATGGACAGAAGAGCTGGCACTTGTGATAATGGTATATCTCGCTATAGTTGGGGGTGGATGGGGGATAAGAGATAATATTCATATATACGTTGAGCTTGCAGTTTCAAAGTTGCCGAGGAAAGCAAGGATGATAACTGAGCTTTTAGCTCTATCTATTACGCTTGTTTTTCTTGCGTGCATGGTCTATTACGGTATAGATCTGTTCCAGCTCACCTATCATCAAACTCTGCCAGCAACAAAGATGAGTGTAGCGTATACTTATCTTCCTGTATCCTTGGCTGGTGTGGTCGGCATTATCTTTTGCATAGAGAAGATGGTTGAAATAGCAGAGAAGGGGGAGAAAGCATGGACCCGATAACCACCGCTACGATAATTCTCATAGGCACCTTTATCCTTTTTCTCATTCTCAAGGTACCCATAGCCTTTGCTCTGGGCATCTCATCCCTGCTAACCATGATATATCTCAAGCTCCCTCCCATGGTGGTATTTCAGCGCATAACCGTCGGGATAAACAGCTTTTCAATGATGGCCATCCCCTTTTTTATTCTGGCCGGCCAGCTAATGGCTGATGGAGGCATAGCTGAAAGCCTCATCAACTTTGCAAACCTCTTTGTGGGAAGGATAAGAGGTGGGCTTGCCATTGTGGACATTATAGCAGGGATGCTCTTTGGAGCTCTCTCTGGCTCTTCCATGGCAGGGGTCTCTGCTCTTGGCTCTGCACTTGTGCCAGAGATGGTAAAAGAGGGCTATGACAGAGATTACTCTGTTGCGGTAACCACGACAGCCTCTACCGCAGCCATTATAATACCGCCAAGCCACAATATGGTCATATACTCTATGGCTGCAGGTGGTGTTTCAATAGGTGCTCTATTCATGGCCGGGATCATACCGGGGATAATTCTGGGCGGCTTTCTTATGATACCTGCATATGTTATAGCAAAAAAAAGGAGCTACCCCGTGGGTAAGAGATTTGAAGTAAAGAATCCTGAGAGAACAGTAATCGAAACTGTTCTGGGGCTTCTTACCATAGTGATAATCCTTGGCGGGATACTCTCAGGTTTTTTCACAGCAACAGAAGCCTCAGCTGTTGCTGTTGTGTATGCATTTCTTGTTTCTGCTTTTGTATTCAGAAGAGAGCCACTGCGTGATTTTCCAGAGACATTCCTGAAAGCTGGCAAAACAACCGTTCTTGTGCTGTTTCTGATAGCAAATGCTGCTGCATTTGGTTGGCTGTTATCCTATCTTAACTTCCCGGGACGTTTTGCTTCTGCCCTTATGGGAATAACTGAAAACCCATTTGTTTTGCTTCTTATCATAAATCTGATTCTCCTTCTTTTCGGTATCTTTATGGATATGGCGCCTCTGATAATAATAACCACACCAATTTTCTTACCGATAGTAACCCAGCTTGGCATGAGTCCTGTTCACTTTGGCATAGTGCTTCTGCTGAATCTATCTATAGGCCTGTGTACTCCACCTGTAGGAAATACCTTGTTTGCAGGATGTGCGATAGGGGGCGTAAGCATTGAAGAGGAGACAAAGGCTATATGGCCTTTTTATATAGCGATGATCATTGCTCTGCTCCTTGTAACCTACATACCGCTTCTATCAATGTGGCTTCCCGGCATAACTATGTAAGCTTCTGTAAGGTTTAAAGTTTAAACCAAAATAATATAAATGAGCTGAAAAATAGGAAGTTATGGGAGCTCGAACTATTAAATTTAGCGCTATCCTCTTTTGTTCTCTTTTGATGGTAGAAATACCTCTCTCTATGGCGCAGGAAGGTGTATGTGCAAGGCTTTTTGGAAGGCTCTTTGAAGATGGACAGATAATCTCAAAATCTTTTGAATTTAGATACTATGATGATTCTGCTGAAAGCAACGGAGAGACCGACTTTAAGGGTCCGACCAGCGTCTTTGACACGGATGAACGCATAGAATTTCTACGCCACTATGCAGAATATGCCGGACGATTTTACGGAGATCCTGATTTCGATACTCTGGTTGTGGATGAAAAAGAGGTCCTGGATACCCTTGCAGGTCTCAAGGAGCAACCTTCCCCTGAGGTGAGGCAGCGTATACCACTTGAGAGATGGGGATATGCAGCAGTTAATCCTGGAGAAAGTAAGACCGACGCTATCAGGTTACAAACCTGGCTTTCCCACAAAGGTACAGTTATTAAAGATGGCGCGCTGAAATTTACCAGCAATGGGGCCTCAGTGAGCATGCCCATACCCCCACAGACATGGAGATTTTTTCTTAGCTGGAGAACGTTGGTACCCTCTACTACTAATGAATCTTTCTTCTCGCTCGGTAGTTTTGACGATACTGTTGTAACCGTCGGCTTCGATAGCGACGGAATAATGTATTATTATCTAAAAGATAAAAAGATCGACATAGACAAATATGATGCGAACAGGTGGTACGATTTTAACTTAGAGGTGGATCTCACTACATATAGGTATAACCTTTATATCAACGGCGAACTTAAGGCTGACTATATACCGCTCCAAAACAAAACTCAGCAGATAGCGTTATTTTCGGCTAGTGGAGTGGCAGGGGAGACGCTTGACGACGTCTGGGGTGTTGGTTACTATTATCCAGCTACATACGATAGGACCGCTGTATACCACATAGACACATTCATAGACGAGGACTTCGAGATTAGTCCTTCGGTCGACAATTGGTATGAAATAAATTACAACGATGAGCAGTGGGATGTTGTAGATGAGTTACCCCTCATCGTAGGAAGTGAGAGGAACGCTGGAAGGGATATATACATGCGTAAAGTTGTTAGCGTCGGAAACTTCGAACGGGCATTCTTGAACATCGATGCCCTCGATCCGGGCGGCGAAGTATATATCAACGGAAAACATGTTGCAGCTCTTAGCAGGGAACCTATTAGAGTAGAAGTAGGTGAATACCTCAGCAGAAATGAGAACAACCTTATAGCCATCAAGGTGAATCATGTCGAGGAGGGCTATTACCTCCCGGACGGGCATACATCCGATGATCTGTATTTTGGCTGGTTTGCAGGTAGGATGTCGCTAGATCTTACTTCTAACACGTGCGTCGAAGACCTCTTCGTATATACCACAGAAGCCTCAAAGGAAATGGCAAGTGTCCAGACGGAAATTGAAATAGAGAATAGGAAAAACAGCGCATTTGAAGGAAGCGTGGAGGTTGAATTTTATCCATGGTATCCAGAGGAGCTGAATAATCCCGGTGCAGTGTTCACATTCCCGCTAACTCTTGGTGCCGGTGGGAGAGAGGTTCTAAAGGAAACCGTACAAATCCAAAATCCGAGACTCTGGACCTTTGACGAACCCAATCTGTACAGGATTCGGGTTGTAGTAAAAGAAAAAAATATTGGGCCTATAGACGACTTCGTGGTCACCACAGGTCTGAGGACTATAGGTCAGGAGGGAGGGACCTTCAGGATAAACGGCGAACCGCAGATGCTGAACGGCGCCCTGATAATGCAATTTCCAGCGCCACTTACTGAAAGCTCTACATGGCATCGATGCGCCCCAGATGACTGGGTTGTACGGCAAATACTGATGGCTAAGAAGATGAATGCGAACTGCCTTCGCATGCACATCCCGAGTTGCGCCTACAGCGATCCAAGGTTTGCGGAGTACGGAGATCAGCTTGGCATAGGATACATATGGGTACCGACAGGCTGGAACCGGGAGGATTGGGCTGAAGGAGGTAGTCGATGGGATGGCATCAGGACCCTAAGTCAACAGGTTTCTGAATATATAACGGATATCAAGCAGGTTCGCAATCACCCAAGCATAATGATCTGGGAGATATTTAATGAAGATGTGCCGGATGAGCGCAAAGACGGGCTTTTCAACGCTTTTTATCCAGCGATACGCGCAGCAGACCCGAGCCGGTTGATAGCACCGTTGAAAGGTTATTACCCGGAGAGAGAAGGGGTTGCAAAAGGAGCGCAGGAAGCTCCATTGGGATATGGAGGGGAGTGGAGTGCGTTGCGCAACTGGCCTGGAAAAGAAGTAAAAAGTTTGCTAGATAGTGAAGAATATGCTTTCTTTGTTTTCGAGCATGGCGAGATTATAGGGCAGCACAACTGGGATCTGGTAAAAGGAAAACCGTGGTACTTGATCCCTTCCTTTGAATGGGAGTATGACATAGGGAGTATAGGCAGGAAACTTGAGTTCGATGAGTGGGCGGAGAGTCAAGCATGGCAGGCGTTTGCTGGGTATGAGGTAAGCAAGAAGTTCCGTCTCTATGGCGTGGACGGGATGCTGTGGTGCCCACTTCGCGGCGGTGGAAACTCCGTGACCTACATGAAACCCCTTATCGACTTCGACGGCCATGCAAAGCAATCATTTTATTCACTGAAAACCGTTTTCCAGAAAGTATTGGCCGCAAGTGATAACGTCGATATCGTATACGGCCCAGATGATTCGATCTTACCTGTTGTTATGAATCTTGGTGATGCAAAAAACGTTGAAGTGATAATAACAGTGCGGGACGCACACGGCAACGAGGTAGAAAGCAAGGTCTATAAGAACACTTTCCTACCAGCTGGAAGAAGCGTTGTGGTGCTTCCTGAATACAAACCCGAGTTTCCAGAGGAGAACTGCTATGGTATAGAATACATGGTCAGATCTCAGGAAAAGGGTATAGGAAGCATAAATGTGAGAATAAATGATGAGTTTCACAATTATGTTATCACAGACAGCAATCTTCCGCAATCAGTTCAGCAGGAGATCAAACGGATAAAAATGCGCGGAGCTGTCATTCTTAACGTAGAGCTTGTTTCCGAAAAGGGAGAAGAGTATTACGAGATAGATGCAAAAGAGAACGGAGAAGAATTTAAAATCAGAGTTGATGGAATCATGAGCTCAGAGTAGGAGATAAGGTTTCACACATAGCCGTAAAACCTAGACCGATCATTCCTACTTCCAGCTATATGGACTTAACCATGCCATCAAGCTACTTTGCTGGCTAGGATATAGAGATAAAAATATAGGTGCTGAGGGCGAAAGTGAAAATGTGAAACTCTCTGTAGATAATAAAATGGTTAATGCAACAGAGATATAATCTACTCTGCAAAAGTCGAAAAAGTGAGTTTTTCCTACTTTCGAGCAGTTAGGTAAACATGAGATAAAAATTGGAGGGATAGAAAAGAATATCCTGCTTATACCCCATAAAATACCCAAAGAGCTTTCTTATCCTCCATCTGTCTGCATGAATAGCACACAAAAAATCATAAATTATAAATAGAAAAAAACAACATACGACGTATAAAGCAGGGGCACATAGTATAAAATAAAGATGGAGGCTGAGCAAGGATATGAAAACTCGTCTTGAAGGGTTAATTGCGGCATCGTTCACGCCCATGAACGCTGATGGGAGTGTAAACCTTGATCTGATAGGAGAACAGGCTATGTTCCTGCATCGTAATGGGGTTCAGGGAGCATTTGTTTGCGGCACCACGGGGGAGAGCATGTCATTAACGATGCAAGAACGCATGGATATTGCTGAAAGATGGACAGAGGTGGCACCAGAAGGCTTTAAAGTGATAGTTCATGTAGGGCATACCAGCCTGGAGGTCTCCAAGCGGCTGGCCGCCAATGCCCAGGAGATTGGGGCCTGGAGTATAAGCGCGATGGGGCCTTGTTTTTTTAAACCCGCCTCCATAAGAGAGCTGGTTACATTCTGCAGCGAGATAGCAGGATCAGCACCAAAACTTCCATTTTACTATTACCACATCCCATCCGTAACAGGGGTAAGCTTTCCGATGGTGGATTTTCTGGAAGCGGCAAAGGAAAGAATACCGAATCTGGCAGGGGTAAAGTACACTCACCACGATCTCATGGATTATGAACTGTGCAGGAGAGCTGAAAGCGGGCGGTTTGACATACTCTTTGGAATAGATGAAATGCTCCTCGGTGGGTTAGCATTTGGTGCTGGCGGGGCTATCGGTAGCACATACAATATCGCTGCCCCGCTCTATAACAGGCTCATCAAAGCTTTCAAAGAAGGTGATCTGGATTGCGCACGTAATCTACAGGATAGATCGATAGAGCTGGTTAGAGTTTTAAACAAAATTGCCCAACCAAATTTTGTTGCCACAAAATCTGTGATGAAAATGCTAGATGTGGATTGCGGGCCAGTGCGTGCACCCCTTTCAAACATTACGCCAGAGCAGTACAAAACCCTTGAAGTGGAGCTGCAAAAGATAGGCTTCTTTGAATACTCTTCAAAATAAAACAGATGGGTAAGCTGGGTATGTGTATAGATCTATCTGTATGGCTCAATCATTCATGCTTATCAAACCAGAAAGAATAAACCTTGGCGTTATTGAATTCGAACTTCAGTCGAATGCTATCTGCATCAATCTCTTCATCCAACCCCAGCTCCTCATTAATCATTGTTTCTGAAACCCATTTCTCTGATAAGATGTTTCCTCTATCATCCACTATGCTTACTTTCATCGAGCCACCTTCTTCAACATCCGCATTAATCCTGATCGTTTCCCCCGAATAAGGAATGAGAGATGTTGTTATGATTGCGGGCTTATCGGACAAAATTTGAACATACCCGGCAAAACCGTCAGGGCGCAGAGTAGCCAGATTGAAAGATCCACATCGCCAGCTGGAATGCAGCCAGTCGCTTCCACCATAATACAACCTGATCTCATCCTTCAGTATAACAGGATTCGCACAGGCATAGACACACCCATAATCATAATCAAGCTCAGTCTCTGAGCAAGGTATTAACGGCGTACCAGGATCAATACGTGTCCAGTGCTTTGTATCCGGACTCCAGGCCAGCTGTGTTTCCACCCTGCCTGTTTTCAGATTGTATATGGTAACAAGCCCCAGATAAACCCCGCCATAAAAAAACACAGGCATCGAGTAGGTCTGCAGGTCTTTGTCTCCTTTAAGGATCACCTCTTCTTCGCTCCAGTTGAGAAAGTCTGCGCTTTCTATCCTTGCCACCTCTCGTTCGTCATCTTCCCAGGTGCGTGTTATCCCGACGTATTTCCCGAGAGTGGGCGCCCAAAAAGCATTATTGTGGGTATCCCCTTTGACATCAATCCCCTCGATGTGCACAGCAGGCTTCCAATGGATACCATCTTCTGAAAAACTGACGCACAAACCCTGAAATATCATTTTGTAGCGTCTTGCCGGGTCAGGATCATAAAGATCTTTGAATACCCCGGCACCGTGTGGACCACGCCAGACGATATTGTTCTGTTTGCTGCCCTCATATTCTACCAGACCCAGAACAGGTTTTTCCCAGGTTATTCCATCAACAGATGTTGCATAGCATATAGCCGTCTCCCTATCTGGCGGTGGAGTGTATTTTATGTTCTGGCGTTGCTCAAGTGTCATCCCCCGGGAAGAGTAGTCAACAATAAACGGGCTATACCAGCACTTATATAATCCTTCCTCCTCGTCAAAGATCACATTACCGTAGAGATTATCAAAACGTTTTTCCCATGGCATGTCCTCTACAAAAAGAGGGTTATCGTGATATTTCTTAACGGTCCCTACGGCCAATCTTGCATTTTCCACTTCATCAATAATGCGGTCATCTAACAGAAGGAACTTTTTTTCACCGATCGATCGCCCACCGAGCTCCCCAGGCGCGGTAATACAGAATAGGGGAGACATAACTGCACATAGCAGTGATACAGATGCCAGCGCAGTAAAATTTATTGTAGTTCTGGTCATCATTTACAGATGTGTTTTTCTTTATTTATAATCTATGTTTCTGAGCGATTCTATGTTTAACTTTCCTCTATCCTATAATAAAGACTATCTCGCCGATGGAGCCCCGCTGCCGGTTAGCCATTCCAGAGAGAACTCTGCGAACACTATTTTCTCATAAGGGCTTTCATCTCCCGCTTCGTAGAAACATGCGATATTGCCATCTGACAGGACCGCTAGAGACGAATAAGCAGATGGGCCTGCATGCAAAACCTTTGAGATAGGCCATGTTTTGCCCTCGTCGTAACTCAGGCGAACGCTCATGTTGATTCGCTTATTTTTGCTGGCAGGATTGGAAAAAAGCAACAGATTTTTTCCATTTTTTGTTGTGTATCGAATAAAGCTCGCCTGACACACAGGGTCAATCAATTCTGTATCCTTATAAACATCGGACCATGTCATTCCCCCATCCTCACTTATGGAGATTGCACGGCCACTTTTGCTGCGGTCATAGCTTCTCATATTGAGCATAAGCCTTCCATCAGACAGCTCCACAATCTGGCACTCGTTTACCTGATCCGTGGGTGTGCTACCACCAAGTCTCCATGTCTTTCCGTGGTCATCGGAGTAGATAATGTGGGAGTAGTATTTTCCTGTTCCCATCTCGATATGATCGCATGGGATCACTAAGCGTCCTTTATATGGCTCATGTTGAATCTGAATGCCATTTCCGGGTCCAGTAGCATACCAGCTCCAATTTGATCTCTTCACATTCTCTGTGATCTCTTCAGGTTCTGCCCAGCTAATGCCGTCATCTGTAGAATAAGTCACGAAGACGCGACGAGTATCCTTACTCTCCCCCGTGATTATCTGATCCTCCCGATCCACCCCCAGATTCCATGTCATCAGCAACCACACAATGCCTGTTTCCCTATCAACAACGACACATGGATTACCACATGTATTGCCTCCATCAGACCAGACAATCTGTTGATCACTCCAGCTCTCTCCACCATCCTCGGAACGTTTGAGCACCAGATCTATATCACCTGCATCGCTACTGCTGTTTTTCCTCCCCTCACAGAATGTTAGCACTGTTCCTTTATTCGTAACAGCCAGCGCTGGTATGCGATAGGTATGGTATCCGTCAGTATCGCTTAAGAACAGGTCAGTTTTTCTGAGAGATAGCTTTTCTTTTATGTAGCGCTCTATTGAAGCGGATGATACCGCATCAGTTAAGGGTAGTAGTAAAAAGATCATCAGCCCTGTCAATAGCAGGAGGCTTTTTTTGTGCTTTATCCCATCATTTTTCATCGACACCCCTCTTATGAACCTTATTCAGCGTATAAATGGTCAATCCATCTATCGATTTTCTTTTGTTGTGGAAAATAATACTCACGAAATAACCGACGATAACGCAAGAGACCATGCCAGTGAGGGAATATAAGAGAACGGATATCTGGGTGTGTGCCATTACCATGTATTGCACTGAACCGCTTATTATAAGCCCTGCAATTGCTCCTGCACCATTGGCTTTCCTGGTTAAGATCCCCAGCAAGAAAATCCCGCACAATCCACCCCCAAACAAGCCAACCACTGCTATGAACTGATCCCACATATACATTGGGCCTGAACTGGCCATTATTAACGCAATGACCACCCCTACCACACCCGTAACCACAGTAACCCATCTAGCAAATCTCAGGCATGCATGTTCATCAACCTTTGATTTAAAGCGCCGATAGAAGTCTGTTACAATAGCCGCTGATACCGAGTTCATGCTGCTATCCAGACTGGACATTGCTGCAGCAAAGATGCCTGCGATCAATAGCCCTGATACCCCTGTCGGCAGCGCCGTTATGATGTACCATGGAAATATAGCATCTACACTGCTCATGGTAGGGTTCAATGACTGTGGATGCATTTTATAAAATACAAACAGAGCTGTGCCCAATGCAAAGAAGGTCACTGAAGAAGGGACTATAGACAAAATGCCATTTGTCCAGATGCTCTTGGCAGCAGATTTTTCATCTTTTGTTGTCAGGTATCTCTGGATCTGTGTTTGATCACTGCCATAGCTGATAAGATTGGCTGCAAAACCCCCTATCAAACACACCCAAAAAACATCGGTTGTGAAATCAAAAGAAAAATCAAACGTGCGAAGTTTATTTTGCGTTTGGGCTATATCAATCATCATAGGGATACCGCCCTCTGTTTGGAGAACAATCAGAGAAATGCATAGTAGTGCTCCCCCCATCAATATAACGGCTTGTATCACATCACTCCATATAACACCCTCGATGCCACCCAGAGTTGTATAAAAGATAGATATGATCCCCATCACAAGAATAGCGAAATAGATGCTGATGCCAGTGGCAGTGGATAAAAGAAGCGCTGGGAGGAATATTACAACACCCATGCGCCCGAGTTGAAGCAGAATGAACAGTATACTGCCCAACAATCTGGAAAGCAGATTAAAACGCTGTTCGAGATATTCATATGCTGTGGTAACGTTCAGACGCCTGAAGAATGGTAGGAATAGTCGAATGATAACGGGCGCTACCATAAGAATCGGCAGGTTATAAATCAGGCGTCTCCAGTCAGTCGCATATGCCAGAGCAGGGATAGACATGTAGGTAACAGCACTGAGCATCGTAGCGAAAAGGCTTATGCCTACTGCCCACCATGGTACGCGTCTACCAGCCCTGAAATAATCATCTGTGGTGTGCTCTCGCCTGGAGAGGTATACGCCCATACCTACAAGCACAAGCAGGTAAGTGACCAGTACCAGATAATTTTCCGCCCCAAGTGGCGGAGGGGGTGCTGGATATGCTCTCCATATTTCTGCTTCCCGGATACCCTGGTGAGTCTTTGCGCTGAGAACAACGAATGAGCCATCCCACGCGGTTGCAATAGTATGAACAGGATTTTCCATAGGGAGCTCTTCCGTTACAGTCCATGTATCTGTGATCGTGTGATATGTCAGAATGCTCCTGCCCAAATCTGGATGATTACTGAGGAAATTTATTTCCTTTTCTGTAAGGGCTTTATTCCTGTTCTGTGAGTTCCTTTCCTCAGCCGCATGGATCTGATCATTTAATTGCATAAATTGAGAGAGGAGTACTTTATCTGCGCCACCAAAAATCATGATATGATTAACTCCAGAGGCAGCTGCAGTAGCACCAGCCACACTATAAGCATGTGTTCCATCAGATGTTATGTTTGTGACGCGCCCCCATTGCTCGTTCTTAGGACTGTAACAATGGGCGTCTGTCAGGATCTTTTTATTTCCACTGGAATCAAAATTTAAGCCTCCAAAAAGGTAAAAGAGATCTTCTTTTCCATCATTCTGACACACCGCAACAGAGAGCAAACGATCCGGTCCGGGTAAAGCAGGAAGCTCTCTCCAACGAGATGTGCGCAGATCAAAGGACCAGAAATTGCTGGTTGAGGTGCCATCTCTCTCCTGCCCTCCTGCGATATAAATCTCCTGCCCCACTTTTGCACCAGCCATAAAAGCTAAAGGCCTTGGCAGTGACGGCATCTCCTCTATTTCAAGCTCTTCTCTCTTTGAGTCCCACTTCAATAAGAAAACATCAGAGAAATATTGCCTACCATCACATCCACCAATGCACATAACTCCATCATCCGTGCTAACCGAAACTCCGTATGCTAAAGAATGGGGCAGCTTAAAAGTTCTGTTAACCCAGTGGTAGCTACCATTCATCCCCACCTCGAGAACAAAGATGTCATCCCGCCACACTCCTTCATTTTCTACCCCTCCAGCAACAATCAAAGCACCATTATGCACACCCAAGAAAGAGCCTTTCAATCCGTTCAGAAATTCCTGCTCTAATCCAGATGGTAATTGCGGCAGTTCTTGCCATATTAGATATTTTCCCTCTGTTTTTTCTCCCTCGGCGATTGAAGAAAAGCACAGGAAAACACACAGAATGCCCACCCACCACAGCTCTATCTTCATATCAGCATCTATATCATTTTTTATATCTATAATTTGCTATTTTTCTGCTATGTCAAACAATTTAATGGATCTACCATGCAAATAGTATAAAGCCTTATCTCTGTTTTGTGGGCATACCGAGAGATTCAGGGCTGCTTCCTGCATATTCTGCGCTTGAGGCAGAAGAGTTCAGCTAAAAGGTAAGCATCATTTTTTGCTCAAAACGCAAAAGTTCAGTACTTAAAATAATCCCAGATCGCTTATTCAAAAATCTAAAGCGTCCTGGATCCTAGTCATCTCTATCCTTGTTGTT
>WOYI011469901.1_pt1 | contig 14695 bp, 19 predicted proteins | sample 6423411 | NCBI WGS metagenome assembly WOYI01 (sample SAMN13441803, study PRJNA592873) | oil field metagenome | biome: oil field; feature: oil-well bore; material: oil-contaminated soil; isolation source: oil-contaminated soil from oil-well borehole | place: Germany: Wietze | collected 2016-10-18 ...
TTCCTGCAAGAAGATTCCAGTCACTTGGGCGCGCCTCCCCCTGTGCCCCGGACGGGTATCATGTGACTATCGACAACCTACGGAGGTGGCCCCTTGGCACACGTGCTGATGATGATCGCGCCCGCGGTCTTCCGCGACGAGGAGTACGACCACCCCAAGACCGTGCTCGAGGGCCGTGGCGCCCGGGTGACCACCGCGAGCCGGAGCGTCGGACCGTGCACGGGCAAGCTTGGCATGGTGGCCGAGGCAACCGTCGCGCTCGCGGATGCACGCGCTTCGGACTATGACGCCATCGTCTTCGTCGGCGGTGGCGGCGCCGAGACGTACTTCGACGATCCCGTGGCCCACGCACTTGCCCGCGACGCGCACGACGCCGATCGCGTCCTCGGCGCCATCTGCATCGCTCCTTCGATCCTCGCCCGAGCGGGGCTGCTCCGCGGGGTGCGCGCCACCGCTTTCCCGAGCCAGCGAGACGACCTCATCGCACACGGCGCTCACTGGTCTGACGGTCCGGTTGAGGTCGACGGTGCCATCGTCACCGCCAACGGACCCGACGCCGCGCGCGCCTTCGGCTTCGCTGTGGCCGATGCGCTTGGCCTGCCTTAGATCCGCTTCGACGAAAGGACGCGATCATGCAGCTCAAGATCTACCGGTGCCGGATCTGCGGCGAGGTCTACCTCGGCTACGGGGCGCCCGAGAACTGCCCGTTCTGCGGTGCGACGATGGAGTTCCTGGAGGCGCCCGAGAAGTACCCAGCGGGCATCAACGACATCGACATCACCGAGACCGAGCGCGCCGACCTCGAGACGTCGATCGAACTCGAGCATGCCAACACCCGCTTCTACCTCGGCATGGCGGAGCGCAAGGACAACGACACGTTGCGCGCCACCTACAAGCGCCTCGCGACGGTCGAGGCGGAGCACTGCTCGGTGTTCTGCAAGCTCGCCAAGCTGGCCAAACCAGCCGACCTCATGACCCCCGGCGAGACCACGGGCTCGTGGGCGAGTGACATCGAGGAGTCGCTCACACGCGAGAACCGCGCCACCACGCTCTACGCGCGCTTTGCCGAACGCGCCACCAACCCGCGCCTCAAGGAGGTCTGGAGCGCGATCTCGGCGGTGGAGGCTGATCACATCACGCTCGACGACCTGGCGAAGACGTACCTCTAGAGCTCCCGCCGCTTGAACACGAGCACAGCGCCCGCGACGAAGAACGCGGTGAGCGCCAGCGTGACCGCGATCGGCCAGCCGAGGGCGGCGCTCTGGCCCATCGCGATGGTGGTGGGCGCACCCACGAGGCCCGCCGGCGTGTAATCGAGCATCGGTGCCCACAGCGTTGCCACGCTGAGCAGGATGTACGCCCCGAACCCGACGCCTGCGGCCCCGGCCTGCGAGTCGAGCGCGGCCGAGAGCAGCTCCATGAGCGCGACGAACATGAGCGCGAACAGGAGCCACGCGCCCGTGGCCTCGGCAAGCGGCCCCAGCGGCGCCTCGGCGAAGATCACGTATGTGATACCCCAGGTGGCGAGCGCGCCGAGGATGGTCGGCACGACCACGAGCGCAGCCTGCGACACGAACTTGGCGAGCACGAACGCCGTGCGCGACAGCGGCTTGGTGAGCACGAGCGCGGCCGTGCCCGACTTGTTCTCGGCGGAGATGATGCCGCCGAACATGATGATCACCGCGAAGAGCACCATCTGTGAGAGGTTCTTGGTCCACTGCAGGTACGCGTCCACGTACGTAGGATCCGGGAGCTGGATCACCACGCCCGGCTGCTGCTCGCCCATGAGCGAGCCGAGCAGCTCGGGGGTGATCTTGGCGAGCGGCGGGCCGGAGACGGCGAAGAAGAGCACGATGCCGGGCAGCACCCAGATGCGCCACGTGCGGAGGATCTCGCGGAGCTCCTTGCCGAGGAAGGCCGTGAAGCCGTTCATCACGACTCACCTCCCACCAGGTCGACGAAGACCTCTTCGAGCGAGACCTCGCCGGCCTCGAGCCGCACGAGCCCCACGCCGCGCTCGGCCACCGCAACCGGGATGGCGATGCGCGCGGCGTCCAGGTCGCTCACCGTGATCGAGAGCGTGGCGCCGTTCACGCGCACGACCTCAGTCGCCCACGGCTCGGCGGCGAAGTGCTCAGCGAAGGCGCCCGCACCCTCGGTGACTTCCACGGTGAGCCGCGACGCGCCGTAGCGGCCCTTGAGCTCGGTTATCGGCGCCTGGGTGAGCACGCGCCCGTCGTGCAGGATCGCCACGGTGTCGCACACGCGCTCCACGTCGGCGAGGATGTGTGTGGAGAAGAACACGGTAGTGCGTCCGCCGAGCGACGCGATCATGTCGAGCACCTCTTTGCGCCCGATCGGATCGAGCGCAGACGTGGGCTCGTCGAGCATCAGCAGCTTGGGCGCGTTGATGAGCGCCTGCGCCACGCCGAGCCGCTGCTTCATGCCGCGCGAGTAGCCGCCCACCTTCGTGTCAACACCCGTGAGGCCGGCCAGATCGAGCAGCGCCTCCACGCGCGCGTCGAGGGTCTTCCCGCCGAGACCGAAGAGCTTCCCCGCGAACCGCAAGAACTCGGAAGCGGTCATCCAGCCGTAGTAGCCGGGCACGTCGGGCAGGAAGCCGATGTCGGCACGCACGGCGTTGGTGGCGCTCACCACGTCACGGCCGAACACGCGCGCCGTACCCGACGTGGGCCGCGCAAGCCCGGTGAGGATGCGGAGCGTGGTGGTCTTGCCCGCGCCGTTGGGGCCGAGGAACCCGAAGACCGAGCCCTCGGCCACCCTGAGGTCCACCTCATCGAGCGCGCGCTTGGTGCCGTAGACTTTGGTGAGGCCGCGGATCTCGATCGCTGGGGTCACTGCGCGTCATCCTTCGCGCCGTACAGCACGTCGACCGCGCGTGCGGCGCGGTCACCGGCAGCCGGGGCATCAGACACGGACGCTGCCAGCGGGTCGACCGCCTCGGCTGGCTTGCGGCCCGCCGCGATGAACACGAGCGCACCCACGAGGCTGACGAACAGGATGATGAGCAGCCACGGCCACTTCTTGCCGAACACGAGACGGTCGTCCGGCGTCTTGAGCAGCTTCACGATCGCATAGATCTCGACCCCGATCTGCACCACCACGAGCACGCCGAGCAGCGCGAGGGTCCAGGCGGGCATCTCCGAGAGCGGTATGTTCGACTCCATCACTCACGACCTCATCTGGTCTTGTACACGGGATTCGCGCCACTCGGCACGCAGGCCGAAGCGCAGCGGGACGTACAGCATCAGGAACGGCAGAACGAGCGCCGCGAGCACCATGAACCACGCCCAGTTGCCCGAGGAGCCGCCGTCGGCGTCCGCGATCGTCATCACGACGATGCCGAGGGAGAGCACAGCCGGCAGCGCGAGCGCCACTGCCGAAAGCACCCGCGAGCGCGGGGGGACGCCGTGGCGCAGGATGCGCGGGTAGGTGATCGCGATCGGTACGACGCCGAGCGCGAGCAGCAGCCCGAGGGCGAGCGCTTTCGGCGCCCAGTCGTCCGGTGCGCCTGACACGCCCCAGTGGAACGGAACCTCGGCGGGAAGCTGCGCCCACGCGAGCGCCACGAGCACCACGGCCACGAGTGCGATCACGAGCGGCAGGGCGAGTAGCACGCCGATCGTTGCCGCCGGGATGCGCTCGAACGACTCGTCGCCGGTGTCGTCCGGCCGGATGAGGTGGAGCTTCACGGCAAGCGCGCCGAAGTTGACCGTCCAGCCCAGACCGAAGAGCCGTGGCATGAAGATGCGCGGATCCTCGGGGTTCCAGAGGCGGTTGCCGATGCGGTCCACCGACGCGCCGCGGAAGTCGTACGGCATGCCGAGCAGGCGGCCCTGCGGCTGCGGGCCGGCCTCGGCCTCGCTCGGACTGGCGCCGTTGCCCAGTGCCTCACGGATTCCCGCGGCGTACGCGGCGGGATCGCCGAGTGCGGCCACGGCCGCGGACTCACCTGCGCGCTCGGCATCGGCATGCAGCAGCGACTCGAGCTCGGCGAGGGCCTCGTCGCGGTCGGACGCGCGCAGACCGGTGAGCCCGGTCCGCACCGCAGCGACATAGGCGTCGATAGTGGCGATCGAGCTCATCGGCCGGTCCTTCCGGGAAGCAGGCTGTCGAGGGTTGCCGACAGGTCCCGCCATGAGCGTGTCATCTCAGCGAGCTCTCTGTGGCCCGCCTCGGAGAGCCGGTAGTACTTGCGCGGCGGCCCCACGGGCGACTCGCGCCAGGTGGTGTCAACCACGCCCGCCTTCTTGAGGCGCGAGAGCAGCGGGTAGATGGTGCCGGCGCTCGCCTCGAGGCCGCTGTGCGCCGCGAGCAGGTCGACGATCTCGACGCCGTAGAGCTCACCGCGGTCGAGAAGCGCCAGGATGCCGAGTTCGAGCGCGCCCTTGCGGAACTGCGAGACGCGACTGTCGTTGTCCGGCGCCATGACACTCCCTTCGGCGGCTGCAGTGGTTGTTGGCACGGCCTGCTACCTTGTACCACATGCTAGTTGGCGATGCAAGATAGCGAAATCGGATGGAGCTCGGGATTGCAGGCCTCGGTTCGCAGATCTGCGAACTCCCTCAACGCTGGTCCCCGCTGACGCCTAGCTGCGGCCGGCGATCTCCTCGAGCGCAGCGGCGTACGCGGCGAATGTGGCCTCATCGAAGAGCACGAACGTCACCTCGGCAACCGTCCGTGCCTCGTCGCGCAGGAAACGCGCGACCTCGGCAAGTGCCACGCTCGCGGCCTCGGTGATCGGATACCCGTATACGCCCGTAGAGATCGACGGGAACGCCACGGTGCGCAGGCTGTAGCGCTCGGCCACGCGCAGGCTCTCGCGATACGCACTCGCGAGCGTCGCGGCCTCCCCTGCCCCGCCGCCGTGCCAGACGGGGCCCACGGTGTGGATGACGTGCTTGGCGGGCAACTGACCGCCACCCGTCCTGACGGCCTGTCCGGGTGGCAGCGGGCCGCGCTGTGCGACGATCGCCTTGCACTCGTTGTAGATCGCCCTGCCACCGGCGCGGTGGATCGCGCCGTCCACACCACCGCCGCCGAGCAGCCCGGAGTTTGCGGCGTTCACGATGGCGTCCACCCGCAGGCGGGTGATGTCATCGAGTGCGAGGCGGACCGTGCGGGTTCCGATGGCGAGTTCGTCCATGTGCGGGTTTCTACCCGGCAATCAGGCTCGACACACGAATGATCGGCGCACTCTCATATTCGCCCAGGTCAAGCAGGTGATGGTCGCCCGAGACGATGATCTCGGCGCGACCCTCGACCGCGCACTCGAGTACGCGATTGCCGGCCTCATCGGCGATGACGTGCAGCGTGGTCTCGGGACGGACGATCTCAGCGAGCCGCGCGACCTGCGCCAGAACCGCGCGCACGTGATCGTCATCGCAACCAAGCACGTCGTACAGCTTGCCCGCCAACTCAGTGAGCAGCGCAGGCGAGGTGATCAGAAGGTGCTCCCCGCCGATGATCACCCGCATCAACTCGGCCGGCTTACCGCCGAATCCGTACGCCGAAATGAGCACGTTGGTGTCGAGAACGACTCTAGACACCTCGCGCCTCGTGGATCAACCGCTCCACGTCGTCTTCGGTACGCACCGCCCGCACGCGTGCGCGTTCGCGCCCGTACGCGCTGAGATCCTCGAAAGCCACAAGCTCCCGGTCGCGCTTGTACACGCGCACCATCTCGCGAAAGAGTTCGCTACGCGTGCGCCCTTCGGCATTGGCGATTCGCTCGACATCCTCGATGACCTCAGGCGGAACGGAGAACCCGATCGTCTTTGCGACACGCGGCATGGTCACTCCGTTTCTAACCGTTTACAACCGTGCCGGTTGTAAGACGTGCCGGGGGGCGGGGTCAAGCCGAGAGCTGGGTCAGCTGGCTGCATCCCTACCCCGCGCGACGGCCTCGAACACCTCGGCATACCGCGGCACGAGCGCGTCGAAGGTGAACGGCTCCGCGAGCCCGCGATACGCCCCGGGCGCGGGCCGATCGACGACGTGTGCCCGCAGGCGCGCCACGAGCTCTTCAGGCGACCCGTAGCGGCACTCGGCGGGGTAGAGCTCCGGATACGCCAGCCGGTCGGGCACGAGCGGTGTGGCACCCGCGTAGCACGCCTCGAGCATCGCGAGGCCGAAGAACTCGTTGTCCGCGGTGGAGACTGCCACATCCGCGCTCGCGAGCAGCCGCGCGTACGCCTCGCGGGACTCCGGTTCGCCGAGGTGCACGAGCCGATCGCCGAGCACGCCGGCGGTCTCAGCCATGGGCCCCTCGGTCGCGCGAAACGACTGACCGGCGACGGCGACCTCGAAGTCGAGACCTTCGGCGGCCAGTGCGCCGACCGCGGCGAAGAACGCCTCGGGCGCCTTGTCGTGCTCCCACCGGTGCGGCCACACGATACGGGGACGCAGACCGCGCATGACAGGCGCAGCGGCGAACGGCGCCGGGTCGAACGGCGGCGGGAGCACACGTGAGCGCGCGGCGATACGCCCGGGCAGACCCGCAGGGCGGTGGTCGGGGAACTCGCGCAGGAAGCCGGGAATCTCGGCGAGGAAGCCCTCAAGGTTGTAGCGCGTGTTGAAGAGGCACACGTCAGCCGCAAGCGCGCTCGTGATGTTGGTGAGCGCGAACTGATAGTCCCACCCGGCAGTATGGCGGTTGGGGTAGAGCAGCTGGTTCTCGTGGAAGTAGACGATCCGCGGTACGCCGGCGACCGCGTCGGCCGCCAGCGCCACGAACTCCGCGAGGTTCACGAACGTGGATGCGTACACGAGATCCCATCGCGCACCACCGGCGTGAAGCGCCCGCGCCTCCTCGGCCATGGTGATCGCCGAGCCGCGCATCCGCCACTTCCACTTCCGCGCGGGCAGCGTGAGCAGGTCGAACGCGTAGCCGAGCGGATCGAGGCGCTCGACGAGCCCGTCGAGCACGGCGCGGTGCGAGCCGCCGTAGTAGGGCTCGAGCGCGAGCACGCGCAGCTGCGGCGCGCTCACCGCCGTGCCTTGCGCGGCGGCCGGTATGACGCCGACGGGAAGTCGATGTGCGTGATGCCCGCAAACGCCTGCGCGACGAGCGCCGGGATGTCGAGGCCCGACTCACCCTCGGCGATCTCCTCGTGCCGGGCGTGCGTCTGCGGGCGCCGAGGCATGAACAGCGTGCAGCAGTCGTCATCATCGGCGATCGACAGCTCGTAGGTGCCGAGCGCCCGCGCCTCGGCAACGATCTCCTGTTTGTCGCTGCCGATGAGCGGGCGGAACACCGGCAGTGTGGCCACCTCGTCCACCACCGCGATGTTCTCGAGCGTCTGCGAGGCCACCTGGCCGAGGCTCTCCCCCGTCACCAGGGCGCGGGCATGCTCCCGGCGCGCGATCTCCTCGGCGACCCTCACCATGAACCTGCGGTAGAGGAGCACCCTGAGGTCGGGCGGAGCGTCAAGCGAGATCGTGCGCTGCACCTCGCCGAAGGGCACCACGTACAGGCGACCCATGCCCCCGCCGGCCGCAAGAACCCCGCACAGCTCCGCGGCGTAGTGCTCCGAGGTGCCCGCTGTCTGCGGACGGCCCGAGAAGTGCACGCCCACCACGGTGGCACCGCGCCGCATGATCCGCCAGGCAGCCACCGGCGAGTCGATCCCCGCCGACAGCAGCGCCACGACCTTGCCCGACGTTCCCACCGGCAGCCCACCCGGTCCCTCCACGCGTTGCGCGTACACGTACGCCGAGCCCTGCACCACGGTGATGCGCACCAGAAGGTCGGGCGCCGAGAGGTCGACCGTGAGCCCGGTACCCCTGCGGATGATGTCCCCGACCCTCTTGTTGATGTCGAGACTCGACTCGGGGTACTCGGTGGCGGATCGCCGCGACTCGATGCCGAATGTGGCGATCGCGGCTCCGCGTCGCGCGATCTCCTCGCGCGCCACGCCGAGCGCCGCCTCAGCGATCGCGTCGGGGTCCGCGGGCACGTCGACGCCCATCGCGGCGTACGAGACGCCCGGGATGCACGAGAGCGCTTCGGCCACCTGAGGGACTGCGGCGTCGTCCGCGATGCGTACCAGCACGCGGCTGGCGATCCTCAGGACCTCGGTGTCGGGTACCTCGCGGAGCGCCCAGACGATGTTGGACTGCAGTCGGCGCTCGAAGGAGCCCTTGTTGCGCCCCTTCAGACCGATCTCGTGGTAGTGCACGAGGGCGACACGCACCGGCTTCACCTCCAACCATCGAAAATGCCCCGGCACCGCTCGCGCGGCCGGGGCATCATCTTCGCGGAGCGGCGGGTAGTGCGGCTACTTGTAGCTCTCCTTGACCCGCTCGTAGCTCACATCGCCCGACGCGATCTCATCGAGCGCGAGGGTGAGCGGCTTCGTGCTGGTGATCTGCGCGATCTGCGGGGCCTGCATGGTGAGCAGCGCCTGGTCGCGAACGCCGTGGATCATATCGTTGATCTGGCGTGCGCGCTTGGCGGCGATGATGCACAGCGTGTACTTGGAGTCGACCTTCTCGAGCAGCAAGTCGATCTCAGGCTTGATGACCATGATTTATGAACATCCTTCGTCGCTTCGGAGGGATTCGATGATGCCGACCAGCTCGTCGGTGGCCCGGGCAACATCATCGTTTTCTACCACATGATCGTATGTTTCCACAAGCTGAAGCTCGCGAACGGCGGTCGCAAGACGCGTCTTGATCTGCTCGTCGGTCTCGGCCCCGCGAGCGCGTATGCGCAACTCGAGCTCGGCCATCGACGGCGCCAGGATGAACACCAGCACCGCATCGGGCATGAGTTCCTTCACCTGCAGCGCACCCTGCGGGTCGATCTCGAGGATCACGTCAATCCCCCGCTCAAGGCGCGATGCCACGGTCGATGCGAGCGTGCCGTACCGGTTGCCGTGCACCTCGGCCCACTCGAGGAAGTCGCCCGCCTCGATGCGGGAGGCGAACTCCTCCGGAGTGAGGAAGAAGTAATCCTCGCCTTCGACCTCGTGCGGCCTCGGAGGGCGCGTGGTGGCCGATATGGACACCCACACGTCAGGAACCCTGGCGACCAGACGGTCCACCAGGGTCCCTTTTCCGGCGCCCGAGGGCCCGGAGATGATGATGAGCGAACCCGTAGGCTTCAACGAAGTCAGCGGCTCTAGCCGAGACGCTGCATGAGCAGCTCGCGCTGACGGGCGCCGAGGCCCTGGACGCGGCGGCTCTCGGAGATCTCGAACTCCGCCATGATCTTGGCGGCCTTGGCCTTGCCGAAGCCCGGGAGGCTCTCGAGCAGGGTCGCGACCTTCATGCGCGCGACGATCGGGTCATCCGCCTTCTTCATGACGTCCGCGAACGAGACAGTGCCGCTCTTGATCCTATGGCGCAGATCGGCTCGCGCCTGACGCGCCTGGGCGGCCTTCTCGAGGGCCTTCTTGCGATCCTCAGGGGACAGGTTCGGCAGTGCCATTGTTCCTCCTCGCGGGTACGTGCACAGGTCATCCGATCAAGATCTCATGCGCCGCAGCGCACGGTCGTCGTTGCGTCACAGCGGCTTGATGATACCCCTGACCTGCGAGGATGCAAACCCCTAGTTACGACAGACGGCGGCTTCCTGGCGAATCGATGGCCGCACCGGAGGCACACTGGGGGCAGTCATGCGGTTCCATAGACTCGACCTCGAGTTGAAGGAGAGGCAGATACTCTGCGTCGAACGCCTTCTTCCCGCCGCGATCGATGATCGATGTCACGGCTTCCACCACGCCGCCTCCCGCGCGGACGAGCTCGATGACCTCGGACACACTGCCGCCGGTCGTGACCACGTCTTCGACCACCAGTACGCGCTCGCCGGGCTCGACGGTGAAACTCCGCCGGAACGTCATCGTGCCCTGCTGGCGTTCGCTGAAGATGAACTTGACCCCGAGCGCCTGTGCCACGGCGAAGCCGATGATGATCCCGCCCACGGCCGGAGCTGCCACGGCATCGATCTTCCGGCCAGCCACGGACGCGGCCATCGCCTCGGCGAGGCGAGTGGTGAGCGCAGGGTCCTCGAGAATGCGCGCGCACTGCACATAGGTGTCCGAATGACGTCCACTCGTGAGCCGGAAGTGGCCATGGAGGATCGCGCCCGCATCGCGAAGCGCCTCCAGAACGTCCGCGTCCGTCATCGTCATGCCGACATCTCCTTCAGAATCGACTTCGCGGCCTCGGCAGGATCGTCCGCCCCGGTCACCGGACGGCCGATCACCAGGTGTGACGCGCCCGCCTCGAGCGCCGAGACAGGGGTGGCCGTGCGCGCCTGGTCGTCCGCGTCCTCGCCCGCCGGACGGATGCCGGGTGTGACCACGAGCGCGTCGGGGCCGAGGAGCGCCCGCATCGCGGCCGCCTCGTTCGGCGAGCACACCACGCCGTCACAGCCGGCCGCCTTCGCCACCTTTGCGAGTGTGGCCACCTGATCGGCGGCGCTGGCAGCCACGCCGATGTCTGCGAGCGCGGCATCATCGAGGCTCGTGAGTACCGTGACCGCGATCACCAGTGGGCGTGGGATGCGGAACTTCTCTGCTGCTGCCGCGGTGGCAGAGACCGCCGCTTCGAGCATCGCACGACCGCCCGAGGCGTGGACCGTGAACATGTCCGCACCGATGCGCGTGAGAGTGCGGCATGCGCCCTCGACCTGATGCGGGATGTCGTGCAGCTTGAGGTCGACGAAGACCTTGAGGCCCATCGCCCGGAGCTCGCGCACGATCTGCGGACCTTCGGCGTAATAGAGCGTCATGCCAACCTTCACCCAGCCCACCTGACTGCGGAGCGTTCGCGCCATCTCGAGTGCGCGTGCGCCGTCAGGCAGGTCGAGCGCGATGATCAGCTTGTCTCTCATGATGTCCTTCCCGTCGTTCCCGGACGCCCGGTGCTCACGCCTGGCGCTCCGGCCAGGCGGCGCCCACAAGATCGGTCACGGCCGCGATGCCGCGGTCGGCACAGAAGCGCTCGAGGCCATCGGCTATGGCAACGGTCGTGGTCGGATCCACGAAGTTCGCCGTCCCCACCGCCACGGCCGAGGCGCCTGCCAACATGAACTCCACCGCGTCGGCCGTGTGCATGATGCCGCCCATGCCGATCACGGGCACATCCACCGCGTGCGCGACCTGCCAGACCATCCGCACGGCCACGGGCCGCACCGCCGGCCCTGAGAGACCGCCGGCGCCCCGCGCAAGCGCGGGCCTGAACGTGGTTGTGTCGATCACCATGCCAAGTAGTGTGTTGATGAGACTCACGGCGTCGGCACCCTCAGCCTCCACTGCACGTGCGATCTCAGCGATGTCGGTCACGTTCGGGCTCAACTTCACGATGAGGGTCTTCGAGGTAGCGGCGCGCACTGCGCGCACGACCTCGACCGCTGCCGGACACGACGTGCCGAACGCCATCCCGCCTGCATCCACGTTCGGACAGGAGATGTTGAGCTCGAAGGCCGCGATGCTCGCCTCGCTGTCAAGCCGCTCGGTCACGGCCCGGTACTCCTCCACACTGTGGCCGACCAGGTTCACGATCACCGGCACGTCCTGCGTGGCGAGCCACGTGAGGTCGCCGTCACAGAACGCCCCGGCACCGGGGTTCTGCAGGCCGATCGAGTTCAGCATGCCCGAGGGCGTCTCGGCGATGCGCGGGCTGTCGTTGCCTACCCAGGGCTCAAGCGATACGCCCTTGGTCACGATCGCGCCGAGACGCGAGAGGTCCACGAAGTCGGCGTACTCGCGCCCCGAGCCGAATGTCCCCGAGGCCGTCATCACCGGGTTGCGGAGCTCGAGCTCCCCGATGCGCACCCGCATGTCCACCGCGGCGCTCACTCCCCTGCCTCCGAATCCTCGGACGGGTCCCATACAACCTCGGCGGCGTCGAAGACCGGGCCGTCGACACACGCGCGCTTCCGGCCCATCACGGTCGACACCACGCACGAGAGACAGGCGCCCACACCGCACGCCATGAGCCGCTCGAGCGAGACCTGGCACGGCACGCCGGCTGCGGCGGCTTGGGCCGCGACGATGCGCTGCATCGACTCCGGTCCGCACACGTAGACGATGTCGGGCCTGTCGGCGGCGATGAGACCGCCGGTGAGCTCGGTGACGAACCCGCAGAGTCCGGCCGAGCCGTCGTCTGTGGCGACCTCGGTGCGCCGGCACGTGGCCTCGAACAGATCGCGCGCGAGCAGACGCGCCTCGCTCGGCGCGCCCTGCGCGAGCGTCGTGGCCACACCGCGCTGCGCGAGTTCCTCCACGAGCATCCCCATCGGTGCCGCGCCGAGACCACCGGCCACCACGAGCGCGTGGGCAACACCCTCGGGCACCTGCCAGCCATGTCCGAGCGGTCCGATGAGGTCCATCACGGCGCCGGGTGCGGCCTGCGCGAGCACGCGCGTCCCGCGGCCGACGACCTGGTAGAGGATCTCGAGCCGACCGGCCGCCGCACGATACACCGAGAACGGACGCCGCAGGATGAAGTCGACGCCCTCGGCGATACGCAGGTGCACGAACTGGCCAGGCCTGATCGCTGCCGACGTGCGCGGCGCCTCGAAGACGGCCAGTCCCACCCCCTCGGCCACCCGCTCGTTGGCTACGAGCGTTGCCCGCTCGACCTCCGGGCGATGCTCCGCCCCGGTCACGACAGCCCCCCGTTGAAGTCCTGCAGCGCGGTGACCTCGAGGTTGCCGCGGATGATCGCCTCGATGGCCGCAACACTCGCCTGTGCCGCCGCAAGTGTGGTGATGTTGCTCACGCCATGCTGTACCGCCGCGGTCCGGATGTGATACCCGTCCGAGCGTGTCTCACGGCCGAACGGCGTGTTGATCACCAGGTGGACGTCGCCGTTGACGATGCGGTCCACGACGTTCGGACGGCCCTCATGCACCTTGCGGACCTGCTCCACCGGTATCCCGGAGGCCTGCAGCAGCTTCGCCGTGCCCTTCGTGGACATGATGCGGAAGCCGAGCGCCACGAGTTGCCGGGCCACCGGCACCACCGCGCGCTTGTCGCGGTCGCACACCGAGATGAACGCGGTTCCTTCGCGCGGGAGCGAGTAGTCGATCGCAAGCTGCGACTTCGCGTACGCCGAGGGGAAGTCGGGCGCCACACCCATGACCTCGCCGGTGGACTTCATCTCCGGCCCGAGCACGCTGTCCGAGCCGGGGAAGCGCCCGAACGGCATGACCGCCTCCTTCACGCAGAAACGGCCGAGTTCGCGACCCTCCTCGGGCAGGCCCATCGCGGCGAGCCTCTCGCCCGCCATCACGCGCGCGGCCACCTTGGCGAGCGGCACACCGGTCGCCTTGCTCACGAAGGGCACCGTGCGGCTTGCCCGCGGGTTCACCTCGAGCACGTACACGGCCTCGTCCTTCACCGCGAACTGCACGTTCATCAACCCGCGCACGCCGAGGGCGAGCGCGAGTGACCGGGTGTGACCGGCGATCCGCTCGATGGTCGCCTCGCCGAGAGAGAACGGCGGGATGCAGCACGCCGAGTCGCCCGAGTGGATGCCGGCCTCCTCGATATGCTCCATGATGCCTCCGATGTAGACCGTCTCGCCGTCACAGACGGCGTCCACGTCGACCTCGATCGCACCCTCGAGGAAGCGGTCGAGCAGCACCGGGTGGTCCGGTGAGACCTCGGTAGCCTTCTGCACGTAGCGGAGCAGGTACTCCTCGTTGTACGCGATCACCATGCCCCGGCCGCCGAGCACGTAGCTCGGGCGTACCAGCAGCGGATAGCCGATGCGCGCAGCGACCTCGACGGCCTCATCAAGCGTGCGCGCGGTGCCGGCGGCGGGGTATGCGATCCCGAGCCGGTCGAGCACTTCGGCGAACCGCTGCCGGTCCTCAGCGAGATCGATCGCCTCCGGAGACGTGCCGAGGATGGGCACGCCCGCCTGCTCGAGGGCATGCGCAAGCTTGAGCGGCGTCTGTCCGCCGAAGGTGACAAGCACGCCATCGGGGCGCTCCACCTCGATGATGTCCATGACGTCCTCGAACGTGAGCGGCTCGAAGTAGAGCTTGTCGGATGTGTCGTAGTCGGTGGAGACGGTCTCGGGGTTGCAGTTCACCATTATGGTCTCGTGGCCGGCTTCGGAAAGGGCATAGGCGGCGTGCACGCAGCAGTAGTCGAACTCGATCCCTTGCCCGATGCGATTCGGACCGGCGCCGAGGATCATCGCCTTCTTCCGGTCCGAGGGGTGGGCCTCGTTCTCCTCCTCATACGTCTTGTAGTAGTACGGCGTGGCCGCGAAGAACTCCGCCGCGCAGGTATCAACCGCCTTGAAGGTAGCCCTCACCCCGAGGTCGAGCCTACGCGCACGTACATCAGCCTCAAGTGAGCCTGTAAGGTATGCGATCTGCACGTCAGAGAGGCCGTGCTGCTTCGCTTTCCGCAGCTCAGAAGCGGTTATCGTCTCGAGCACGCGCCCCGCCATCGAGCGCTCTACCTCCACCATGCGGCTCAGTTGCGTGCAGAACCACGGGTCCACCTGGGTGATCTCGGCCACGTCCTCCACGGTCCGTCCGCGCCGGAACGCCTCGGCCATGTAGAAGATGCGGTGCTCGTTGGGAACCGCGAGGCGCTCGTCGAAGTGCTGGTCGTCGAAGACGTCCTTCCCGTCGGCCCCAAGCCCGCCGCGCCCATTCTCGAGCGAGCGCATCGCCTTACCGAGCGCCTCGGGGAACGTGCGG
>WOYI010436742.1_pt2 | contig 14685 bp, 14 predicted proteins | sample 6423411 | NCBI WGS metagenome assembly WOYI01 (sample SAMN13441803, study PRJNA592873) | oil field metagenome | biome: oil field; feature: oil-well bore; material: oil-contaminated soil; isolation source: oil-contaminated soil from oil-well borehole | place: Germany: Wietze | collected 2016-10-18 ...
CGACCTCACCGAAGACGACCTCACCGAAGGCGACTACGAATACGTGGACGACTCATCAGGGCTGGAGGCCGAGGCCGACAGCGAACTGCCGCTGGCCGCATCGATGGCCTCGGCGCGGCGCAACCGCTACGAATCCAAGACCGCGCAGGCGGTGAGCGCACGCAAGTATGCCTTCCGCAGGAAGGTCCTGCTGTCGATGTCGGCGCTGCTGGCGCTCTCGGCGGTGCTCGCCGCGCTGGTGTCCCCGGCGCTGTGGTGGGTGGTCGGCACACTCGCCGCGGTCACCGTGCTCTACCTGGGCTATCTGCGCAGGCAGACCCGGATCGAAGAACAGCTGCGCCGTCGGCGTGCCCAGCGGATGAGGCGGGCCCGGCTCGGGGTGGAGAACACCGGTGACGGCGAGTTCGACGTAGTGCCGTCCCGGCTGCGTCGCCCGGGATCGGCCGTGCTGGAGATCGACGACGAGGACCCGATCTTCGAGCATCTGGAGTATGCCCGATTCGCCCGCGAGTACGACCTGCTGCGGGCAGCGGGGCAGTAGCCGCGGGTTTCGGCTGGCGCAGGTGTTACTGGTAGCCTGCTATCGGTCAAGGGGCTATAGCGCAGTTGGTAGCGCGTCTCGTTCGCATCGAGAAGGTCAGGGGTTCGATTCCCCTTAGCTCCACTTTTCGGACACCTTAGTGTTCCTACTCGAACCTTCTTTGGTGACCATATTTATTTCCCTTTTGGGGCTGTAGCTGACGGTAGTTCCGTCAGTGGCGACGGTTGTGTCGGCGTCGGAGGACCGCGAAGCACGCCGACGGCCGGCTCGGCTAGCGTTGGCCGGGTGCAGATCGAGCCGAGGAAGCGTCTGGCTCATGTGTTGGGTTCCCTGGGTGGGGCTTCCCGGTTCAGCGCGCAGCGTACCGCCGTGCCCGACGATTTGACCGTCGACATTGCCGGGGTCGGCCTGTTGGAATTACCGGTCTCTGCGGCGCAGGTGAGACTCTTGCGCAGTATCGCCCGCCCGGCCCGGTACGGGTTGGGCGAGCAGACTCTGGTGGACTCGCGGGTTCGTGACACGTGGGAGCTGCCCAAGAGCCGGGTGCGGATCGACCGTCGGCGCTGGAACAAGACGCTCGGGCCGGTCTTGGCTGAGCTGCGCGCCGGACTCGGTCTGCCCGACGGCTGTCGCCTGCGCGCGGAGCTGCACTCGGTGTTGATGTACGAACAGGGCCAGTTCTTCGCGCCGCACAAAGATTCGGAGAAGTCTGACGCGATGGTCGGCACACTCGTTGTGACGCTGCCGTCGACAAGTCGCGGTGGGGCGTTGGTGGTCCAACATGGTGGTCGGCGGGAGGAGTACCGATCATCGAATCGGCTGCTCTCGTTCGTCGCGTTCTATGCGGACTGTCAGCACGAAGTGCTTCCCCTGACGAGCGGTCATCGGGTCGCGCTCACCTACAACCTGTCCCTCGTTGGCGATTCGTCGACCAGCGAGATTGATGAGGTCGCCGTCGCTGAGGTAAGTCGCTGTCTGCGAACGCATTTCGAGGGACAGGACCGTCTGGTCTACCTGCTCGACCATGAGTACACCGAGCACGGACTGAGTTTCGAGCGGCTCAAAGGTGTCGATGCTGCACGGGTGGCGGTGCTGTGTGCCGCTGCGCGGGAGCGCGGCGACGAGATCGTGCTGGCGCTGGCCGACGTGCACGAGACCTGGAGCTGCGACGAGCCGTATCAACATCACAGTTGGTATGACGAGTACGAGGACGACGATGAGCCGGATCCAGAATCCTACGACCTCGGCGAGTTGCTGGACGGGGCCACCACCCTGGCCGCCTCGATCGATCCGTCAGGTGCGCCAACCCAAGTCGGCGCACCTGGAGTCTCGGACGACGAGGTGTGTGCGACGACGCCCAGCGGGCAGTTGCAGCCGTACGCGTCCGAGTACGAGGGCTACATGGGCAACTACGGGAACACGATGGATCGCTGGTATCGGCGCGGCGCTGTGGTGATGTGGCCGCGCAGCCGCGATTTCGCGGTTCGCGCGCAGGGCTCGCCCCGTTGGGCTCTGGACGTGCTGGGCGGACTGTTGCGCGAGAAGGATCTCGCGGGCGCTCGGGAACGAACTGGTTTGCTGGCGCGCTTTTGGGCTGACGTGGCCGCCAGGCGGCTGGAAAGTGACGCGGGCGATGGGACAGAACTCGGCGCAGCCCTCGGCGTCGCGTTCGAACTCGACGATGCGCCACTGGCGACGATGCTGCTGGGGCCGTTCCGTCTCGACCAGGTCTCGGCGCGGGAAGCGTCGGCCCTGGCTGCGGTCGCCGGCCGGTACGGGGTGCGCTGGTTTCGCCAACTTCTGGCCGAGTGGGACACCGCTCGCCGTGGGTGGGGCCACGACGGTCAGCGACGTGTGTGGATCGCTGAACTGCCCGCGCTGTGTCGCGCGCTCACAGAACGCGGTGCTGGGAACGTCGCCAGGGATCTCCTTGAGGTCAGCGCCACGGGGTTTCTCGCCACCCTGGAGCGGGCAGGCGCGTCGGCGCAACCATCCCGCCGTGCACACGCACTTGGCGAGCTTGCAGGGCCGGCGGCCGGCCTGCTTGTCGGAGCCGTGATCGCGGAGGATACCGAGGTTGGTGCGAAATTGTCCGCAGCTCTCAGCGCGGACGACGAGCAGCTTCGTTGCGCGATGACCACGCTGCGCCTCATTGCCGAGGTCGCACCCGAACAGCTGACCGTGGGTGCAATCGAGGACCTGGTCGAGATCACGCGAATGCGGTTGTCCGCCAGACTCGCCCGGCCGGCACGAGATCCCGAGGACTGGTCGATCTGCGCGCCGGACACGTGTGCTTGCGAGCTGTGCGGCAAGCTCGACGCGTTTCTGCTCGATCCCGCATCCCGGCATTTGGATTGGCCCTTGGCAGAGCAACGTCGGCGCCATGTACACGATCGGATCGACCGCTTTGAACTGCCGGTTCGACATGAGACGCGAAGGTCTGGCCGGCCCTACACGCTCGTCCTCACCAAGACTTCGGCATTGTTTGAACGGGAAAGTACGGAGCGCGACGTCGACCTGGTCGATCTACGGTGGCTTGAGACCATTCCGCTGGCTCGGCCCGAGGACGACGACGACCAAGGGCGTGGCTCAACGGCCAAGGCTTGATGACCTTCGAACTCGGTGCGCGCTGCCCCACGCGAGAGTAGGATTGAGTCCTATCGCCCTGGAGGTGACTATGCGCTCGACACGTCAACTAAGCATCACGCTCCCCAACGACATGGCTGATGGGCTCCGTGAACGAGTGCGGTCGGGGGAATATGCCAGCGAGAGCGAGGTGATCCGCGAAGGACTGCGGGCTTTGTTCGCTCGTGATCAAGCGGTTGAAGCCTGGCTACGGGACGAGGTGGCCGCCGCATACGACGCCGTCGTTGCCGACCCGTCGAGGGCGGTTTCCGCGCGGGCGGTGCGGGCGCGTCTTGCCGGCGAGCAGGCCGGGGACGGGTGAACTTCAGCGTCGTCTTCACGCCTGAGGCAGAAGATCAGCTCCTTGAGCTGCACCGCTACATCGCGGCGGCGGGATCGGCGGAAGTAGCTGCGCGCTACGCCGAATTGATCGTGGCGTTCTGCGAGGAGTTGCGTGTATTCCCGCATCGTGGCAGGGCGCGTGATGACATCAGGCCAGGTCTTCGCATAATCGGCTTTAAGCGTCGAGTCGTGATCGCCTTCGCCGTGTTGGGCCAGACGGTGGTGATTGTCGGTATCCTTTATGGCGGGCGCGACTACCAGGCGGTTCTTGGTGTCGACGCACCTGAGTGAGTTCGATTTGGCCCCAATGTCTTTCGTCGTTCGTCACCTTCGGCGGGTGCGGAGTGTGTCATGTGTATTTCAGTCACGCGACACCGACATCATCGGCGTATTGGTCAGCCAGAGAGCCTGCAGACTGACCTGGCGACGCTGTCGGCGTCATCGCCGTGCAGCTTCCTCCGGCGGTGCGACTTCGCGGTACCGACCCGTCAGCTCGCAGGTTCGTTCGGCGATCGGCGCAGTACGCTCCGCTGTCGAAGACGTGTGTCATTCCGGCTCGAACGTCAAATCCAGCCCTGTCTCCGTCGCAACTGAACGCCCTGGCGCCGAAGTGCTGTGGCGACGGTAGTGTGCGAGACACCGTAGTGAGCACCACGGCACGCCAAGGATTTACCCGCTGTGTAGAGAGTTGCTGCCTCATCGACCTGTACGTCGCTCAAGCCTTGGCGGCGGATGGCGACGCCTTGCAGGCGGAGCACGTCGGCAACGCGGGTCGTGGAGATTCCGTAGTGAGTACCGATCTGCTGAGTGGTTTCACCTACTTCGTAGCGAGCCACGCTATCGGTGACGTCTTGGGCGGTCAGGAAGCGCTTGGAGCGGCGTTTTGGACCGTCCTGGGCCGACAGAGGTGATCGAGCAGGCGACTCGTTGATTACATTTCCGCAGTTCAGCCCACTTCTTACAGAGGTGACCGAGGTTCGAGTTTCTTCCTATTGCCTCCACTTTTCGGACACCTTAGTGTTCCTACTCGAACCGTGCATCGGCCCGCGAGCGGCGCTTGGTGTGATGTCCTGTTCGTCATTGCTTTTAGACTCGACTGAGTGGGGACCCTAGGTGTTTGCGACGAGGGCTTGCATGCATTAGCTGCGCAGTGCGCCGCCATTGCGTCACGATTAGCCAGCTATTGAGGCCATTGAGGAGGCCCGCCAAGCGGGCTTCACCGTGGGCGAAGACCTCTCGGTCACCGACACCAGCAAGTACAGCGGTTTTCGTGTCGCGGCGCTGCGGCAGTTCGCGACGACGATCGCCGCTCGCGCGGTCGTGCTCAGCACGACAGATACGGACATCGCCACCAAAATCACAGCCGCGACATCGGAACTGAACGGCCGTGGATTCCTTGAGTCTCCCGAAACCGTCCAAGCGCTGGATTTCCCGCTCGCGCCGCCACCTGATCCCTCATACCCGGTCAACGACGTCATCGCCGAAGCCACCGACCTCGACGGCAACCACGTGGTACTGAGGCGCGGGTACTACAACGCCACCACGAAAGAAGGGTTTGGTTGGGACAAGATCTACTGGAAGCACGGACTGATCAACCCGAACGTGTTCAAGGATCTGATCTCGCATACTCGCCCGAAGGAGAACCAGGGTGGAACTCTGGTCTACGAGGTGCCGATCAACAAAGCTCATTGCACGTCGGGTTTTCTCGGTTTACCCAGTTGCACCGACACGGGTGAGAGTCTGACGATGAGGATAGTGGCGAACACCAACCCCAGCTATGACGTACTCGGTGGCGGGCAGAAAGGAGTGATCACGATGTATCCCCTTCCTGGGGGCAGCGGAGTCGTTGAGGTGGAAAAGAATTGGACGCTGACGCCGCCATGGGTGAACAACTATGCACCCATCAACTGAACCCTCACCTGACCAGACCGCGACCGACGCGGAGTGCGAGTTCGCGGCTAAGGTTCTCCATGAGCTGCTACATCGCATCGAGGTCCGAAATGCCAACGCTGCCGCTTGCCCAGGGCCCGGACGGTGCACCTTCCTGGTATCCCACGCGTGGACCGATGGCCCGTCAATTCGCCTGGTCTACACCACACCCCCCTCTGATCGCACCTGGGGCTTGGCCCGCGACACCCGCAGATCACTCATAGACCCCGGTCCATGGAATGACGCCGACAACCCAGCCCTGTACTATTACCTACTTGATCTGGAAGAAGATTGGCCAGGCGCAGAATCCCGAGAGCCCGGCGAAAATGACGCCCTGATTTGGTGGCGCGGATACCCGCTTACGGACCTCCCGGCACATCTCTCCCAGCTTCCCAAGGACTACCGCTACACCCCGCCACCACCTGCCCCGGCGTGGGTCGACCACACCCCCCCACCTGTTATGGAACCGCGCCGCTACGCAGACCCAAACGGACCACTACCACCAGGCGTGCGTCCTCCCGCTCAGTAGCAAGCAGCGTCTCGAAACGCGTTTCCGGGGTGCAGGAGGTTGAACGGTGCCCCGCCCCTCAGGTCGTTCATAAGTTCACACCGTCAATCCTCGCCGCGGTCGCAGCTGGACGCCTTGCCTCCGAAGCGCATTGGCGATCGTCGTGTGCGAGGTGCCGTAGCGTGCACCGCGCCACGCGAGCGAGTGGCCTGCTGCGTAGAGCTTGGCGGCTTCGCTGACATGCTCGTCGATGAGCTCTTGGCGGCGGATTGCGATGTCCTCCTGGCGGAGGACGCCGGCGATGCGAGTCTTGGAGATAACGTCCGGGTGCTGGAACAACCCACCGGTTAGAGCTGTTGCCGACCCCGATTCGTCGCCGTAGCCTCGTGAGGTGTCCGGAGTGGCCGCTGTCCGCGCCGACGAACTGGCCGCACTGGAGTTCTTCAGCGGTTGCCCCGCGCCGACACTCAAACGGTTGGCGGCGCAGTTGCAGCCGCTGGTCGCTTCGCCCGGGGACGTGCTGATTCGCCAGGACGAGACGGCGCTGACGTTCCTGCTCATCGGTTCCGGGCACGCCGAGGTGACGCACATCGGCGAGGACGGTGAGGCGATCGTGGTGCATCTCGATCCCGGCGTCGTCATCGGTGAGATCGCGCTGCTGCGTGACAAGCCGCGCACCGCCACCGTGGTGGCCACCACTGCGCTGACGGGCTGGGTCGGCACCAGGGACGCCTTCGCCGCGATGCTTGACCTGCCGGAGGTGATGGAGCGGTTGGTGCGGACCGCGCGGCAGCGGCTGGCGGCCTACCTGACCCCCATCGAGATCGCGTTGCGGGACCACCTGGTCCTGCATCTGCGTCCGGTGCTGCCGGGGGACAACGCGCGCACCGTGAGCGGCCCGGTGGAGTTCTCCGGTGAGACGCTGTACCGGCGGTTCCAGAGCCTCCGGGTACCGACCCCGGCCCTGATGGCCTATCTGTTCGAGGTCGACTACGTCGATCACTTCGTCTGGGTGATGACCGCCGGTGCGGACGGCCCGGTGGTGGCCGACGCACGCTTCGTCAGGGAGGGACGCGGTGCCGGCACCGCCGAGGTCGCGTTCATCGTCGCCGACGTCTACCAGGCCCACGGAGTCGGCACCTTCCTGATGGAGGCCTTGGCTGTGGCCGCGCACGTCGGCGGTGTCACCCGGTTCACCGCCCGGGTGCTGTCCGACAACTACGCCATGCGGTCGATCCTGGATCGGGCGGGAGCGCACTGGGTGCGCGATGATCTGAACGTGGTGATCACCGAGGTGGACGTCCCGGCGGCCAAGGAGTTGTCGTTGCGTCCGCAGATGTACCGGGAGATAGCCGAGATGGCGCGCCGGACCATGAGGGCGGTCAGCTGATGCCGGACCCCGCTGATCGCCGTGGCCGCAGGCCACCATTGAACAAGGACACCCGGCTGTGCATTTCGCTGGCCGCGCGGCCCAGCAATATCGGCACCAGATTCCACAACTATCTGTACGACGAACTCGGCCTCGACTACATCTACAAGGCTTTCACCACAACCGATATCACCGCCGCCATCCCCGGGGTGCGCGCGCTGGGCATTCGTGGCTGCTCGGTGTCGATGCCGTTCAAGTCCGACGTCATGGCCCTGGTCGACGAGGTCGAGCCTTCGGCCCAGGCCATCGAATCGGTCAACACGATCGTCAACGACGATGGCTACCTGCGGGCGTCGAACACCGATTATCTTGCCGTACAAGGCTTGATCGGCACGCATTGCTTGAAACAGAATGACGCCGTGGTCATCCGCGGCAGTGGTGGAATGGCCAAAGCGGTGGCATCTGCGTTGCAGGGCAGTGGTTTTCATACCGGCACCATCATCGCCCGCAATGGTGAGGCCGGCCGCGCGCTGGCCGACCGCCTGGGCTATGACTACGCCCCCGAGGTCGGACCTCTGCGTGCGCCGATCCTGGTCAACGCCACGCCGATCGGGATGGCCGGCGGACCGGATGCCGCCCGTGTCTAGGGGGTGATAGTCGTCTCTGCGTCGATGGCGGCAGTGGCATCCATCAGCGGAACTATCTGTTCCTCGGTGCCCTCGGCGTTGAGTTGCAGGACGAGCACTCCGCCGTCGGTCGGGATGATGGCAGTCTTCTGCGCGACGAGCAGACTCTTGCCGTTCTTCACGTAGGTGCCACCGACCTGCATGGCGTCGAACCCGGCGAACTTGCCGAGCTCGCCGTCGTTCAAGCCGCTGTACTCGGGCAGGTTCTTCAGCTCACCGGGGGCGAACTCCAGGATCTTCGCACCGTCGACCTCACCGGTCAGCTTGGACATGATCGCGGTGATGGTCGGCGGCGGAGGCGGCATCGAGGGGTCTGCGAAGACGATTTGGCTCCATGCCCAATCCGGGGTGGCGGGGCCGGCGTCGACCCATCCGGGCGGGGAGGGCAGGTTCACCGTGGGAGCGCCCGGTTCGCCGCGTTTGACCTGGGCTTCGGTGATCCCGTTGTCCTTGATGTATTCCGCGATGGTGTAGGCCGCACCGGCAGGGGCGGCCGGGGCGCTGGTGCTTGTCTCGGTTGCCTCGGAGGCGCTGGTCTCCGCGGCGCTGGTGCTGGGCTCGGTCTTGGTATCGGATCCACAGCCGGCCAGAGCCAGGCTGAGCACTGCGGCCGCCGCGGCCACGCCACGGACCGTCGTCTGCTTGTTCATTGCTTCTCCTGTCGTGGGCACCCGGCGGGTGATCTTATGCGGAATCTACCGGCCGGGTTCAGAATCCGATGGGCTGTCCGGTGACCCGTTCGGCGACATTGCCGGGTAGCGGCATATCCCGGCTGGGATGCGAGAAGTCCTGTGCGGCCAGCAACCTAGGTGATGTGGTACGACAACGGTGTGCGTGGATACGCGGTTTGTCTGGGTGCCGTGCTCACCGTGGCCGGATGCGGCGCGGGACGGACCTCCGCGCCGGCCGAGTCCCCTGAGACCTCGGCCACCGTGAGCTCTGGTGCGGTGAATCCGGCGGCGGTCGCGCGGGTGCGCACCGAACTACCGCCCGGGTACGAGGTCGGCGATCTCACGGATCATGCTGCGCCGGCGTCATTCTGGGGTTTGAAGCCGAATTGGACCGCTGATCCCGCGCAATGCGGTGCGCTGGCCGACCCGGGTGCCGGCACCCCGGTGCGGGGCTGGTCGGCGTCCGGGCCGGGTGGCATCGTGTACACCCTCGTTGCGGGGCCGGGAGCGGCGTCACCCGGGGCGAGCGACGGCTGCACCGCCTGGACCCTGGCAGGCGGGCGCACCACTGCCGTCGTGACCGCCGTCGAACCGCCCGCGATCGCCGACACGCCGACCGTCGCGATGAGCACGGTGGCCACCACCGTCGTCGAGGGCGGCACCGAAACGCGGTCGCACGCCGACACCGTCACCGCCTATCTGGACTCGGGTTTCGTTGCATCCGTGACCGTGGTGACCGACCCCGGCTCGGACTTGCCGGTGCTCGGACCTGGCGTCGCCGCGCGGCTGCTGGCGCAAACGGTCACCGCTGTCCGCGGGTAGATTGGCGGCGATGTCCACGCCACGGGTGATTGCCCTCGCCGCCTGCGCAGCCGCGCTCACCGCGTGTGCGGCCGGCGAACCTGAGCAGGGTGCCGCCGGAATCGCCGCGGTCTTCGAGGTGAAGTCGGCGTTCGGTCAGGAGTACCAGGTCACCACCACCGGGCCCACCGGTATCGACCCGAAACTCCTCACACCGCCGAGCGTGCCCGCGGGCGTCAAGGTCGACCCGGCCGACTGTGCGAAATTCGCTGCAGGCCTTGCGATTCCGCCCGGCGCGCAGGGAAACATGGCCGCCACCACCGCCGAGGGTAAGGGCAATCGCTTCATCGCCATCGCGGTGGAGACCTCCGAGCCGATCCCGTTCGACGATCCCGGCCCGGACTGCCAGAAGGTCGGCTACGGCGGGCCCGGGGTGCGTGGCTTGGTGGAGGTCGTCGAATCCCCGCAGATCGATGGCGCGCGCGTGCTGGGCACCCACCGGGTGGTGCAGACCGTCCTCGACGGTAAGCCGCACAGCGGCGAGTTGTTCAACTACGTCGCACGTTTCGACTCGTACCTGGTGATCGTGACGGCCAATCCGCTGGTGGTGCCGAACACGCCGGTCGCGCCGGTGGACACGCAGCAGGCACGCGACCTGCTCACCGCGGCGGTCGCCGCGGTACGCGGCGGCTAACGCACGTCGCGCGGTCGGAACTGGATGCTGATCCGCGGGCCCGTCGGGCGAGCCGTCTTCGGTACCGCGTGTTCCCAGGTGCGCTGACAGGAACCGCCCATGACCAGCAGATCACCGTGACCCTGCGGCAGCCGGAGCGAGGGCCCGCCGGCGCGTGGTCGCATCGCGAAAGCCCTTCGGGCGCCCAGGCTCACAATCGCCACCATGGTGTCCTCGGTGCTGCTGCGCCCGACGGTGTCCCCGTGCCAGGCCACGCTGTCGGTACCGTCGCGGTACAGGCACAGCCCGGCACTGGTGAACGGTTCACCGAGTTCACCGGCATAGATGTCGTTGAGTCGCCTGCGCAGGCGTGCGATGGCCGGATGCGGGGCCGGCGCGGCCGCCAAATCATGGAAGCTGACCAGCCGTGGCACGTCGAGCACCCGGTCATACATCTGCCTGCGTTCGGCACGCCACGGAATGGCTCCCAGCAGCTCGTCGAACAGGGTCGCTTCGCCGTCCAGCCAGCCATTCAGCCAGTCGGCGCGCACGTCGATCCAGGCGCCCGCGCCCAGGTTGCGACGTTCATCGTGGTCGAAGAGCGACCCTTGAACAGCCAGAGACACGACCCCAGCGTATCGCACAGACGTTCGATATCGGAGATTGACCGCGCCGGGTCCGTGGTCGGCCAGCACGTCCTCGGGGTTGACCGGCTGACAGGCCTTCAGGCTCATGCAACCGCAGCCGATACAGCCGGCCAGGTTGTCGCGCAGCCGCTCCAGATGCCGGATGCGGTCCTCGAAGTCTTGACGCGTTAACGTTCGGGGTGTGGAGATGGCGGCATTGGGTTCCGAGTCGGAAGTGGGAACGCTGCGCGTCGTCATCCTGCATCGGCCCGGCGCCGAGTGGCAGTCCGACGGAGTCCGGGCGGAGCACGACGCGTTCGCCGCGGTGCTGCGCGCGCGTGGTGTCGAGGTACTGCTGCTCGGTGATCTGCTGGCGCAGGCCCTGGTCTCCGGGGCTGCCAGGATGCACGGTATCTCCGCCGCGGTCAATCCGCGCAGGTTGGGAGTCACACTGGCTCAGGAACTTTCGGCCTACCTGCGAACGTTGGATCCGGCGTCGCTGGCACATGTGCTGATAGCCGGTATGACGTTCGCCGAGTTGCCGTTCGCGGCCGGTGAGCTGTCCTTGGTACGGCGCATGCATCACGGCGGTGACTTCGTCATCGACCCGTTGCCGCATCTGATGTCCACCAGGGACTCGTCGTTCTGGATCGGGCCGCGGGTGGCGATCACCTCCCTCGCTTTGCCGGCGCGCGCACGCGAGGCATCGCTCACCGATGTCATCTCTGCGCACCACCCTCGGTTCCTGGGTGTGCGGCGGGCCTACGAATCGCGGTCGGCGCCCGTCGAAGGAGGCGATGTGTTGCTGCTCGCCCCCGGTGTGGTCGCCGTCGGGGTAGGGGAACGCACCCCACCGGCCGGCGCGGAAGCGTTGGCGCTCAGTCTGTTCGACGATGATCTTGCGCACACCGTGCTGGCGGTGCCGATCCCGCAGCGTGCGCACCTCGATACGGTCTGCGCGATGGTCGATGTCGATGCCATGGTGATGGCCTCGGACCTGCTGTCGGCGTTCACGATTCGCCGGTCGCCCGGCGGGGTGCGCATCGATGATGAGGCGCCGTTCGTGCGCGCCGCTGCCGAGGCGATGGGTATCGACCGGCTGCGTGTCATCGGCACCGGGCCGGACCGGGACGGCACCAACACGCTGGCACTCGCGCCGGGCGTCGTCGTCGCCTATGGCCACAACTCGGAAACGAATGCGCGGCTGGAAGATTCAGGTATCGAGGTGTTGTCGATCGCAGGGGCGGAACTGGGCACCGACCGCGGCGGGCCACGCGGCATGTCGTGCCCGGCGGCGCGCGACCCGCTGTAGCCGCACAGTTCGCACCGATGCACAGCCGTGGTGTAGAAAACGGCGCAGTCGGAGAGGTTCTAGCGCCAGGACGGCAGCCAGATCTGCATGTTCCAGGTGCTCTGCGATATCGGCAGACCGGTGAGAATCGGGTAGAGCCAGGCGAAGTTGGTGATCACCAGCGCCACATAACCACTCACCGCGATCAGTCCCAGGGTTCTTCGCTCGGGGTTCTGCCGCGGCTGGTAGAGAATGTCGCCGAGTATCAGCGCTATCAGCATCACCAGGAACGGCGCCATCGCGGTCGCGTAGAAGAAGTACATCTGCCGGTCGATGTCGAAGAACCACGGCAGGAAGCCGGCCGAATATCCCACCAGCACCACGGCGTAACGCCAGTCGCGGCGCACGAACGTCCGCCACACCGCCCACACCAGCACCGGTACCGCGATGAACCACATGGTCGGCGTGCCGACCAGCATCACCGCCTTCACGCACGATTCCGCGCCGCAGCCCGGCACGTTCTGCTGGTCGATGGCGTAGAGCACCGGCCGCAGCGACATCGGCCAGGTCCACGGTTTGGACTCCCACGGATGGTGGTTGCCCGCGGCATTGGTCAACCCGGAATGGAAGCGGTACACCGACGCCGTGTAATACCAGAGCGAGCGGATCGCATCGGGCAGCAGCCCGCCCTCGCCGATCGCGCGGCCCACCTCGTAGCGGTACACCGAGGTCTCCGCGGCGAACCACCGCGCGTAGGACGCGAGATAGACGCACAGCGGGATCAGCCCGAGCGCATATCCCGTGGGCACGGTGTCGCGGCGCAGGGTGCCCAGCCACGGCCGTGGCACCCGGTACTGGCGGCGCGCGGCGATATCGAATGCCAGCGTCATCACGCCGAAGAACGCGATGAAATAGAGGCCCGACCATTTCGTCGCGCAGGCCAGCCCCAGCAGCACCCCGGCGCCGAACCGCCACCAGCGCACACCGAGTCGCGGCCCCCAGGGGGTGTCGCCGACGCGTCCCTCCATGAGGGCGACGTGCATCCGTTCCCGCACCTCATCGCGGTCGACGATCAGCGCCCCGAAGGCGGCCACCATGAACACCACCAGGAAGACGTCCAGCAGGGCGGTGCGCGCGGAGACGAAGCTGACGCCGTCGGCGATGATCAGTAGCCCGGCGATGGCCCCGATCAGCGTCGAGCGGGTGATCCGGCGGACGATGCGGGCCACCAGGATCACGATGATCACGCCGCACACGGCACCGGAGAACCGCCAGCCCAGACCGGTGTAGCCGAACAGCGCCTCGCCGATCGCGATCAGTCCCTTGCCCAGCGGCGGGTGCACCACCAACCCGTATCCCGGGTTGTCTTCGATGCCGCCATTGCCCAGCATCTGCCAGGCCTGCGGTGCATAGTGCTTCTCGTCGAAGATTGGGGTGCCGGCATCGGTCGGCGATCCTAGGTTGAGGAACCGGGTCAGCGCCGCCAGTGCACCGATGATCGCCGTCATCACCCAGCCCTGCAGCCGGTCGACGGGCCCGAAGTCCGGCACCGGCACCAGCGCGCCGGGGCTGATCACGGGTGCAGCGCGCTCCGGAAGCACGGTGTCGGGAGCGGTCATCACCGACGATCGTAGGCTGTGACTGTGCCAGACCCCGGGTCGCTACGCTCCTGCCCGCCGAAACAAGAGGGTCGATTGCTCCTGGGTGCCACCCCGTTGGGCCAGCCCGGTGACGCCTCTGCCCGTCTGGTCCAGGCTTTGACGACCGCGGATGTGATCGCCGCGGAGGACACCCGGCGGGCCCGGACACTGGCCGCGGCGGTGGGGGTGACGCCCGCCGGACGAGTGCTGAGCCTGTTCGATCAGAACGAAGCCACCCGGGTACCGATGCTGCTGCAGGAGATCACCGCCGGCGCGACGGTGTTGTTGATCAGTGACGCCGGCATGCCGTTGATCAACGACCCGGGCTACCGCCTGGTGACGGCGTGTGTGGCGGCGGGCCTGACGGTGAGCTGCCTGCCCGGCCCGTCGGCGGTGACGACCGCACTGGCCGTGTCGGGCCTGGCCGCCGACCGGTTCTGTTTCGAGGGTTTCGCGCCGCGCAAGCAGGTGGCGCGGCGCACCTGGCTGACCGGCCTGGGCAACGAGCAGCGCACCTGCGTGTTCTTCGAGTCCCCGCGCCGGCTGGCTGACACGTTGCGCGACGCCGTGGACACCCTCGGGCCCGAGCGTCAGGCCGTGGTCTGCCGGGAGCTGACGAAAACGCACGAGGAGATCAAGCGGGGCACGCTTGCCGAACTCGCCGATTGGGCGCAGGACGGTGTGCTCGGCGAGATCACCGTGGTGCTGGCCGGTGCGGTGCCGCAGGGCGACCTGCAGACGCTGGTGGGCGAGGTGGCCGCGCTCCTCGAGGACGGCATGCGGGTGAAAGACGCGTGTGCGCAGGTGGTCGCGGCGAATCCGGGCGCCCCATCAAAGCGTGAGCTCTACGATGCGGTGTTGAAGTCACGCGAGTGAGCAAGCGGGGGATCGGTTGTGAGTACGACGGTCTTCAAGGGTTCGGCGGACGGACCCATCTGGTCGTGCAGGCCGCGACGGGCGAGATCGGATGCTACGTCTTCTCC
>WOYI010265658.1_pt3 | contig 14683 bp, 17 predicted proteins | sample 6423411 | NCBI WGS metagenome assembly WOYI01 (sample SAMN13441803, study PRJNA592873) | oil field metagenome | biome: oil field; feature: oil-well bore; material: oil-contaminated soil; isolation source: oil-contaminated soil from oil-well borehole | place: Germany: Wietze | collected 2016-10-18 ...
CTGCAGACCGCTGCCTGACCACCAGGCTGTGATACTGCCATTCTCCGCTGCCGCCGATAGCACTGAAAGGGATGGTAACCAGCTCCCATCCTGCCCAGTTAAAGGAGTAAAACCATTAACATGATAGCAGTTCTCATATCTTTATCTGTTGACGTTTTAAAGATAATATATTACTCTGTTCACATGAGACTTTTTTGCCGGCAGGAGTCGTGAGAAAAATCATGCCCTGTGAATACTTAATATTTATAACTTTGGGAAAGATCAACAATTCCGGATTCATGATTAAAGCTGAAGACTTAAGGCAATACGGCATCACCGATGTTAAAGAGTTGGTTTACAATCCATCCTATGATCGGTTATATGAGGATGAACTCTCACCGGACCTGGAAGGGGCCGAGAGGGGTCTCCTGACCAGCCTGGGTGCCGTGGCCGTTGACACCGGGGTTTTTACGGGCAGGTCCCCCAAGGACAAGTACATTGTCTTAGACAGCAAGACGGAGAACACCGTTTGGTGGAAGTCGGAGAGTGCCCCCGTCTCTGACAACAAGGCCATAACACCGGAAGCGTGGGAACACTGCCGAAATATAGCCACCAGGCAGCTGTCGGGCAAGAGTCTCTATGTTGTTGACTGCTACAGCGGTGCCAATCTTGATTCCAGGCTCTGCGTAAGGTTCATCATGGAGGTTGCATGGCAGGCACACTTTGTAAAGAATATGTTCATCCGTCCCACGGAGGAGGAGCTGCAGGATTTCAAACCTGACTTTGTGGTGCTTATGGCCTCCAAGGCAGTCAACCCCGAGTACCGTGAGTACAAGCTCAACTCTGAGAACTTTATCTTCTTCAACCTCACCGAGAACATGATGCTGGTAGGCGGTTCATGGTACGGTGGGGAGATGAAGAAGGGTATCTTCTCGGTCATGAATTACTACCTGCCGCTGAAGAATATAGCATCCATGCACTGCTCGGCCAATGTAGGCAGGGGTGGTGACGTTGCAATCTTCTTCGGTCTCTCTGGGACCGGCAAGACCACCCTCTCCACCGATCCGGACAGGGCGCTGATAGGCGACGATGAGCACGGCTGGGACGACGACGGGATCTTCAACTTCGAAGGAGGCTGTTATGCCAAGACCATTAACCTGAGCAAGGAGAATGAGCCTGATATATACCGTGCCATCAGGCGCGATGCCCTCCTCGAGAACGTGGTTGTAGGCGATGACGGTGTGATAGACTTCACCAGTGACGCCAAGACAGAGAATACCAGGGTCTCCTACCCCATATATCACATAGACAACATTGTGAAGCCGGTCTCAAAAGGCGGGCATGCTACGACCGTCATTTTTCTTACCGCCGATGCCTTTGGTGTTCTTCCGCCTGTTGCCAGGCTCACGGAAGATCAGACGCAATATTATTTTCTCAGCGGTTATACGGCCAAGGTAGCAGGTACCGAGCGTGGTATCATTGAACCCCTCCCCTCTTTCTCGGCTTGCTTTGGCGCGGCGTTCCTGATGCTTGATCCGCTGATCTATGCCCGTGAGCTGACGAGAAAGATGAAGGCGCACGGCGCCAGTGCATGGCTTGTCAACACCGGATGGATGGGTGGACCCTACGGGACAGGCAAACGCATCGACCTGCCCTCAACAAGAAACATCATCAACGCCATCCTGAATAAAAGCCTTGACGCTGCGCAATTCGTCAGGCTGCCTGTCTTCAACCTCGATATACCCCTTTCAGTGGCTGGAGTCCCGCCTGAGCTGCTTGACCCGCGCATGACATGGAGCAAAAGTGAGGATTGGGACAGTGCTGCAAGGTCGCTGGCAGAAAAATTCATCAAAAACTTCAGCAAATTCACATCGAACGAAGAAACGGCTAAACTGGTAACTTCAGGACCAAAGCCATAATGAGAGACATATGAACCTTACCTTGGCGCTGCCGGCAGTTCTGCTGGCATACATAGCTGGATCAATCCCCAGTGCTGTCTGGGCGGGCAGGCTTTTTCACGGTATTGATATCAGGCAGCACGGCAGCGGCAATGCCGGTGCAACGAACACGGTTAGGGTCCTTGGCTGGAAGACAGGTATACCGGTCCTGATCTTTGACCTTTTCAAGGGTTGGCTGGCAGCCATGCTTCCTGTACTAATGAAAGCAGCAGACGGCGGCACGGAACAGATGATGGGCCTTCAGATAGCATGCGGCCTGGCAGCTGTACTGGGCCATGTCTTCCCGCTCTTTGCAGGTTTCCGCGGAGGAAAGGGAGTTGCCACCACCTTTGGCGTGCTGCTTGCCCTCCACCCGTTGCTGACACTCATCTGTGCAGGCATCTTCCTGGTTGTACTCTTTGTCAGTGGTTACGTATCACTGGGGTCAATTACTGCAGTGGTAATGTTCCCGGTGCTCCTGATGACTGCATTCGACACACCCTCACTGCTGTTCAGAATATTCTCCGTGCTGGTTGCCGTCGCCATAGTGGTAACCCATAAAAAGAACATCAGGAGACTTTTCAGGGGAGAAGAGAGCAGGTTTCTCAAAAAGAAAAAGGAGTGACCGCACTCTTCGGATAAATCAGCAGGTTCCGCAAAGAGGAGAAGAAAAAAGAGTGACTTAACCAGGCCGGCCGGCCAGGTTCCGCGCTGAGTACTGTGACAAAGATGACATATAGGGGCCGGCTCCCGTAAAAAGAATTATGCTATTTTTAGACCGGATAATCTAAAACACAACTTAAACAGAGAAAAATGGAAAGTATAAAAGGAACCCGCACGGAGAAGAATCTTCTCAAGGCGTTTGCCGGGGAGTCACAGGCAAAGAACCGTTATGAATTTGCAGCCAAGGTGGCAAAAGAGGAGGGCTACGAACAGATAGCAGCCATCTTCCTGGAGACTGCGCTTCAGGAGCAGCAGCACGCCAAGCGTTTCTTCAGCTATCTTGAAGGGGGTAGGCTGGAGATTACCGCCGTCTACCCGGCAGGCAGGACAGGCACCACCAGCGAGAACCTGGAGGCAGCAGCCGAGGGTGAACATGAGGAGTGGGCTGAGCTCTATCCTGAGTTTGCAAGGGTGGCCGCGGAGGAGGGCTTCAAGGAGATTGCCACCTGTTTCAAGGCCATCTCGGCAGCCGAGAAGGTGCACGAGGAGCGCTACAGGAAGCTGCTTGCCAGCGTGATGGGCAACAGGGTATTTGAACGTGATGAGAAGATTTTCTGGTATTGTCGCAAGTGCGGATATGTCCACTTCGGCACCAAGCCGCTGAAAAACTGCCCGGCATGCCTGCATCCCTTTAATTACAGCGAGGAGTTTGCACAGAACTATTGATTGTTGACTTTACGCAATGACCGACGGTAAGGGAATGCTCGACCTGCTGAAGAGCAGGCAGAGTGAGAGGAAATATCTTGACAGGCCTGTGGAGAAGGATAAGATCGTAAGGATCACCGAGGCCGGACGGCTTGCACCCTCGGCCTGCAACGGCCAGCCCTGGCATTTCATAGTTGTGGATGACCCGGCTGTCAGGGAGAAGGTAGCTGCAGCTACGGAGTCCGAGATACTGCGCATGAACCTTTTTGTCCGGCAGGCTCCGGTACTCATTGTTGTTGTGCGCGAGAAATCCAACCTCAGCTCCAGGGCCGGTGACCTCATCAAGCAAATGGATTACTCCCTGATTGATATCGGCATCGCTGCCGCCTCGATGGTTTATCAGGCCACGGCCGAAGGACTGGGAACATGCATCCTCGGCTGGTTTGACCAGAAGAAGATCAAAAAGGCGCTGGGAATACCGTCACCGAAGAAGGTTGAGCTGGTCATCTCCGTCGGTTATACTGACAACCGGCTCAGGGAAAAAATGCGCAAGCCGCCGGATGAGGTCATAACATTCAACAGGTACTGAAACCGGCAGAGCCGCATCGCTGATGCGGCTCTGGTTTTTTAACTCTCTGATGTCAGACAGTGCTGAAGGGTCGGCCTTCACAAGCACTGCGAGAGGGTATCTTAATTGTTGTCAGGAATGAGTCAGTTCAGTTTTGCCAGGGCCTCTTTGATACGGCGCACAGCTTCGGTAATACGTTCGTCAGAGGTGGCATAGGATATCCTTATACAGTTGTCGGCTCCGAAGGCACTGCCACTGACCATCGCCACCCTGCCCTCCTCCAAAAGGAAGAAGGTGAGGTCATCGGCGTTCCTGATCACCCTGCCGTTATAACTCTTGCCAATGAAATTGCTTATGTCAGGCATGACATAAAATGCTCCCTGGGGTACTCTCACCTTAAGTCCTGGTATCTCGCCAAGCAGCCTGCATATCAGGTCCCTGCGGCGCAGAAAGGCCTCACGCATCTTCTCTTTTGAGTCACTCTTCGATGTCACTGCTGCCAGAGCAGCTCTCTGGGCTATGGAGCAGACACCTGAAGTGAACTGTCCCTGCAGTTTGTTGCAGGCCCTGGCAAGCCACAGCGGGCCACCCATGTAACCTATTCTCCAGCCGGTCATGGCATACCCTTTTGAGACACCGTTGACGGTTGCAACCCTGTCGGTGATCGAAGTGAAGGAAGCGAGACTTATATGCGATCCTGAAAAGGTTATATGTTCATAAATCTCATCCGAGATGACAAGAATCTCAGGGTATTTTTCCAGTATCCTGACCAGTTCTGCCATCTCATCTTGGGTATAGACCATACCGGTGGGGTTTGATGGCGAGTTGAATATCAGGACACGGGTTCGGGGAGTGATGGCTGCCTCGAGCTGTGCCGGAGTGACCTTAAAGTCGTTTTCTATTGTAGATTGTATTATTACCGGCTTTCCTTCCGCAAATATTATCTGGTCAAGATAACTGACCCAGTAAGGGGCCAGAAGTATCACCTCCTCACCCGGATCTACAACCGAGATGAGGATATTGATGAGCGTGTGCTTACCTCCTGCTGACACCACAATCTGATCAGGAGTGTAGTCGAGTCCATTCTCCTCCCTGAACTTGCGGGCGATGGCTTCACGAAGGTCGCCGTATCCTGGTACCGGGGGATAGAATGAGTAGTTGTCGTCAATGGCCTTTTTGGCAGCCTCCTTGATGTCATCAGGAGTGTTGAAGTCAGGCTCGCCAAGGCTGAGGCTGATGACGTCAATACCCTGTTCCTTCATCTCGCAGCTCTTCTGAGCCATTGCCAGCGTCTGCGATACCGAGAGGGCCTTCACCCTCCTGCTGATATGCTCCATGTGTCAGATTTTTATTGGTGTCGTTTGGGAAAAGGCCAAATGTAATTGTTAAAAGTGAAAAAGAAAAGGGATTATAACAGGGTAAGACAAGGTTTTAAGGCTGAATTTTTGATTAATTTGCACCCTTTAAGATCCCAAAACAACCGTAACAATGGAAACCTTCATGGAGTTGCTCAAGATATTTCTTCCCGCACTGATGGTGATGCTCACCGCCTGGCTTGTCATACGCAGTATGCTGCGCGACGATCAGGAGCGTCGCAGACAGGATCTGCTGCTGCAGACGGTGAAGACGATCACGCCTGTGCGACTGCAGGCCTACGAGAGGGTGGTGTTGTTCCTGGAGCGCATCACTCCCGAGTCGCTAATCATGCGCACCGCACGGCCTGAGATGACGGCCCGGCAGCTGCAGTCGGCCCTGGTCACCGGTGTCAGGAGCGAATATGAGCACAACCTGTCACAGCAGATATACATGACCAACGAAGCATGGGAGATGGTGAAGAATGCCCGCGGGACGGTCGTCAGGCTGGTAAACAGCGTAGCTTCGCAGCTCCCCCAAAACGCCACCGGAGAGGAGCTCTCGAGGATGCTGCTGGAAGAGGTCATGGAGATGGATGCAGAGCCGACAAAAACCGCAATAGCCTATATCAAGGCAGAGCTTGCCAGGATAATGGGCTAGCATGTCTGGCCGGCTTACAGCCCGGAGAACAGTGACAGTCACGCAGGCCGGCTTACAGCCCGGAGAACAGTGACAGTCACGCAGGCCGGCCCCCGGCCGTGAACACTTGCAGACATCCCTGCACGGGAGTGGCAGGCAAAAAAAAGACGCCCTCACCGGGCGCCTTATGAACAGATAGTGATATATATAGTATGCCTCTAAAGCAGGCTGATGCTTCTCTTCACAAAAGCACTCAGTGCCTCTCCCTTGAGCATGTTGTTGGCCAGCATGGCGAGATCAATCAGCTGCTTTACAGTCTTGTGCTCCTCACCGAAGCCGGAGAGTATGCTTTTCCTCTTCTCCTCAAGTTGTTTCAGCTCACCCCTCAGCCTTTCCAGGTCATCCTTCTCAACAGTGGGCACCTCTTCCGGCTTCTTCTTGCTGTGCTCCTTCTCCATGAAGTCGATCTCCATCTTCGTCTTCTCTATGCCCGCAGTGTTCTTCTTCAGCTCGTCAGCATGCTCCTTCTCCAGGTCTCCGGCAAGAGCCACCACGCGCGGGTGGTTAATGTTCAGCACCAGGTCAAAGCTGTCGGGCATCTCCCCATAAAATGAGTAGCCACCGCCGAACTGTGCCATATCCTTCATCCTTCGCATGAACTCACTCTGGGTGATAACCAGCGGTAGGTCATTCTCGTCAAGACTCTCGGCTCTGACATGAAAATGGGTCTTGTCACTGTCGGCAATCTGGCTGCGAAACAACTGGACAAGATCATCCGACTGCGCCTGGGTGAGCTTCGAAGTATGGTTCTCATCCTTTCTGATAAGCTTCTCAATCACATCACTGTCAACCCTCACGAATTTCGATGAGGGATTCTTACCCTCCAGGGTGTTGATCAGGTGCGTGTCAAGCTGTCCGTCAAGCACCAGAACATCGTATCCCTTTTCGGCAGCCTTGGCCACATAGGTGTGCTGAGCCACGGGATCAGTGGTATAGAGATGTATCAGCGACTTATCCTTGTCAGTCTGGTTCTCCGTAATGATCTTGTCATACTCTTCGAGGGTGAAGTATTTACCGTCAGTGTTTTTGTAAAGGGCAAATTTCGAAACCTTCTCATAGAACTTCTCTTCGGTGATCATTCCGTACTCAATAAAGAGCTTCAGGTCATCCCATTTCTTTTCGAAGTTCTCCCGATCCTTCTTGAAGATATCGGCAAGCCTGTCAGCCACCTTTTTGGTAATGTGGCCTGAAATCTTCTTGACATTGGAGTCACTCTGAAGATAACTCCTGGAGACGTTGAGGGGAATGTCAGGAGAGTCTATCACCCCGTGGAGAAGAGTCAGGAACTCTGGTACAATACCCTCAACGGAGTCAGTCACGAAGACCTGGTTGCAGTAGAGCTGGATCTTGTTCTTCTGTATCTCGAAGTTATTGCGGATCTTCGGGAAGTAGAGTATCCCCGTAAGCTTGAAGGGATAATCAACGTTCAGGTGTATGTGGAAGAGAGGCTCCTCTCCCATTGGGTAGAGCTCGCGGTAGAAATTTTTGTAGTCTTCGTCTTTAAGCTCTGCCGGCTTGCGTGTCCACGCCGGCTGTGTATTATTGATAATCTTCGGCTTTCCGGTGTCGACCATCTTGCCGTCCTTCCACTCCTTCTCATTGCCGAACTGGACGGGCACGGGAAGAAACCTGCAATATTTTTTCAGGAGACCCTCGATCCTGTTCTCATCCAGAAATTCCTTCGAATCCTTATCGATGTGCAGGATAACATCGGTGCCCTGCCTCTCTCTCTCCGCCTCTTCCAGTGAATATTCAGGACTGCCGTCGCAGCTCCATTTCACTGCAGGTTCAGCTTCGCGATACGATTTTGATATCACCTCAACCCTGTCGGAAACCATGAATGATGAATAGAAGCCCATCCCAAACTGACCGATGAGGCCGCTTGCCTGGTCCTTGTATTTGTCCAGGAATTCGTTGGCGCTTGAGAATGCTATCTGGTTTAGATACTTGTCTATCTCCTCCCCGCTCATGCCTATGCCATTATCAGAAACGGTGATGGTCTTCTTTTTACTGTCGAAACTCACCTTCACCTGCAATTCTCCAAGTTCACCCTTGAATTCACCGGCAGAGGCCAGTGTCTTCAGCTTCTGCGTGGCATCCACGGCGTTGGAGACGAGCTCCCTGAGAAAGATTTCATGATCTGAATAGAGAAATTTCTTGATGACCGGAAAGATGTTCTCGGTAGTGACTCCAATTTTACCCTTTTCCATATGATAGTGTTTTCTTGATTAGTCTGCCCCTGTCAATCAAAGTGCGTGCCGCGGCAGCAATTATGACAAGGTGTCAGTCTTCAGTTTTCAGCCGATTGATTATTAGTTAAATAACGCCTGCTGACTGCTCTTAGCCACCGTAGCCTTGGCGCAGGTGGCTGACTGCCGACTTGCCGGCTGGCGACTGCCCTATTGACTACTGCCTGATAAAACAGCCTCCGTGAGGCATTTCAGTCGCCGGCAGGCGAGGCGGATCTCGTCATCAGATATTGTCAGCGGCGGCGCGATACGGAATGCTGTATCGCAGAAAAGGAAATAATCGAGCAAAAGACCATACTCCGGGGCGCGTGCCACCATGGCAGGGATGACTGCAGGCTCTTCGGGCACAACGGCAAGGAGGAGTCCTTCTCCCCTTATCTCCCTGAACGGCATATCTGCCAGCCCGTCTCTGATCAGCTGTTCCTTCGTCAGTGCCTTTGCTGCCAGCTCCTCTGATACTGTCACCTCCAGTGATGCCAGTCCTGCCGCACAGCAGACCGGGTGTCCTCCGAAGGTTGTGATATGTCCGAGTGTAGGGTCGTGTGTCAGTGAGGACATTATCTCTGCCGATGATATGAATGCTCCCAGGGGCATTCCTCCTCCCAGTGCCTTGGCCAGCACCAGGATATCAGGGGTTACGTTATACCTGAAGAGTGAAAAGAGGCTGCCTGTACGTCCGAAACCTGTCTGCACCTCGTCGAATATGAGCATGGCACCGTGCCTGTTGCAGGCATTGCGGAGTCCTTCCAGGAAGCCGTCGCGCGGCTGTATCACCCCCGCTTCCGCCTGCACCGGCTCAATGAGCACTGCAGCAGTTTTGCTGCTTATCATCTCTGCCGCTGCCGGGCTGTTGAACTCAGCTATGGTTGTGGAGGGCATCAGTGGTCTGAAGGCATTGCGGTACAGTTCTGAGCCCTGCACGCTCAAGGCTCCGGTGGTGGAGCCATGGTATGCATTTCGAAAGTAGATTATCTCATTCCTGCCAGTAAATCTGCGTGCGAGTTTTATAGCACCTTCGATGGCCTCGCTACCGGAAGTGACAAAGAACACCGATCCAAGTGACGGGGGCAGCACCGAGGCAAGGCGTGAGGCATAGAGTACCTGCGGACTCTGTATTACCTCGCCGTAAACCATGAGATGCATATACCTGTCTGCCTGCTCCTTCACGGCAGCCACCACCGCGGGGTGCCTGTGCCCTGTGTTGCTCACCGAGACGCCGGAGATAAGGTCAAGGTAATCTTTCCCGTCGGGACCGTAGAGAAATGAGCCTTCCGCCCTCTCAATTTCAAGCATCAGGGGCGAGGGAGAGGTCTGGCCGATATGTTCAAGGAAGAGTTGCCTAAATGACGGCATTCAACGAGTCATTATGTTGATGTAGTTCATGATACCGTCACGGTACGACTTGCCGACGGGCAGGATTTTCGGGGTGTTGCCGACGGCAATCGTCAGGCTGTTTTCACTGATTGATCTGATCACACTCTTATTGACCAGGTATGAACGGTGAATCCTCACAAAAAGCTCTGAGGGAAGCTGCTGCTCAATGGCCCTCATGGTAAAATGAATGGTGTATTTCTCATCGCGGGTGATGACACTTACATAGTTCTCGAGGGCCTCCACGTAGAGTATCTCCTTCAATTTCAACCGCACCAGCGATGATGCCTTTTTGATGAATATCTCCTCCTCGCCCACTGTTGACGGGGCCTTGCGAGGGGCATAGTACTTCATGATCTTCTCCACCGCCCTGCAGAACCGCGGATAGCTGATAGGCTTGAGGAGATAGTCAACACCGTTGTAGTTGAAGGCCTTGAAGGCATGCTCCTCGCTTCCCGATACGAAGATAATATGAGGTGGCTTTTCAAGGCTGGAGAGAAAGTCAAAACCATCCATCTCCGGCATCTGGATATCAAGAAAGATTAGCTCTATGTCCCGCTGTGACATCAGAAGATTACGGGCCGACAGGGAGTCACTGAAGCTCCCCACCAGGGTGAGCGATGCTGACTTGCCTACAAACTCCTCAAGAGTTCTTAGCCATACGGGGTCGTCATCTACAATTATGCAATTCATTACAAACGTTTGGCTTGAAATTCGTTAGCAGGTAACAAAAATCTGACAAAAACTCTTTCCTCCATTCTACCGGTTGAAGAAATGACGATTAAGTATTTGATTTACAGTTTCTATTTTCTCTAAATCAAATAGAACCCGTTTTATACAATCCGAGCGTAAATATAATAATTAATTTCAAGGAAAGAACAACCGGGTTTTGCGAATTTGGATCAGACGACGGAGTCCTGCTACTATTTTTCTTCATGGCCTCAACAGTCCGGGTGAATCCGGAATCAGGAAAATAATGTATCCTGATGAACTCCAGCAGCACTTTCGAGATATCTTCAACAAGTCTGTCGCGCCTTGATATATCACTTCTGAGGTTCAGGTCAAGCATCTCATCGTCAAACTGAAGCTCTTCACCGGAGAGCAGGTATCTCAGTTCTGTCCTCCTGATCAGATGCCTGTGTCCGTGGAGATTAATGAAGAGTCCTTTACCGAATTCACCGGTCACCAGGTCACTGGCGCTGTCAATGTAACCCTGAAACCGGTTCCATGCCTTCTCAGCATCCGGATTTCCGTCTGCAGCCTCCTCAATATTACGGTTGGGATCCACCCTCGTCCGGTGCAGGTTATTGATGATGACATGCGGATAGTGCCCTGTCATGCGATAGATGGCATCACGCATATCCAATCCGATCTCCAGGGTCAGGCCTTCGGAATAAATTCTGTTTATGAGTATTGAGTTTATCATTTTCCTGTGCGTGCTCGCAACATTTGCCCTGAGCATTTTTCTTTTCAAGATGCCGGCTGGTGTTTCACTTATGATGGCAGCTGTTGTGGGGGCTCTCATCGGGGGAAAGGGTTTGCCGGTACGGCATCCGGTAGAGGACGGATTCGGTTTTCTTGAGGCTATACTGATTATCTCCACGGCAATGATTTTCATGCGGGCGATGCACGAGACCAAGGCTCTTGCCGGGGTAAGCCGGGGTATCCTCAGGCTCTTTTACCGCCAGCCGACGCTTCTGATAATCGTCATCACCCTTTTTGTCATGTTCCCGGGCATGCTTACCGGATTGTCGTCAACATGCATACTGACAACCGGGGCCCTGGTCGCTCCTATACTCATTAATATGGGGATGCAGAGACTGGCTGTCGGTGCCCTGATAGCCATGGCTGCCGCATTTACCATCGGCGTGGTGGAACCTGACGGATCAGGGCCGGGGGGGGTGGCGGAGGCATGGTAATTTACCTGAAAAATGAGCAGGAATCCTGGTTCATCATTTATTACGGCAGGAGTTCCGAAAGAGCCACTGAATTGGACTTCAGCTCAAGCAGAGAACAGCACTGCCAAAGCAATAGGGGTGCCCGGAACGGTTGCGGGACTGCTTAAGGACTTTTCATCATATCAGCCGAAGCTTACCATACCCCTGCAGGGTACTTACAGGGGCTATGATATCCTGTCATCCAATGTTCCGCAGTCAGGCATCAAGCCTGATACAGCGGCTGAACATGCTTGAAAACTTCGACCTCAAAGCCAGTGGCCATTACAGTGAGTCGGCAAAGACATTGCATGTAATTGCTGAAGTTGATAAACTGATCTATGCTGCCAGGTACCAGTACCTGGCTGACAAACCCTATGTCAAGATAAACTGGGGAGCATTGTCAGAACCAATCCTTGAGAGTGAGATCTTCGGATATGAAAAAGGTTCTTTCACGGGAGCAGAGTCAAGGAGAAAGAGATGGTTTGAGATCGCTGACGGCGGTAAAGTCTATCCCGATGAGATAAACAGCATGCTGCAGTCGTTGCAGGTAAGACTGCTGAGAATACTCCGGAAACAGTCCTTTTTCCGTGTTGGCGGTGTGACTCCTGTCAGGGTAAACTTACGGGTCATTGCTTCAACCAACAGGGACATTGAAAAGGAGATGGAGGAGGGCCACTTCCGGAAAGATCTCTATTACCGTCTCTGTGTGGTCCGGATAAACCTGCCACCGCTCAGGGAAAGAAAAGATGACATCAGCCCCCTGATTGAATATTCTCTGAAGAAATACTGTCCAATACGAAAAATGATTATCCCCGGGGAGTCGATGAACATTCTATGCTCATATCATACAACTTGCCCGGCAATATGAAAACGAGGAGTTTCAGGAGAAGAACGGACGGCAATACAGAGGCTGGATCCGGGCTACCTGCTCAGTGCAGTTCAGTTCAGCTTGCCTATCCCGACGCCTCACTCAACCAGGCAGCCATTATTGAGATCAGCAGCATCCGAAGTCTTGCGGGCATGAATGTAAACAACCTGATGCACTCTGCTTTGTTTCACGGTCTTTACAGCCCTGGGACAATGTTTGCGGCCAGAGGATATGCTGCGGTCCCGGGCATTGCGGGAAAGTGATCTGCAGATGCAAAATAATAAAGGGAAACATCCGGTAAAATCGATGCTTCCCCTCATTTCATAATAAAAAAGGGGTGCTGTTACACCCCTGGTTTTTTACTTCAGGCCTTTGGTAAGAGCCGGTGCAGCTTTGAATTTAACGACCTTCTTGGCCGGGACATTCAGTTTGGCGCCTGTGCGGGGGTTGCGGACAACTCTTGCACTTCTCTTCTCAACCTTGAAAGTTCCCATTGAGGGAAGCTGGAGCCTCTGGCCCTTTTTCATGGCGTCACCGAAAGAGCTAACGAAAGCGTTCAGGGCAACGTTGGCATCCTTGAGTGATAGTCCTGTTTTCTTTGCAATGCTGCTTACCAATTCTTTTTTAGTCATAGTCACAACAATTTTAGGGTTAGACGAAATCGCTAATTGCCTACAAATTTATTCCATTCTTATTCAAAAGCAAGTTTTTTGTCTCATTTTTATGCTGAGACGCTGATTTTTTTGGGTAATGAGCGTTTTCAGAGGCAAAAAACCCTTGTTTTTTGCTGCCTGCCGCTTCCGGACCGTAATCATAAGCCCATCTGCAGGGAGTCTAAGCTTCACCGGCAGGGTCTAAAAAAGGTGATTTCAATCTCTGTGATTGAAAAGCAAAAAACATTATATTTGCGCAGTTCTGATTTTACCCGGCACACTGTCGCCACGGCCACGGCCCGGCAGGCGGACGGTACGCAGGAAACAATGGAGAAATGGCAGAGTGGTCGATTGCGGCGGTCTTGAAAACCGTTGTCCGGGCGACTGGACCGGGGGTTCGAATCCCTCTTTCTCCGCAACAGACAATACAGGCCGAACCGCTTCAGGGCGGTTCGGTTTCTGTTTTCATGGATTAACCGAATGAGCTTGCTCATGAGGAGAAAACATGAAAACAGAAGAGCATGCGCAGCATGCGTGCCTGTATTGTCTGTTGCAGGTTCCCCCCGCCAGGGATCACAAGCGAATGAAATGAGCGAGTAATCCCTGCTGCACCCAGGGGCATGAGTGAGTGCTATGGTCTGCAGGGTCCCCCCGCCAGGGATCACAAGCGAATGAAATGAGCGAGTAATCCCGTAATCTCTGCTATCTTTGCATCAATAATCCGCCCATGATTAAGGAGACATCCTTCGAGGTCACCGAGAAGGCAACCCTCATGCCGTTCCTGCTCAGCTCACTGACCGGTAAGAGCCGTGACAACATCAAGTCACTTCTGCGTAACCGCCAGGTGCTGGTCAACGGTGAGCCCGTGACACAGTTCAACCATGAGCTGAAACCGGGAGACACGATAGTCATCTCCGCCACCAGGCACACCGGGGGGCTTATGGCGCGCAACATGCGCCTCCTGTACGAGGATGAGCACCTGATAGTCATTGACAAGAACGCCGGGCTCCTCTCGATGGCCTCGGACAATGAGAAGTACCTCACAGCATACAATATACTCAGCACCTACATCAAGAGCCAGAAGCCCTCGAACAGGATCTTCATCGTGCACCGCCTTGACCGTGATACCTCCGGGCTGATGATGTTCGCCCGCAGCGAAAAGGTGCAGAGCCTCCTGCAGCGCGACTGGAAGCGCATTGTAACGGCACGCACTTATGTGGCCCTGGTGGAAGGCGAGGTGACCGGGCCTGAGGGCATCGTCAAGTCATATATCTATGAGAGCAAGGCGCTGGTGATGCACTCAACGCCAGACCCGAAAAGAGGTGAGCTGGCCATCACAAGATTCAGGCTGCTGAAGAGCGGCAAGGAGTACTCCCTCCTGGAGATCATCCTCGAGACAGGCAAGAAGAACCAGATAAGACTCCATATGCAGGAGATAGGTCACAGCATAGCAGGAGATAAAAAATACGGGGCGAAGTCAAATCCCATCGGAAGGCTCGGGCTCCACGCCAGCGTTTTGGCCTTCATCCATCCCGTCACCGGCAGGGAGATGCGCTTCGAATCAAAAGTGCCGGCCAAATTCCGGCGGATGGTATGACATTGCAGTCCGGAAATGAAAAAGTTCCGCGGCGGTTCTGGCTTTGCAGTCTAGCGTGAGTTTATTATAAAATCAACATTTTTATTTTTCTATTGATTTTGAAC
>WOYI010590113.1_pt1 | contig 14677 bp, 10 predicted proteins | sample 6423411 | NCBI WGS metagenome assembly WOYI01 (sample SAMN13441803, study PRJNA592873) | oil field metagenome | biome: oil field; feature: oil-well bore; material: oil-contaminated soil; isolation source: oil-contaminated soil from oil-well borehole | place: Germany: Wietze | collected 2016-10-18 ...
ACCGCCTGCGCGACTGGCTGATCTCCCGCCAGCGCTATTGGGGCGCGCCGATCCCGATTATCCACTGCGAAAAATGCGGTGCGGTGGCGGTACCGGACGACCAGTTGCCGGTTGAACTGCCCGAGGATGTGGAGTGGCTGCCGACAGGCGAAAGCCCCCTGAAACTGCACCCCACCTGGCGCTATACGACCTGCCCGAAGTGCGGCGGACCAGCAGAGCGCGAAACCGATACCATGGACACTTTCATGTGTTCAAGCTGGTACCATCTGCGCTACCTCAGCCCGGACTTCGACGAATATCCCTTCGATCCGAAGGAATACGACTACTGGATGCCGGTGGATATTTACACGGGCGGGATTGAGCATGCCACAATGCATCTCATTTACACCCGCTTCTTCCATAAAGCCTGCCGGGACCTGGGGATCACCAAAGGCAAAGAGCCGATGCTGATGCTCCGTAACCAGGGTATGGTGCTGGGCGAGGACAACGAAAAAATGTCCAAGAGCCGCGGCAACGTGGTCGCACCCGATGACCTGGTTGATGTCTATGGGGCGGACACGGTTCGGGCCTACCTGATGTTCTTCGCCCGCTGGGAATTGGGCGCGCCGTGGAACAGCAGCGGGATTGAAGGCAGCGCGCGCTGGCTGCGCAAGATCTGGTACGCCTTCCTGGAACCGGCAGACAACGCCGGAACGGCTGATAAGGACACCATCCGCAATTTGCGCCGCAAGGTTCACCAGACGCTGAAATCAGTCACCTATGACTTTGAGACGCTCAACTTCAACACCATCGTGTCCGGCTTGATGGAATTGATCAATGAGATGACCTCCGCCAAGGCTGCCGGAGCATTCAGCACAGACGCCTGGCAGGAAGCTGAGAGCATCTACCTGCGGATGCTTGCGCCGGTTGCCCCGCATATTGCCGAGGAAATCTGGGCTCAGACCGGGCACCCCTATTCAGTCCACACCCAGGCCTGGCCGGAAGTGGACGAGGCCGCCGCCAAGGAAGATGAAATCACACTGATCGTTCAGATCAACGGTAAATTGCGCGACCGGCTGGTCGTCCCTGCGGGCATCACCGAGGAAGCAGCCAAAACCATGGCGCTGGAAAGCGATAATGTCCAGGGATTTCTGGAAGGGAAAACACCTCGCAAGGTGATCTACGTTCCCGGCCGGCTGATCAATATCGTCATCTAAATTACCCTCGCATTATTATAAATAAATACTATCGCAGCGGCGTTGCTTCCAATGCCGCTTTTTTGTTCAAGCTTTTCCCAAATCAATTCATTTGGACGCCCCGGTGGGGTGTCCCACAGATCAGCCAAATTGATCTTTCAATTCAAGATTTCGGCGAACCTTAGATGATCTTGCGTTGGAAAGGTGAAAATCCAGTAAAAATTCTCATTAAGAATTAGATATAAAGGAAAGAGGGATTTGGTTATGAAGAAGAATTGGGTCAACAATATTCTTGTCCTGATGGGTGGGCTGCTCCTGATAGGATTAATAAGTGGATGTTCCCCTGGAAAAATCAAATTTCAGGAAGGGCAGCACCTTGCGGATGAAACCTATCCTGAGACATTTGCCACATATTTCTATATTAATCCACAGTTTGAATTGCATATCCAGAATGATCTCTATGATGAAGAGACTGCGAGAGCGCTATTCGATGTGATCCAGGCTGACATCGAAGCCCTTTCTTCAACCTTTAGCGCTGATGGCACACCCTCCATCTACCTCGTTCCGCAAACCCCAACAGGGAAAATCGTTGCGGGCGACGGCGCAATCTATTGCACACCCGATGATGTGACCGATGGAGCCTTTCGCACCGAACTCATCAAAGCCTATTTGGATTTGACCGAACCCTGGAAGATCAGAGGCGCGTATGGGGTTGTTTTTGGCGACGAGGTCGATAAAGAGGCTTTGGTGACCTATTACAGTGATGAAAGCAATCTCACCACCATATCCCTGTTTGCCGCCTATTTTATTGACGATTTGTCCTTTTCCATTCCCCGCACCATCATCCAGGATACAGCAACGGCGTTTACCGACTTCCTGCTCTCGGAATATGGTGTGGAAGCCTTTCTGGGTTGCACGTCAGAGGACGAATACCGGCAAGCGTGGCTGGATGATCTCGGCGTTTCCGTGGAATACCAACCGGCTTACCCACTGGGATTTTTGGATGGTGCAGTGTATTCTTCATCGGAAGCATATCCCTTGACCATCACCACTGAAGACCGGGTATATGTATTATCTGAGGGTTTTGCAGAGACGGCTGAAGACATGATGTTCCTGCTTGCTTTCTATCATGAGGGCATGGAGATTGTAATGAACTACATCTCAGAGAACGCCCCTGAGCACGCTCCTCAAATCCTATCTTCGTGGGAAGACCTCCAGGAGATTTATTTCCAAAGCGACATCTTCGGTTCCTACATCGACCAATCGGGGAAGAGTTTGCACATTGGTAACGCATCACTAAAGTTCCTCTTCAATACAACCTTCAATTACCTCATCCCCACAGATGGCCGCGAGATGGAAATCTGGAAAGCCTTCGGCATTGCAGATTATCTATTCTCAATGACAGAACAGCCGGACGTAGCTTTTTATTATTACTTCTTATCAGAACCCGACGAGTCCTGGGAAGATGACGGTATATATCTGGAATTGGTTCAGGCGTATTACCTTTCCCATGAAGATTATCCCTCCTCCCTGAAAGAATTTAATTTTGGCCGTTTTTATGAAGGGATGGCTGTTATCGCATTGAACTATCCCGATCTGGAGTTGTTTAGCAACAATCTCGCGAAACATTCGATCGCTTGGTTCTCCGGGTCGGAAGCGAAATATAAGCCCTATACAGGCAATACACTGACCTATCCGGAGGCATATCTTTTCACAAAATACCTCGTCGATACCTACGGCCTCGATAATGTGCTGAGCTATTGTATGACCTACTCAACCCTGGCTTTCAAGAATAACTTTGGCGTTTCGTACAACGAAGCCTTTACCGATTTCAAGGCATCTTTTCTTGGCAATGACTAATTATCCAATGGAATGTCAATTTCCTGGGATAAAATTTTGTAGTTTTAGAAAATTTAACCACGAAGGGCACAAAGATCACAAAGGTTTTTCTTTGTGTCCTTCGTGTTCTTTGTGGTGAGAATCGTCGGTGCGCACCCGACTAAAAAACTCGCTAATTTACATCGGTGATCAGAAAAGGAATGATAATAAGATAACCAAGTCTGAAGGGATAAAAAACACACATTTCGTGAAAGCCTGATCCTCAATCGCCTGATTGCCTAATTACCTGATCCCTAATTGCCTGATAACCAATTCTCCTTGTTTTTACCCCCGTCTTACAACTTCCCAACCCCTAAATGATATAATTTCTAAAACCTCCACAATTCGTGAATAGAAAGGTTTCAAATGAGTTGTTGCAATCATCAAAAACAGGTTGTCATCGCTGAAAATGCCCCAAAAGCCATCGGCCCATATTCCGCCGGCGTCAGCTCAGGCCATCTGGTTTTCACCGCCGGTCAGTTGGGCATTGACCCAACCACAGGAGACCTGGTAGAGGGCGGCATCCAGGCGCAAACCCGCCAGGCGCTGACCAATCTCAAGGCCGTGCTGGAAGCAGCTGGCAGCAGCCTGGAATGGGTGGTTAAGACGACCGTCTTCCTGAAAGATATGGGCGATTTCAGCCAAATGAACGCAGTTTATGCAGAGTTCTTCACTGCGGATTTCCCGGCTCGTTCCGCCATCCAGGTGGCTGCTCTGCCAAAAGGCGGCGCGGTTGAGATTGAAGCGGTCGCCATGCTGCCCTGTGACTGCGAAGACTAGATTGATTACAATGGACAAACAGCGCATCCTGGTTGTGGACGATGAACCCAATATCGTTCATCTCGCGCGTCTCTATCTCGAACGGGACGGCTACCAGGTGCTGGCTGTAGGTGATGGGCAGGAAGCCCTGGACACCATCATTTCCAAAAAACCAGACCTGGTTGTCCTGGATGTCATGCTCCCGTCGGTGGATGGGTTCGAAGTTTGCCGGCGGCTGCGTGCCCAGGATAACCCGGTGCCGATCATCATGGTCACTGCCCGGGATGACGATATTGATAAAATTCTCGGCCTGGAACTCGGCGCGGATGATTACCTCACGAAACCCTTCAACCCCCGCGAACTGGTTGCCCGGGTGAGAGCCGTTCTGCGTCGCGGCGCACCGATCGATGACCAGAGTCGGGTCCCCATTCGGATCGCAGACCTTGAGATCAATCTGGCCGGTCGGACAGTGACCATTAACGGCATCCCGGTTGAACTGCGTACCCAGGAATTCGAAGTATTGAAAGTCCTGGCAGAAAATCAAGGGGTCGTCCTCACCCGGGAACAATTGCTCAGCAAGGCCTGGGGGTTCGATTTTTACGGTCAAACCCGCACGGTCGACGTCCATATCGCCCAACTGCGCCGAAGAATCCAGGCCAGTCAGGTAAGAATCGAAACCGTCACCGGCATCGGTTACAAACTGGTAAGTTGATGTTCAATACCCTGCAATCCCGTCTGTGGTTCACCTACATTTTTCTAATCAGCATGATGCTTTGCATTATCGGCGGGAGCATTTTCCTGGTCGTCTATCGCGGTAATGTGCCCCTGCTCCAGGCTTCCTCGGCCCTGCAAACCTTACGCCTGGCCGCACTCCCAAGGCTTAATTCGGCCAGCGACTTTGAACCTGAAACACTGCAAAACATGCTCACCAACAACTCCGCCTCACTCCTGCAAGGACGGATCGTTATCCTGACAACGGATGGTGAGGTCGTTGCAGATTCAAGTGTCGACCAGAAACCAGACCTGCCTGATTTCAAAGGCGCTCCCCAGGTGACGGAAATTGGTGAATTGCCCATCCTCTACCGGGACTCGGGGAGACGCGCCTGGTACTACATCATTGACGCCCTCAATGATGACCTGTTGGTGTTTTTTGCCGTGAACCGTCCCCGGCTGCAAATCGTAGCCATTTTTAGAGATCAATACCTGGGGCCGCTGATGCGGACGGGGTTGATCGCCCTGTTGGTGGCGTTTATCCTCTCCACCCTGATGTCGCGGTGGATCAGCGCACCCCTCCGGCGTATCAGCCGGGAAGCGCGTCAGGTGGTAGACGGGCAGGCACACCCTATCCCGCCGGAAGGCCCGGAAGAGGTGCAGCAGCTCGCCGTCGCTTTCAATGATATGGCCCACCAGGTGCAGACCAGCCAGCAATCCCAAAAGGACTTCGTCGCCAACGTGTCCCACGAACTCAAAACACCGCTGACCTCCATCCAGGGTTTTTCCAGGGCCATTCTGGACGGAACCGTCGAGACAAAACAGCAATTGATTGAGGCTGCAGAGGTGATCGATTCAGAGGCTGGCCGTATGTCCCGGCTTGTCCAGGACCTGCTCACCCTGGCAAAAATGGATGCGGGCACAAGCGCGTTTGAGATGACTTCGCTAAATATTAATATTCTTCTGGAAATCATCCGGCGGAAATTTACACCGCTGACAGAAGCAGCCGGTATAAACCTGCATACAGCAATCTGTCAGGAGCCAGCGTTGGTCATGGGGGATGCAGACAGTCTGATGCAGGTTTTTGACAATCTGATGGATAATGCGCTCAAATTCACCCCTGAGGGCGGGCAAATCACCCTTTCCAGCAACATTACTCCCGAAGAAGTTGAAATCCATGTGGTTGATACGGGAGAAGGAATCTCACCCGAGGAACAAAAGCGCATCTTTGAACGTTTCTACCAGGTGGATAAAGCCCGGACCGGGGGTAAATTCCGCGGCTATGGTTTGGGACTTTCCATCAGCCTCAAGATCGTCGAATCCCATAAGGGGACACTATCCGTCACCAGTCAACCTGGGGAAGGCAGTCATTTTGTGGTAAAACTACCTCTACAGAAATGACAAATCAAACCCAAACACCAACCCAGGTTTCCGTTATCATCCCCTGCTACAACGAGGTCGCGACCATCCAGCCCTTGCTGGATGCGCTGTATGACCAAACCTACCCGCGTCAGGCAATGGAAGTGGTCATCTCCGATGGCGGTTCGACGGATGGTACGCAGGCCGCGATCGAGCGTTGGCGATCCACCCATCCAGACCTCCGCGTGATCGTGATCGTCAAGCCTTCCCGAAGCATCCCTGCCGCGCTGAACATTGCCCTCAAAGCGGCAAAGGGAACGATCATCGTCCGGTTGGATGCGCATTCCAAACCTAACCCGGAATATGTTGCCCGTTCCGTCGAAGCGCTTGAGGCTGGAAAGGCTGAAAACGTCGGCGGCGTTTGGGATATTCAACCCGGGAACAGGCGGTGGATAGCACGGAGTATCGCTGCCGCGGCAGGACATCCCATCGGCGTAGGCGATGCCCGTTACCGTTTCACCGACCAGGCCGGCTACGTGGATACGGTTCCCTTTGGCGCTTTCCACCGTGACCTGCTGGATCGAATCGGGATGTTTGATGAAACCCTGCTGACCAATGAGGATTACGAGTTCAATACCCGCGTCCGGCAATCCGGCGGGCGGATCTGGCTTGATCCGGGGATTCGGTCCGCCTACATGGCACGCGACACCCTTGGTGCGCTTGCCACACAATATTGGCGGTATGGATACTGGAAGGTTCAAATGCTACGCCGCTATCCTGAAACCCTCCGCTGGCGTCAGGCCCTGCCCCCTGTGTTTGTGGCCGGGTTAGCGCTGCTGGTCTTGCTCTCACCCTTCTGGAAAGTCGCATTATGGACTTTGCTTACGATTGCCGGTCTTTATATCCTGGCCCTATGTCTGGCGGGCGTCCAGCTTGCCCTCCGTAAAAAAGACGTCTCCCTGGTACTTGGCGTCCCACTGGCGATTGCCACCATGCACTTCTCTTGGGGTGCGGCGTTCCTTTGGGGACTCATCCATCCCCCAAAATCTGAATAAATGTTAAAATGAAGTCTATGAGCACCAAATCCCGACTAAAAAGATGGCACCTGCGCGCCTCCGAACGAATTTTTATCCTGGTGATTGGGGATATTCTAATTGCTGCGGTTTCACTGCTGCTTGCCCTTTATTTTTGGGCGGCCGGCGATTCCTGGCTGGATTTTTCTCTTGAGTTCATCGTACAACGACCGCCGTTCTGGTATTTTCTTTTACCCGTCTTCTGGATCATCCTGCTGGTGGAACTTTATGATGTCCATCGTGCCAGCAAACCGCTGGAAGTCCTGAAAGGTATCGGCCTCGCAACGCTGATCAACGCGCTGGTCTACCTTCTGATTTACTTCACATCCACTCCAAATTCCCTGCCCCGCCGGGGAGTAGCCTTTTTCATCCTGTTTGTGGCCGTTCTCACGCTGCTTTGGCGGTTGATCTACATCCGCATTTTTACCGCCCCGCATCTCCTGCGCCGCGCCCTGATCATCGGCGCCGGCAACGCCGGCCAGACCCTGGTAGATATTATCTCCGAACAATGGCCGCCTCCCTTTTATACCGTTGGGTTGATTGATGATGATCCTGAAAAACAGGGACAAAAATTTAACAAATTAGAGGTCCTGGGGACAAGCCTGGACCTGCTGGATATTATCGACAAGGAGCAGGTCACAGACCTGATCCTCTCCATCACCGGAAAAATGCATGGGCAAATGTTCCAGGCAATCCTGGCCGCCCAGGAACAGGGAGCTACCCTCACTTCCATGCCCCAGGTCTATGAAGAAATCCTGAACCGGGTGCCGATCTTCCAACTGGAAACCGAATGGGTGGTGCGTTCTTTCGTGGAAAAATCCCACACCAGCACCCTTTACCAATTGAGCAAACGCCTGTTTGATTTCGTTGGCGGCCTGATCGGTACGCTGGCCACCGTTATTGTCTTTCCTTTCGTTGGGTTGGCAACGCTGCTTGAATCGGGGTTCCCGATCATCTTCACCCAGGAACGCCTGGGACGGGGCGGGCAGCCGTATAAGATCATCAAGTTCCGGACCATGGCGCGGGACGCTGAAAAAGACGGCGAAGCCCGCCTGGCGGAAGAAAACGACGCCAGGGTCACCAGGGTTGGCTGGTTCCTGCGGAGGACGCATCTGGATGAGTTCCCCCAGTTCATCAATGTCCTGCGCGGCGAGATGAGCCTGGTGGGTCCACGGGCAGAGAGGCCGCAACTGGTCGAGAAATTTCAACAGGCCATCCCCTTCTACCGAGCGCGTCTGCTGGTCAAGCCGGGCGTCACCGGCTGGGCGCAGGTCAATTATGGATACGCTGCCAATGTGGAAGAAACAGCGATAAAGCTGGAATACGACCTATACTACATTGAACATCGCAACCTGTTGATGGATGTCGCCATCATCCTCCGGACAGTCGGTTCTGTTCTTGGTTTTAAAGGCCAATAATTTCTAAGGATTCCCCGCATGATCATTTTTGGTAAACGCGTTCGTAATCGTTATCTGTTGATTGGGGACATCTTTTTGAGCGTCATCGCTGTCATAGCCAGCTATATGATCCGGCTGGAATTGATTGCCATCTTCCCAACCTATCAATATTCCATGATCTGGATGATGGTGGTCGCGGCCATCGTCAAACCACTCACCTACTACTTCTTTGGAATCTATCGCCGTCTCTGGCGCTATGCCAGCATCCGGGAACTGGTTTTAATCCTGAGCGCTGTAACCACCGCATCTATGGTGGTCTCTGTCATTATGATCGGCCTGTTTGCCTTTAAGGTTTTTGGCGGCTTTCCCAGGTCCGTCCTGATCATCGACTGGCTGCTTTCAATGGCCTTTGTCGGCGGTTTTCGGTTCATCTTCCGCGTGCTTGCTGAAAACACCTCCAGAGCTGCCCAGGATTCGCTGGTCAGCAGCCGGCGAAAGAAGTGGGTGCTGGTGGTTGGCGCAGGCGATGCTGGCGCTATGGTCGTTCGGGAATTGCAAAAAAACCCCCAGTTGAACATGAAACCGATGGGTTTTTTGGACGACGACCCATCAAAACAGAACAGCAAGATCCACGACGTTCCTGTTCTTGCAACATTGGACCAAACCGGGAAAATCCTTGAAACGCAGCATGTCGATGAAGTCATCATTGCCATCCCTAGCGCGAGCGGCAGCGTCCTGCGCAAGGTGACTGAGGTCTGCCGACAGCGCAATGTACCTTTCAGAACCATGCCCGGAATCTACGAACTATTAGGCGGTGTGGTCAGCGTTAGCCGCCTGAGGGAAGTGGAAATTGCCGACCTCCTCCGCCGGAAACCGGTCACGATCGACACTACCCCTCTGGGTAAAGTACTGGAAAATAAGGTAGTCCTTGTGACAGGTGCCGGCGGTTCCATTGGTTGTGAGCTCTGCCGTCAGATTGCCCAGCTCCAACCTGCCCGCCTGCTCATGCTGGGCCATGGTGAGAACAGCATCTTCGAAGCAGTCATTTCATTGAAAGAGAATTTCCCAAGCCTGGAAATTGAGCCTCTAATTGCTGATGTGCGCGATCATGACCGTCTCATGATACTCTTTGATCGCTGGCAGCCCGATGTGGTCTTCCACGCCGCCGCCCACAAACACGTCCCACTAATGGAAAGCAATATCGAGGAAGCGATCACCAACAATATCCAGGGCACACGGAATATCGTCAACGTATCGTTGGCCCATGACGTCAAACGCCTGGTGATGATCTCTACCGATAAAGCGATCCGTCCGGTCAACGTCATGGGCGCGACCAAACGCATCGCCGAGATGCTCGTGCTGGATGCGGCCAGGCATCATCAGAAAGCCTTCACGGTCGTCCGGTTTGGCAATGTGTTGGGCAGCCGGGGCAGCGTTGTCCCGCGGTTCAAACGCCAGATCGCCCAGGGCGGCCCGGTCACCGTCACCCATCCGGACATGAAGCGTTATTTCATGACCATCCCGGAAGCGGTCCACCTGGTGCTTCAAGCCTCCGCCATGAGCAAGGGCGGCGAGAACTATGTCCTCGATATGGGCGAACAGGTAAAAATCCTCGATCTTGCAGAAGACCTGATCCGCCTTTCCGGGCTGGAACCCGGCAAGGATATCGAGATCGTTTTCTCCGGCATCCGCCCTGGGGAGAAACTCAGTGAAGACTTGTGGGACAAGGGCTTCGCTTTTACCCCCACGCAGCACCCCGATATCCACCAGGTTGACAGCGAAGAAGTGCTCTCAACCCAGGCTCTCAATGCAGTGGTAGACCAATTGATCGAACTGGCGCGTGAGGGTAAGCCGGAGGAGATCCTGTCCATCCTGAGTTCGACGATCCCGGGAGCGTCCATCCAGGCCATTCAGCCGTACCTGGACATGATAGAATAACTTCCCGAAAAAGCCGACAGGGGATTAACCTTCGCGACTTGCCCACGACCTGGCAATGTCATCTGTTTTAAGGAGACTATGCACCGATTGACCGCAGCCGAATGGGCTCAATTCATCCAGCAGCACTCAGATGCACACCTTCTGCAAACCCCAACCTGGGGTGTGCTGAAAACCAGCTTTGGCTGGACTCCCCAATACATTCAGCAAGGTGATCTGGGCGCAATGGTACTGTTCCGCCGCCTGCCTTTCGGCCTGAGCGTGGCCTATATCCCCCGTGGGCCGGTCGGCTCAGGGGACTGGGCAGCGTTCTGGCCCGGTGTGGATGACCTCTGCCGTGAAGAAAACGCCATCTTTCTGCGGGTGGAACCCGACATCTGGGAGCCTGTCAATCCCGATTTTGCCAGCGTCAATTTACCAGGGTTTACAACAACGCAACAGACCATTCAGCCCCCGCGAACCGTCATGGTCAGTCTGGCGGAGTCGGAAGAGGACCTCCTGACTGCGATGAAATCCAAAACCCGCTACAATATCCGCCTGGCCGAACGCAAGGACGTGGTTGTCAAACCCAGCGATGATGTGGCCGCTTTCCATCATATGATGTTGACCACCGGTGAGCGGGACGCTTTCGGTATTCACAGCCTTTCTTACTACCAGAAAGCGTATGACCTGTTTGCAGCGCAAGGCAAATGTGCCTTGCTGATCGCCTCTTATGAAGAAAAACCGCTGGCCGGGTTGATGGTCTTCGCTCATGAACAAACCGCCTGGTATCTCTACGGCGCTTCCACCAACGAGGAACGCAACCGGATGCCGACCTATCTCCTGCAATGGGAAGCGATGCGCTGGGCGAAAAGTCGGGGCTGCACCCGGTATGATTTATGGGGCGTCCCAGACCTGCCCGAAGATGCGCTTGAGGAACAATTCACAGATCGCTCCGATGGATTATGGGGTGTTTACCGCTTCAAACGGGGTTTCGGCGGCGAGGTCCGGCGGACAATCGGCGCCTGGGACAAAATCTACCGGACTGCCCTGTATCGTCTCTACCAGATCTACACCCGCAGCCGACGCGAAGCGTCGGCCTGAGGGAAGGAGCTGCCCGTTTTGGAAATCGCAAAAATCACCTCCGCAGATCAATGGAACAGCCTCATCCATGACCTTCCCGGCGCGCATGCCCTCCAAACCTGGGAGTGGAGCCTGGTCAAAGCTGAGGTCGGCTGGAAAGCCCATCCCCTCCTCTGGCGGGATGGCGATGGCGCCGTCTGTGCAGGGGCGATGTGTCTGCAAAGGACCGTCTCGCTGGGTGGCTTTGCCCTCAGGATGAGCGTGATGTATATTCCCCGGGGGCCAATGCTGGATTGGGAAAACACCGACCTGGTTCAGCGAGTGCTGGACGACCTGCAGGATTTTGCGAAAAGCAAAGGTGCGATCTTCCTTAAAATTGATCCCGATCTGCCCCTGGGGTTTGGCCTCCCCGGCAGTTCAAACGATCAACCCAACCCATCCGGCCTCGCGGTTGAAAGCGACCTGGCACGCCGCGGCTGGGTATTCTCCGATGACCAAATCCAATTCCGCAATACCGTCATGGTTGACCTGCACCCCTCTGAAGAAGACATGCTGATGCGGATGAAATCCAAGACCCGCTATAACATCCGGCTGGCGGCGCGTAAAGGCGTGATCGTCCGGGCCGGCGGCGTCGAAGATATCGATCTGCTCTACCGGATGTATGCGCACACTTCGGTCCGCGATGATTTCCTGATCCGTGAAAAAGCCTATTACGACCTGGTCTGGCGCACCTTCTTTTCCACCGGCCTGGCGGAACCCCTGATCGCTGAAGTGGAAGGCCAGCCGGTGGGTGCGGTGGTGATCTTCCGGTTTGGGGGTCGTGCCTGGTACATCCACGGGATGTCTTTGGACGAACACCGCGAAAAGATGTTCACTTACCTCCTGCAGTGGGAAGCCATGCTGCGCTCGAAGGCCGCCGGTTGCACGGCTTATGACCTGTGGGGCGCACCGGACACCTTCACCGAAGATGACCCCTTGTGGGGCGTGTACCGCTTCAAAGACGGCCTCGGCGGTCAGGTGGTCCGTACCCTGGGCGCGTGGGATTACCCCGTCCGGCCAGTGCTTTATAAACACTACAGCCAGGTGCTGCCGCGGATACTTGACGTGATGCGCCGGCGTGGAAAATCAGAAACCAAAAGGGGATTGAGCGCTTGAAACCGAGACTCCGCTTCGCGCACCTGCCTACTCCGATTGAAGCCATGCCCCGACTATCCACCGCATTAGGCGGCCCACAGCTTTGGGTCAAGCGCGATGACCAGACCGGTCTGGCCTTTGGCGGCAACAAAACCCGCAAGCTGGAATATCTGCTGGGCGACGCCCGGGCAGCAGGCGCAAAGACCCTGATTTCGGCCGGCGCGGTGCAGTCCAACCATTGCAGACAGACCGTGGCGGCTGCCGCGCGATTCGGATTCGACTGCATTCTGGTTCTGTTTGGCGACCCTCCCGACGTACCGGATGGCAACCACCTGCTCCATCGTCTGCTGGGTGCGGAGATCGTTTTCACAGAACGGGAAGTGTTGCAGGACAAACTGGAAGAAGTCTTTGCACAGGCCCAGTCCGAGGGGCGCAAACCCTATCTGATCCCCTACGGCGGCTCCAACCCGATCGGGGCAATGGGTTACGTCAATGCCATGCTGGAATTGTTCGGACAGTATGCGAACCCTGATTGGATCGTCTTCCCCAGTTCTTCCGGTGGGACGCAAGCCGGGATGCTGGTCGGCGCGCAGGTGAGTGGGTTTAGGGGGAAAATCCTCGGAATCAGCGTGGACGAGCCGGCAGCCGTGCTCAAACCACGTGTGGCCGAATTGGCGACAGCGACAGCAGCCAATATCGGGGAGGATTGGCAATTCAAAGCTGAGGATGTACTGGTCAATGATGACTATATTGGCGAAGGCTATGCCGTGATGGGCGATCCAGAGATTGAAGCGATCCGGCTTTTTGCACAGCAGGAAGCCCTGCTGGTAGACCCGGTCTATACCGGGCGCGCCGCGGCGGGGATGATCGATCTGATCCGCAAAGGGTTCTTCAAGCCGTGTGAGACGGTCCTCTTCTGGCATACCGGCGGCAGTCCCGCGCTTTTTGCAGAGAAATACCAGGGACGGTTAATCCATTAATTTTTTCACCGTGACAATTTGTAGGTCACGTACCGTGGAGCGAAGCGGAACGCACGTGACAAAAGAGATAAGCATCTTAATCCAATTCATCCATCCAACCCGAAAATCAATATCCAAATCTGTCACGTATGTCGGCTTCGCAGCGACATGTAACCTACAACTCTTTCTGCAAGGAGATTGAAGATCGACGAAGCAATCTATGGGCTGAGATTAAGGCATACCTGACAACGAAACAGACGGTGTTATTAACCTAAATCTACAGATTGCTTCGTTGGCTCTAACGATCCGCCTCGCAGTAACAAGAAAAAAAGCGGCGTTGAATGCAACGCCGCTATGGATATGACTTGTATTTATCTAGAAACTCTACAGCCCGGCTGCGTCCCGCAGCAGCGCCGCTTTGTTCGTCTCCTCCCAAGTCAGGTTCAGGTCATCCCGGCCAAAGTGGCCATAGGCTGCCAGCTGCTGGTAGATCGGGCGGCGTAGATCCAGGTCGCGGATGATCGCGCCGGGGCGCAGGTCAAAGAATTCGCTGATCAGGTCGGCGATCCGGGCATCTTCAATCTTGCCCGTGCCGAAGGTTTCCACGTTCACCGACAGCGGGTGCGCCACGCCGATGGCGTAAGCCACCTGCACTTCGCAGCGGTCCGCCAGCCCGGCAGCGACCACGTTCTTCGCCACCCAGCGGGCAGCGTATGCGCCGGAGCGGTCCACCTTTGTCGGGTCTTTCCCGCTGAAAGCGCCGCCGCCGTGACGGCCCATGCCGCCGTAGGTATCCACGATGATCTTGCGGCCGGTCACGCCGGCATCACCCATCGGGCCGCCGGTCACAAAACGACCGGTGGGATTGGTGTAGATCAGCATATAGTCATCCACCAGTTCGGCGGGCAGGACGGGCTTGATGATCTCTTCGATCACGCCTTCGCGGATCTGTTCGGGGGTCGCATCGGGGTCGTGCTGCGTGCTGATCAGGACGGTGTGGATCCGTTTGGGTTTGCCATATTCGTATTCCACCGTCACCTGGCTTTTACCGTCAGGGCGGAGGAAGGTCAGGTCGTTCGCCCGGCGGGCTTCCGCCAGCCGGCGGGTGAGCTTATGGGCATAATAAATCGGCGTTGGCATCAGCGTCTTGGTCTCGGTGCAGGCATAACCAAACATCATGCCCTGGTCACCCGCGCCGACTTCTTCAATCTTCTCGTCCTCGCTCATTTCACCGG
>WOYI011388307.1_pt1 | contig 14676 bp, 13 predicted proteins | sample 6423411 | NCBI WGS metagenome assembly WOYI01 (sample SAMN13441803, study PRJNA592873) | oil field metagenome | biome: oil field; feature: oil-well bore; material: oil-contaminated soil; isolation source: oil-contaminated soil from oil-well borehole | place: Germany: Wietze | collected 2016-10-18 ...
CGCAAGGCTGCAAAGGCTGTTTTCAAGAAGTAATAGAACAAACCTTACAAGGGGCATTGCTGTAAATGAAAATGGTCCGGCACCAGCCGGACCATTTAATTTTTTGTCCTTTTTCAATATTTTTAAAAAACAGGTAAAATTATCCTGCTATAATGTCAGTAATTGTGATAGGTTTATAATCATTTGATTATCATTCGCCGAGGGAGAGAAGTCATTGTTTGAACTCTTCAGAGAAATGAATTGGAGCCTGCTTGGAACACTGGCAATTGTCAGTGCAGTTGTGGCGTGGGCCGGTGACATAATTGGAATGAAGCTTGTCAAAAAACGGGTGACTTTTTTAAAACTTCGCCCCAAATATACGTCAAGGATAATTTCTGTAATTACAGGAATCGGTATCGCACTGTTCACTCTCCTTGTTATCAGTGTTGCCTCCGAACCTGTAAGAACAGCCCTTTTCAGCATGAATTATGTACAAAATCAGATAACGAGCTTAACTGCTGAGCTCCAGCAAAACAGGACCAACATTCAGGAAATGGAGTTGGAGCTGTTCAGGAGCAAGGGAGACGTCATTGAAAAACAGGAGGAACTCCAAATCCTTGAGGAGAAGCTCTCATCTGGCACTAAAAACCTTAAAGAAGCCAGGTCAGAACTGGAAAAAATGACAATATTAAAAGATAAAACAGAAGAAGAACAAAAGATGCTTTTAGAAGAAAAAGCTATCCTGGAGCAGGAAAGCAAAAAACTTGAGGCTTCGGTTACCGCACTTAAACAAGAAGCAGAAAAGCTCAAAGCAGATATCCAGCATCTAAGAGAGGGCAGGATAGCAGCTTTGACGGGAGAAAGACTGGCACAGGGGGTAATAAGCGGGCCGGAATCAACTGCGCACCAGATCGATCAGGCTGTAGACAGACTCATAGGAGAAGCTCAGGCTCTTCTCGCTTACCGTTTCGGAACCAAGCCTGAGTCTATTAAAAGGCCCTTGGTCGATAAAAGCTCGATAGACAGGGCAAAATCTATCATTTCTAAAACCCCGGGGCGCTATCTGCTAAGGCTCACCGCACTTTCTAATGCTGTTGAGGGGGAGCCTGTAATGGCGGAATTGGAGACGTACAATTCCAAATTGATATTTAATTCCGGGGATATGCTTGCAGAGAAGGATATAAAAAAAGGCTCTTCCAGGGAAGACGTGGAAGAGACATTGTTTATTATGCTCAGGGACGTTAATTCTAGGGCGGTCAGAGAAGGGGTCCTTAGAGACCCTTTGAGCGGTAATGTCGGCTCGATTGACACATCTGAATTTATGCAAGTCATTGAATATATTACCAACTCCAAATCAGATGTAAGACTCAGGATTTTTGCTGCACAGGATATTTACACTGAAGGTCCTGTAAAGATTAGATTCAAAACAAATTAAAGTCATTATTTAGATATGTTGAGTTAATTATAAATGCCTGCAGGATCATCTTTCTGTTTTCAGGTCCTTTCAAGCCTGATGAAAAGAGGTTTATCATATGCTTATAGTAGCTTGCCAGAAATGCGGTGAGGTTAAGGTCCTTGCGGGTTCTCCTGGTCCGGACGGTATTGCACGGGCTGTTTGGACCTGTTCAAAGTGCGGTGCCGGACAGGTGATGGAATTGACCATAAGCAAGGATGCAAGACGCGGAGATCTTCGAAAGATCATAGGAGGCCTTGCTCTTGTTGGTAATGTGCAGGAGAAACCTGCCTTCTGCCAGGAAAACGGAGAAGGCTGCAGCTATGATGAAGAAGATGAAGAAGAAACAGAGGATGATATGGATGAAACAAAATTTTGAAAACAGCGATATTATCTGCCCGGGCTATTATTATTACGACAGCAAGCTCGCGATAACGCCTGAAGAGCTCCAGGATCTGTACAGGTTTACACTCTGGGGCAGGAGCCGCTCTCTTGAACAGATCGGGAAGATGCTTGAGGGAACGAGTATGTGTTTTTCTGTCAGATATAATGGCAAACTTGTTGCTTTCTGCCGCATCATCACAGATTTTGTATTCAGGGGATCTCTATGGGACGTCCTTGTCCACCCTGACCACCAGGGTAAAGGACTGGGCTCAAGCCTGCTTCGCTACGCTCTCAACCATCCGGCCATAAAATCGGTACCCCTGATAGTGACCTACACGAGTGAACTTATAGACTTCATGTGCAAATTAGGGTTTGAAACGAGAGACGGACTCCTGATCATGCAGAGAAGGCCGATAGAATATTCCTGAAAGCCAGTTAAATGGCTCCAAACGCCGACTCTGGTCAAAAAGAACGTTTGGCAATAAAATTTTAACGATGCACGCTGAAAATCAGCTGCAAATATAAACGGAGGTGTTTGAAATGAGCAAAGAAAGGTATCTTATCACGTCAGAATCAGTGACTGAGGGGCACCCTGACAAACTCGCAGATCAAATATCAGATGCGATACTGGATGCTATCCTCAAGGAAGACCCGATGGGCAGAGTCGCATGTGAGACCCTTGTCAGCACCGGACTTGTAGTAGTAGCAGGAGAGATAACAACGAGCTGCTATGTCGATATTCCAAAGATCACAAGGGATACTGTCAAGCAAGTAGGCTACACAAGGGCAAAGTATGGTTTTGACGGTGATACATGTGCTGTAATAACAGCTATTGATGAGCAATCTTCGGATATCAAACAGGGGGTGGACAAGGCACTAGAGGCCAGAGACCTCTCCGAAGATGAAATTGACAAGATAGGGGCGGGGGACCAGGGACTGATGGTCGGCTATGCATGTGATGAGACAGAGGAACTGATGCCTATGCCGATCTCACTCGCACATAAACTGACACGCAAACTTGCTGAGGTCAGGAAAAACAAGACGATACCCTACCTTCGCCCGGACGGAAAGGCCCAGGTAACAGTAGAGTATGTAGAAGGCAAACCTGTGCGTGTTGACACGATAGTCATAAGCACCCAGCACCATCCTGCAGTAGAACAGCAGCAGATAGCCGAAGATGTGGAAAAATACGTGATAGCTACGGTAATTCCGGAGTCTTTGATAGAAAAGAAACCAAGGATACTTATCAACCCGACAGGGCGTTTTGTCATGGGAGGACCACAGGCAGACAGCGGTCTTACAGGAAGAAAGATAATTGTAGATACTTATGGCGGCGCTGTTCCCCACGGCGGAGGCGCCTTCTCGGGGAAAGACCCGACAAAGGTCGACAGATCCGGTGCCTATATGGCCAGATACGTAGCAAAAAATGTTGTTGCTGCCGGACTTGCCGCAGCCTGCCAGATACAGGTCGCTTATGCTATAGGCGTAGCAAAACCTGTCTCGATAATGGTGGAAACTTTTGGTACGGGGACCGTTTCTGACCAGAAGATCACAGAGCTTATCAGGGAGTACTTTGATTTTCGCCCAGCGGCAATAATAAGAGATCTTGAACTTCGCAAACCGTGTTACAAAAGATTGGCTGCATACGGTCACATGGGCCGTGTAGATCTTGATCCGATCCCCACATGGGAACGCACTGACAAGGCAGAGATACTCAAAAAAGCAGCTGCTGTATAGGGCAGGATTTGTTTATCAGGGCACCGCAGGGTCAACGAAAAGGTCTTTCTTTGACATCCTCGCGGTGTTCTTTCTTGAAATTTATGACTGATGATCTCGTACATTCTCTTTTCCATTTTTTATGGCCTGAAACATGTCCTGTCTGCGGCAGGATCGGAATATCATGCTGTGAGTGCTGTATGAGGTCAGTTGTTTCTCCGCTGCCTACGTTTTGTGCTAAATGCGGCGCCCCTTACGGTATTGAGTGCTGCAGCGGTTCAGTCCCTTGTCATGCGCTTTCACTTCACGAAGGCATTTCTCGTGAACTTATGCTGAACTTGAAATACAGGAACTCACGTTCTCTGGGTATACCAATGGGCAGGCTTATGGGTGAAACCTTTATTGATAAAGATGCAGACATCCTTATACCTGTACCTTTGCACAGATCAGGCAGGAGGGAATATAATCAGTCGTTGCTGCTGGCTGAAGGTATTTCCCAGGTGTGGAATATACCTGCTGACGACAAAAAACTTTTCTGGAAAAATGATATCCTTCCTCAGGCGGGGAAAACGAGCTCATCAAGGCATATGATGCCGGCGGACGCCATGGGATCGAAAAGCCTTGAAGGACGTTCCGTTGTGCTGGTCGATGATGTGTACACTACAGGAAACACTCTGCGTGCAGCGATATCAGCAGTGGAAAAGGCTGCGGGAAAGGTATGTTCTGTATTAGTGTGGTCAAGACGGGTACCTTCACAGGACAATGAGGCTTCATGGGTGAAACAGTAGGTTTCTTTATATTGTGGATAGTGGATCAATACAAACAGAGCCTGGTCGCAAACAAATATTGTATGATCAGGTTTAACAGGGAGGCTTAAGCATGTTGAAAAGGATAGGTGTTCTGACAAGTGGAGGAGATTCTCCGGGCATGAATGCGGCGATAAGGGCGGTAACACGTACCGCTCTCTACAACGGGCTTGATGTTGTTGGGATAAGGAGAGGGTATGAGGGGCTGTTGGAGGGTGATCTTGTTCCAATGACAAGGAGTTCTGTCGGCGGGATACTCCTGCATGGAGGGACGATCCTGAGAACAGCAAGGTGTCCTGAATTTTTTAGGCCCGAAGGAGTCAACGCAGGAGTTTCAATACTTAAAGAAAATGATATAGAGGCCCTGGTAGTTATCGGCGGTGATGGTTCTTTCCGCGGGGCAAATGAGCTGCACAGCAGGGGAGTGACTGTTGTAGGGATACCGGGGACCATAGACAATGATATAGCCGGCACAGACTGCACTATCGGCTTTGATACGGCTTGCAACACAGCTCTGGAGTGCATAAGCAAGCTACGTGATACGGCATCCAGCCATGACAGGATGTTTATTGTCGAGGTCATGGGGCGAAACTCAGGTTTTCTGGCCCTGGAGACGGGGGTTGCCTGCGGAGCGGAATTTGTCCTTGTGCCGGAGATCGCTCCTGATATTGAGGCTATATCCCAAAAACTGAGCTACGCAAAAGAGAGGGGTAAAACTCACTCTATTATTGTCTTAGCAGAGGGAGTAATGTCAGCTTCTGAACTTGCAGAAAAACTGCAGGGTCAGGGGGGCTATGACCCCAGGATAGTTGTACTTGGACACCTGCAAAGAGGAGGAGCTCCCTCATGTTTTGACACCGTACTTGCTTCAAGGCTGGGTGCCGCTGCAGTAGAACTCCTTATTAAAGGAGGACGGGGGATGATGGTCGGAAGGGTAAACGGCAATATTGTCTCCTCTGATATCAAAACCGCATGGGAAACAAAAAGAGCCCTGGACGCTGATATGCTAAGACTTGTTGAGATACTCAGCATTTAAGACGATCAAATGGAAAAATACAGATTACCGTCAGGATTTGCAGAAGAACTGGTCAATATCGTTGCTTCAAATAAAGGCAAAAGAGGTATCTCAATTCTGTGCAAACACATCTATCTGCAAAAAGCCGCTGAAGTTCTGGCTGATGTCTCCAGGGTCGCTGTGGTTTCGGGTTTTTTCGTTCCCTCTTCAGGAGCGCCTGAAACCGATGGCCCCGGAGGAGCAGTTGCTCTGGCAAGGACCTTTTGGAAGCATGGTGCTGAAACTGAGATCTGGACAGACGGCCTTTGTGTGGATGCAATTAGGGCATGTGCAGCTGCGGCCGGTTTTCCTGAAGAAAAGGTGATAGCAGTTGACCGCTTTGATATACTTGATTCTTTTTCTCCGGATGCCGTGGTATTCACAGAACGTCTGGGACGTGCCGCTGACGGCAAATTTTACAATATGAGAAGCGAGGATATTTCTGCATGGACACCTTCGCTGGACTGGATCTCAGTCCTCTGTTCGCGCAAAAAAATTTTTACAGTAGGGATAGGTGACGGAGGAAATGAAGTTGGGATGGGCAACTTTGTCACAGAAATATGTAATATCAGGCCTGATTTCAGAAAGTGTATTTCAGTCATACGCACAGATGTAACCATACCTGTAGATGTCAGCAACTGGGGCTGTTACGCACTCAGTACTGCTCTTTCATACATTTGGAGAGAATGGCTCGGTCCATGCAGGAATGATGAGCGTTCCATGCTTGAAGCCCTTATTGAGAAAAAAGCAGTGGATGGCATAAGCAAAAAATCAGAACTTACTGTGGACGGTTTTGAGATCGCCGCGCACGAAGCAATTATTTCAAAGCTATATGAAATATGGAATAAATATAGTTCATGATTTTTGTTTTTTTAGATACTCATGGTAAAATGCTAGGTTAGAGATTGGTGGTACTGCATGAAAAGCATCAAAACGGATATGTCAGCAAAGAGACCGCTTGTCCTTCTCGGTTTCAGTGTAATTCTCCTGCTTTTGTTGGCGACATGGAGCTTAAAAGTCGGTCCGTTCTCAAGTTTCTTTAAGGTCGAAGAAGCAGTTATCTGCCAGGAACTTGGAGATAACCGCGAGCCTCTGCTGATCGGCAACAGCATCCCCTACGGTCCCAGTCAGATATGTTTGTGGCTGAAGTATTCCTCTGCACGTGAAGGCAGCCATCTGGAGGTTTCATGGTATTACGGCAATGAACTGGTCCTTTCGGAACCGCTTAAGCTTATGACTAAAGACGGGGTAAGAGCTTTTTATCTTTTAAGGGAAGAGGGGACTCCTCTCCCGGTAGGTTTGTATAGAGTTGCTGTTTCCACGCCTGCAAAAGTATGGTCGGACATCAAATTCGAAATAGTAAGAAGAAAATGACACTAGCCAGGGAGGTCAGAGAAGTTGCCAAGAAAAAAAAGTGAAACTACAGAAGAACCAAAGAAAAAAACAACAAGGGCCAAAAGCTCTTCCACAGTAAAAAAAGAAAAAGAGTCGATCCAGCTGAGTGAGACAGAAAACGATGTTATTGCATCTGAACCAGTGAATGAGGTGACATCTGCTGCAGATGTCAATTGTGTTTTAAAGGAAGCCTCGCTTCCTGAAGTTGCTCCCGAAGCTGTATCTGTTGTAATTGCGGAGGCAAACAAAGAGCAGAATGGCAATAACAATGGCAATGGATATGGTAAGCAGCACAAGCATACCCACCCCAAATTGGGGTTCAATTTTCTGGCACAGCAAACACTGGCTGAACTGAGAAAGATCGCAAAAGAGATAGGCGTCACTTCAATATCGGCAAGGCGTAAAGACGACCTTATTGTTGATATACTTAAGACTCAGGCTGAAACGATGGGATACAGGTTCAACGGAGGAACACTTGAGTGCCTCTCTGAAGGGTATGGTTTCCTCAGGCCATCCGGACTGCTTCCTAGCAGCAATGACATATATGTTTCTGCTTCACAGATCCGCAGATTTGGACTGAGGAACGGAGATGTAGTCTGGGGAATAATCCGCCCGCCCAAGGAACAGGAACATTATGAGGCTCTTCTGAGAGTAGAAAATGTTAATTTTACAGATCCGGAAGCTGCAAGAAAAAGACCCCAATTTGAATCACTCACTCCAATATTCCCTGACGAAAAATTAAGCCTGGAGACAGACAGGAAGGTCGTATCTACACGGATGGTAGACCTTTTTGCCCCGATAGGCAAAGGACAGAGAGCACTCATCGTCTCTCCGCCCAAAGCAGGAAAAACGACCCTTCTGAAAAATATCGCTAATGCTATCACAACTAACCATCCTGAAGTTATTCTTATGGTACTTCTGATTGACGAAAGACCGGAAGAAGTAACTGACATGGCACGTTCGGTCGATGGAGAGATCATTGCGTCCACCTTCGACAGGCCTGCAGAAGAGCATATGCGTGTAGCAGCGCTTGCGCTTGAAAAAGCAAAAAGACTGGTCGAAGTATCCAAGGATGTAGTTTTGCTGCTTGATTCGATAACCAGGCTGGCAAGGGCATCAAACCTCATCGTTCCTCCTTCGGGAAGGACACTTTCCGGTGGTATGGATCCAGCTGCTCTCTATTTCCCTAAAAAATTCTTCGGAGCTGCAAGAAATATTGAATTTGGCGGAAGTCTCACTATAATAGGAACGGCACTTGTTGAAACCGGCAGCAGGATGGATGATGTCATATACGAAGAATTCAAAGGAACGGGGAACATGGAAGTACATTTATCACGAAAGATATCAGAACAGCGAATATTCCCGGCTCTGGACATAACTAAATCAGGCACTAGAAAAGAGGAGCTGCTGGTTCCTGAAAATGACCTCCAGCGCATTTGGACGCTGAGAAGGAAAATAACCAATATGGATGAATCAGAAGTGCTGAATCTTATTTTGGATAAATTACGCAACACGGTGAATAATCGCGAATTTCTTGCTACAATAAAGGCAGGCTGAGCTGTTCACTAAATGCTAAAGTCGGTGGGAACGGATGAAGTGTGGAGTGACTGAATGATGTCGAGGTTTACCTTGATCAAATTGAAAAAAAGAAAAACGATATACTTCGGCCTGTTTATCATTGCAGCGCTGTCGGCATCTGTGATCCTGTCCGCAATGGCAGCCGAGAGAGCAGGTATGTACTGGATAGGGATGGACCTGCCGGACATATCTGAAAAAACTGTCAACAGCAGAGGATTTTTAATGGTAGACGTCTCTGATCTGTCAGCTGTAAGTTCTTCAGCTGAATCTCCTGAGTCCGAAACAGAGGTCATCCCAATAGGGATCGGACCCCTTCCAAGCATCCCGACACTTACAACAGAAGAACTTAAACTTTACGGAGTGCTCTCCAGAGGCGATGGCCTCATCCTTAGTGAGGACAAAGAGGCTCTGATAGGTGACATATGCTGGCAGGAAGTCGTGCTGGACCAGGGGGATACTATTGATTCCGTGGCGGAAGAGTACGGAGTAAAAGTTGAGGATATCAGACGTGCAAACGGCCTTAAGCCAAACGAAAAACCAAAGTATACGGATATTCTTTATATTCCTGACGGGACTGATTCTGTTCCTCTGACGCTTGCCTACGTCAACAAACTTAAAAAGTATGAGACAGATCTTGAAAAAAGAGGCAAGCCTCTTTTGTTGACTGAGTATGTAGTCAAAGACGGAGATTCGCTTTGGTCAATTGCAAATAAATTCGATCTTGACCTGGACACCATAATAGGCTCCAACAAAATATCGAACATCAACCACCTCAAACTAGGAACAGTCCTAAGGATACCAAACCAGGACGGTATATTTATCAAGGTGCACAAAAATGATACTGTTGCCAAACTGGCCGATAAGCATGGTTCTTACAAACAGGCTGTCTATGTGGCAAACCTGATGAGCGACGAAACGCAGCTCAAGATCGGAAGCGAAATATTCCTTCCTGGCGCCAAAGTTGCCGCTGTAACTGAATCTGCGGGAAGAACCGGAGCCAGAGCTTCCAAAACGGCTGTCACCACTTCGTCCAGAAAGTTCAGGTGGCCGGTCATGGGCAAGATATCCAGTGTATTTGGATGGCGCCGCAGCCCCTTTGGACGCAGGAGAGTTTTCCACTCAGGACTTGATATCAGGGCACCACGAGGGAGAGGCATAGTGGCAGTAGGAGATGGAAGAGTTGTACACTCCGGTTGGATGGGCGGATATGGAAAAACTATAGTTATTTCTCATCCCGGAGGCATCTCTACTCTCTACGGACATTGCAGCAGCCTTCTTGTAAGGAATGGTGCGACGGTAAGATCAGGACAGCAGATAGCAAGAGTCGGCAGCACAGGAAGGTCTACGGGTAATCACCTCCATTTCGAGGTGCGCAGGAATGGTACTCCGCAGAGCCCTCTAAGATACTTAAGGTAATTTTTATTGCTAAACTGCGACATTAAAGGGGCGTTTTAAATGACAAAGTATGTTTTTGTTACCGGCGGAGTTGTTTCTTCATTAGGGAAGGGAATAACCGCCGCATCTCTTGGTGTATTGCTTAAGAGACGGGGCTACAGGGTCAGTATCATAAAGATGGATCCTTACATAAATGTAGATGCCGGTGCAATGAGCCCATTCCAGCACGGTGAAGTTTTTGTTACCTGGGACGGAGCGGAAACAGACCTTGACCTTGGGCATTATGAGCGCTTTATCGACGAGGCTATTACCGGAGAAAACAGCTGCACGACCGGTAAGGTCTATTCCACTGTAATACAGAGGGAAAGAAGCGGCGGATACAATGGGGCAACGGTCCAAGTCATCCCCCACATAACAAATGAGATACAGGACAGGATACTGAGAGTAGGCGAAGACAAAGATGTTGTAATAGCTGAAATCGGTGGAACAGTGGGAGACATAGAAGGACTTCCCTTCCTTGAAGCGATAAGGCAGCTCGCAGGCAGGATAGGAAGAGAAAATATACTCTATTGCCATGTAACGCTTGTCCCGTACATAGCCGCATCCGGTGAATTAAAGACAAAACCGACACAGCACAGCGTCAACGAACTGAGACGCATAGGCATCCAGCCTGATCTTATTGTATGTCGTTCACAGTACCCTGTTGGAAGAGATCTTAGAGAGAAGATCGGACTTTTCTGCAGTGTGCGGCCGGATTGTGTATTTGAAGCGATAGATGCAGATTCCATCTATCGCATACCTTCCATACTGCACAAACAGGAATTTGACACAATCGCATTGAGAAAATTAGGCTTGAACTCAGATGTTAAGCCTGACATGGAAGACTGGAATTTATTCCTGGAGAAATATGACAACCTGAAAGGTGAGGTTACAGTCGCACTTGTCGGCAAATACACAGAAATCAAGGACGCCTATTTAAGCGTGAACGAAGCCCTTGCACATGCAGGTATAGCTAACGGCGTGAAAGTGCAGGTAATGCCGGTCGAAGCGGAGGATCTTGAAAAAGAATCCCCTGAAGAGATCCTTTCCAAAGCGGATGCGATCCTTGTACCGGGAGGATTTGGTCAGAGGGGAGTAGAGGGAAAGATAGCAGCGGCGAAATATGCAAGAGAGAACAAAGTCCCGTACTTTGGCCTTTGCCTTGGGATGCAGGTTGCTGTTATAGAATTTGCCAGAAACGTCCTCGGACTTTCAGGAGCAAACAGTCTTGAGATGAACGAAATGACTCCTCACCCTGTTATCCACTACATGGAGGGGCAAAAAAACATAGCTGACATTGGAGGAACATCAAGGCTGGGAGCGTACCCGTGTGAACTTAAGAAGGGTACGAAATCCTTTTCAATATATGGCTCAGAGATAATCAGCGAACGACATAGGCATCGCTTCGAATTTAACAATCAATACATAGAACTCTTTGAAAAGGCCGGGATGATAGTAGCCGGGATATGTCCTTCCGGAGGACAGGTAGAAATAATGGAAAATACATGTCATCCATGGATGCTGGGGGTCCAGTTCCATCCAGAGTTTCTATCACGCCCAGTCAAACCTCATCCGTTATTCCTGGATTTCATTGCAGCAGCTGTAAAAAATTCTAAAGTGAAAAATTGAAAGGAGAAAACTATTATGAAGTTGAAAAACATGTTGATGCTGACGGCAGTGATCCTTACCGTATTTGCATCGGTTGTAGTCTCATCTGCTTCAGATGTTAATGCTGACGGAGGTCCTGCCTTTCAAACACTTGAGAGGATCGAGACAATAGTTTATGGTTCGCCTCAGGGCGGAGGACTCCTTTCAAGACTCAACGCTGCTGAAAAAGACGTCTTCGGCAGGGAGCTCCCCGGAAGTCTGACGGAGCGCCAGACTGCTATGCTGGATTTTCTGGAGAAGGGGACAACAACTCAGCCATCGCTCCTTTTCAAACTATCTGTTGCAGAATGGGCCGTTGTTCAGCGGATACATCCGGAATGGTCACTCGCACGCAGGATCGACACACTGGAGGCAGTTGTTGAAGGATCAGTTCAGGGCGGCGCTCTGGCTTCAAGAACAGAGAGGCTAATAACCAAGCTTCTTCCTGAGGGAGTTTTAGCGACACCGGTAGAGATGCCTGCGACAACTGTCGTAAAGGCATCGCTTTCTCAGACTCTTACTGTGAAAAATGTAAAGGTCGATGACAAAGTTGTTTTGAAACTGGTCGAAGAGATAGTTATAAACAACAATCTTGTCGCTCCCAGAGGCAGCAGGATCTTCGCCCATATAACAAAGGTCAAGCCTCCGCGCAGCTTCGGACGGCCATCGGAAATTGAAATGGCTTTTGACGCGCTTGAGGTCATTGGCCCCAACTCAGTCACAGTTGCAATGGGAGAGGCCGCGAAAAAAGCAATGGAAGCTGATGCTGCGACTTATGGAGCAGTAGGCGCAAGTTTTGCGGGTGCAGTGCTTCTTGGTCCTCTGGGACTGGCAGGCGGTTTCCTGGTAAGGGGTTCAGACAACCACCTGAAAGAGGGTACTTTGTTCTATGTTGAGACAACATCTGCCGCAACTGTCCACGGATATATGATACCAAGCCAGATATCATCAATGGCTGCTTCCGGGGACGTGACATCTCCTCAGGGCGCCGGATCACAGAGAAACCCGTAAATATTTTTGATTGGAATAAGACTGATTTGTCACTAAAAAAAATATCCCGCAAGAAAGCATACACGATCGCAGCGTTATTGTTTATCGCTGTGATTGTGGTCTTTTTATGGAGAGACCTTAACCTTGCCAACAGGGCGGGAGACATTCCCCTGCCGGATATTATTGTTGAAAATATCGCGATAGACAGGGAGATAAACGGAGCGCAGTGGAAACTTATCTCTCCGAGGGTGGAACACAGGGACGGACTCTTTTACGGGGTGTCTCTTGACATTACTATCACTGAAAGCGGCGATAAGGTCACAAGGATCAACGCCGATAAGGGTATATTTACAAGAGCCAACAACGACATAGAAATGACAAGCGCAGATGCTGTCATGACAGAGAAAGATAAAGTGTACAACCTAAAGGCAGGCAGGGTCGAATTTAAAGCAGCAAAGGAGCTCTGGAGTTTTTTCAAAGGCGTGATGCTTACTGACGGCAAGATCACGGTTGAAGGTAAAGAGGGCACTTATGATACTAAAAGCGGGGAATGCACGGTAACAGGCGGAGGAGTCTTAACGTGGAAAGAGTGAAAAAAATATTTTGTTGCCAACTATTAAAGGTCATTCTGTTTAGCCTGGTCTTTGTATGTGCATTTCTTCTCACGCCTCTTTATGCCGAAGATGCCCCCGATGAGGTGCATATCGATGCAGACAGCGTGGTCTATCAGGAGAACACGGGGATAGCCACTGCAGATGGAAACGTTAAAGTCCGAAATAAGACTATGAGGCTCTTTGCGCCTCATGTTGAGTACAACAGCAACAATCAGCTTGTTGATGCTTTCTCAGATGATAGGGGCAAGGTCACACTCTTTTCGGGACCGGACAAACTGACAGGAGATCACCTGACTTACAGCCTTGAAACAAGAAGGGGCGTCCTGACCGATGCTTCAGGCAAGATGGACGCGCTATTCATGCAGGGGGGCGACGTGAAGGTCATGCCTATGGATGACGCTGTAAAGTTCGGCGCCATCAAGTCACGTCCTAAAAAGAAAAAAACTGACGCGGAAGATGATCAGATAACAGAATGGCTGGACGTGACCACGACGACCTGTGATTTTGAAAGGCCCCACTTCAGGCTCAAATCTAATAAAGTAGTTATTATACCCAACAAAAAAATGATAATAAGGCGTCCAAGGATATACATTGGAGAGAAATGTATCTTTACATATCCCTTTGACTACGTCGCAAAGCTTGGACCGAAGGAACAGAGCCTACTTCCCTATTTTGCATATGATTCCAACAAAGGCATGGGCGGAGGGCTCAAGGGATACATCGATTTAGGAACTGTCGGAGAATTAAAGGTAAACGCGATTTACTGGTCAGACAACCTGTGGGAGGCAAGGCTCCGTTACAGCAGGGAGATACTGTCAGAGGGGCTCTCTGTATTTTTAGAGTCTGATCGCATTTATGACTCTGATTCTGATGAGATAATGTGGCGCCCAAAGTGGGGACTTGAGTATAACGCCCCAAACGGATGGAGGGCGATACTCTACCAAGCTCAGAGGGAACTTATAGAAACTGAGATGAGACCGGGGCAGGAACAGCGCTTTAATGTCTGGACAGACCCCGAATTTGGCATATATTCGCCCTGGTACGGAGATGATTCTAAATGGGCCAGGATAAGGTTGTTTGGTATTTACGGACGCTATCAGGATAACCTTAATACTGTCATGCCATGGAGAGAAAGGATAGTTCTCGGCACTGAGATGACAGGCTCTCCCGACGTCGGAGATTTCTTCTTCAAACCCTTCTACGGTGCAAGATACGTGTACCATACATACGAAGGAGGAGACCAGACCCAGGACCTTATTGACGGATGGTTCGGGGTGAGATGGAATATAGGCGCTTTTAATTTCAGCTCGATGTATTTCAGGAGATGGGCTGACGGGTCATCCCCACTTGCATGGGACAGGTATGCAGACAACGAAAACTTTTACCAGACTGTCTCCTTCCCGCTTCCTTTCGGGGCCTCATGGGAACAGTGGACATTTTCTGTAACCGCCGCGTACGACAATATTTCGCAGGAAATCGCTTCGATGCGTTATTCTGTGAATTACGTCAAGCACTGTACAACGTGGCACCTTTGGGTCAGGGATAACAAGGCAGGGGACGAGTTGACAGCAGGGATTTTCTTCTACATAAACGCATACCCCGAATACAAAATTGGTGTAGAATCAG
>WOYI011490898.1_pt2 | contig 14675 bp, 14 predicted proteins | sample 6423411 | NCBI WGS metagenome assembly WOYI01 (sample SAMN13441803, study PRJNA592873) | oil field metagenome | biome: oil field; feature: oil-well bore; material: oil-contaminated soil; isolation source: oil-contaminated soil from oil-well borehole | place: Germany: Wietze | collected 2016-10-18 ...
TATCTAACATAATATTAGATTACATCATCCCTGGCATACCTCCCATACCAGCTGCTCCACCAGCAGAGTTTTCGTCATCTGACTTAATCTCAGCAACTACTGCCTCTGTAGTAATTAGCATAGTACCAACGGATGCTCCGTTAACTAAAGCTAATCTTGTAACCTTTACAGGGTCTATAATACCTTCTTGGATCATATCTACATACTCACCGGACTTCGCATTATAGCCAATCTTATCTTTACAGTTAGCAGCAACTACAGCACCATCCTGTCCCGCATTCTCTGCAATCTGTTTAAGAGGTTCACTCAACACATTCCTTAATATCTCAATACCTAACTGCTCATCAATATCCTCTAAATCAACATCCTCTAAGACCTTCTTAGCATTATGAAGAGCTAAACCACCACCAGCTACTACACCTTCCTCAATAGCAGCTCTAGTAGCATTAATAGCATCTTCAACTCTCTGCTTCTTCTCTTTAGCCTCTACTTCAGATGCTGCACCAACTTTGATAACTGCAACTCCTCCTGAAATCTTTGCTAATCTCTCTTGTAGTTTTTCTTTATCATAATCTGAAGATGTCTTTTCTATCTGCTTTTTAATTTCAGATATTCTCTCTTCAATATCTTTCTCCAAACCACTACCTTCTACAATTACAGTCTCTTCTTTATTAACTACAACCTTCTTAGCACTACCTAGATCTGCAACCTCTATAGAATCTAATGTCCTTCCAATTTCCTCAGATATAAATTGAGCTCCTGTGATTACTGCTATATCTTGCAACATCTCTTTCTTTCTATCACCAAATCCTGGAGCTTTCACAGCAACAACATCTAGAGTCCCTCTTAGCTTATTAACAACCAGTGTTGCTAAGGCCTGATTCTCTATCTCATCAGCGATAATGACTATTGGTCTATCTGCTGCTGAAAGAACCTTCTCTGCAATAGCTTGAATATCTTGTAAATTAGATAACTTTCTATCTGTTACAAGAATATATGGGTTCTCCATTACAGCCTCTAAACTATCAGGGTCATTTACAAAGTATGGACTAACATAACCGTTATCAAATTGCATACCCTCAGTATATGTAACTTCATCTTCGAAACCTTTTGCTTCTTCTACAGTTACAACTCCATCTTTACCAATCTTTTCAAAAACACCACCAATCATATCACCCAATTCTTTATCATTATTTGAAGATATAGTAGCTACTTGAGAGATCTCTTCTTTAGCAGATATTTTCTTAGAACTCTTTATTAATTCTTTAATAACCATATCTACACCCTTATCCAATCCTCTCTTTATAGAGATTGGATTAGCACCTGCTGTTACATTTCTAAAACCTGCACTTGCGATAGCTTGTGCGATTACTGTAACAGTAGTTGTGCCGTCACCAGCCATATCATTCGTTCGATTGGCGGCTTCCTTAATTATCTCAACCCCGACATTCTCAAAGGGATCTTCTACCTCTATCTCTTTAGCTACAGTTACACCATCTTTGGTAACTACCTGCGAGCCGAAGCTCTTTGCGATTGCAACATTTCTTCCCTTAGGACCAAGAGTGGTCTTAACAGCGTCAGATATAGCATCTACTCCTGCCTTGAGGGCCTTACGTGCATCTTCATCATATTTAATTGCTTTTGCCATTTTTACTAAATTAACATTTTAATTACTTAATAATTGCGAGGATATCCTCAGCATCAACAATTAGATACTGTTCACCCTCAATCTCAATCTCGTTTGGAGAATATTTTTTGAAATATATAATGTCTCCTTTCTTAAATGGAAAATCAACATCTTTTCCATCCTCATCTTTACCCACACCAAGCTTTAAGACTTCTCCCATAGCTGGGCGCTTATCATCATTAGCACTTGGGGGTATTACTAAACCTCCAGCAATCGTTTCTTCCTCTTCTTGAGGTTTTACCAATATACGATTTCCTAAAGGTTGTATCTTTATATCTGCCATTTAATTTAATACTTAAATTTATATATCAAATGTCGTTAGCAACGACTTAGAGAAACTGCTAAACATTTTAGAAAGAAGTGACTAAAATGTCAAGGATAAACTAATATAGAGAGCCTTTAACTACTAGCTCTTTTTCAAGCAATTCTATATTCTCAAATATCCTCCCAACGAACCCATTCTCATTGGCTGTTATTATCGCCTCCGCTATACCCTGATTAGCTCTAGAGAGCAATTGGGGGAACACCCTACCAACATTAATACCTTGCAAATAAAGGTCCTCTAAAAATAACTGAGGGGTCTGAATATCATCTTTAGTAACATCCGCACATGACCAAGCATTAATAGTATTTATCTCTTTTAACCTTAACCTAGCACAAACATTCCATACACCTTTACTTGGCTTAATATATACATTTGTTAATTCAACAGAGCTACCCTCTACCATCTGATCTATAGATCTAAAAAGAATATGTCCTACCTCAGTAGGTGTTAGAGCAAGAAAGTCATTACTTTCTTGACTCAGTATATACTCTTCCACTCTCTCATCGAACTCTTTAGGCAGTTCTCCACTACTAACTAAGTACTGAGGATTTAAATTGGATTGAAATTTTCTCTCCCAGCTTTTTGATTTAATAAAGAGAAAGATTATCAATAACAAGAAGAGGATTAATACTATGAGGACAATTCTACTTACTACTCTTAAGAATTTTTTCATTTCTTTTTAAAATACTTCTGCTTTAAATCAACCATTAAGTCTAAAAAGTACTTCCATACATCATTGAACTCCTTAATATCAAACAGGAATGAGCCTAACAGGTATGATACTCCCCCGTAGATAGTTGTTATAATGGTTAACAATGCTACCCAAACAGTCCTAGTAGTATCTAACTGAAGATCAAATATCTTAAATACAAAGTACATTCCCATTCCCATTATGACTACATTTAATACTTTCTTAATTAGAGGTTTAATTGTTTCATCCCAAGTAATTAGATCAACTTCTGTTACTCTGTTTAGATACCATAAACCTAAAATTGTTTCTACGAAATATGTCATACTTACACCAACTGCTAAACCACCTACTGCTAAGACAGAGTCTCCTCTTACCGTCATCCATGACCAAAGATCAGCAAAGAAACTTTTGATAACTGATAGTACACCTGCGCCATTAGCTCGTGATATCTGATAGAAAATCTGCTCGATGATAATTCTCCAGTCATAGTAATGACTAAAAAAGTTTGTAAGGAAATATACACATAGCAAGTTTATAACAATACCTATTAGAGTAATAATAAGAGCTTTCCAGGTATCTTTTAATGCATAGAAAGCTCTCATGATAATTTGCATTAAGGTTTGACCAATAATTGAGAGACCTAGTAGAACTAACACCCAAGCTGTAAGAAGAGTGTCTTGCCAATCAAAAGCACCAGTACCATATGCTAAACGTACTATTGGCAATCTAAGTACTATTAATACAGCAACAATAGGTAATACAAGATACATGGAGAGTTGTATTGCATTATTCAATATCTTTTTAAATTTCTTCTTACCATTCTCACTACTACATTTGGCTAAATCAGGCAGTGTAACCTGTGCTACAGCACTACCAATAATATTAACTGGAAATAGATGAAGACTGTAAGCAAACTTATATGCACTTAAAGTACCTGCTGTAAGAGTAAAACTGATAATTGTATTGATAATTACATTAACCTGCTCACCAAGTACAGATAGTATTCTGGGAGTAGCCAACTTTAATACTTTGATTACAGAGTTATCTGTAAGAATCTTTTTGAATCTGAGAACAGGTTCAACCTTTTCCTCATTGTAGTACTTAAAAAATCTTGGGAGCTGTATTCCTAGATGAAGAAAAGAAGCAACTATGGACGTCCATGCAAGCCCATAAATGCCCATATCAAAGTATTGTACAAAAATAATGGAGAATATTATCATTCCCAAATTGTAAAAGACAGAAGATAGGGATGTAACAAAGAACTGTTTTCTTACTTGTAAGTAGGCAGTAACAAATGAGCTTAATCCTAAAACAAATGGTGAAATTAAACCGATTCTCATAATTGTAATAAATCTTGGGATATCTGTAACCTGTAATGTTTCTGAAGTTCCAAATATTAGACTACTTTGATTAGAGCTAATTAACCATTGTGCAATTTGTGGTGTAAGGAAGAAGAGAATAATTGTAAATAGAAGTATTAATGCTGAGAAGAAGTAAGCAATCTTGTTAAAAAGGTCATTCAAAGACTTCTTACCTTTACCATAAAGGATATCAGAGAATATTGGAATTATAGCTGCGTTAATCGATCCTGCAACTATTACTAAAAATACCATATCTGGTAGTGTGAAAGCAGCCCAGAATATATCCAAATCATGAGACGCTCCAAATAGTTGCGCTATTATTCTTAGTTTAAAAAATCCAAGAATTTTTGTCAGTATTAGTAGACCCATTACGGATACTACACCATTTTTCTTTATCACTAATTAGGTATGTATGTATATAATATGCGTGTTTCTATCATAATCTATGTAAAAGAATTTATCAAACTTATTAAGATTCTATTAATATTTTTTCTATATTCTTTGATATGTTCAATTTACTGTTTCCAACTTACTGTATCAGCTGTGGTAGGCCTGGTAATTATCTTTGCGAAATATGTCAGAAGAAGTTAAAAAATTCTCTTCCAGAATGCTATATTTGTAGACGTATTTCTAATAGATATAAGACACACGAGAAGTGTAATAAGAGTGGTATAAATTATGCTTTTATCGGGTGGCAGTATGACATAATTCCTAAAAAGATACTTTCTCAGTATAAATATAGGTACGCATATAAACTATCTGAGATACTTTCAACTCTTCTACTTAAGAGATTACATGATACAAATTTTATAACTATTCTATCTAAGCAATCTATAATAGTACCCATACCAATTCATAAATCACATAAGAATATGAGAGGATTTAATCAGAGTTCTCTGATTGCTTCACAACTTTCAAAAAAGTTAGATTTCAAATTTGATGAAGATATTTTAATACGGAAAAGTGATAGTAGTCATCAATCTCAAGCTACTTTAGAAGAGAGAGTAAAACTAAAGGATGTATTTGAATTAAACAAAGAAGTTAAAAATAAAGATATCATACTTATAGATGATGTAATAAGTACAGGAACTACCATTAACAGAGCAGCTCAGAAGCTTAAAGGTAATTCTATTAATGCTATTGCACTGTTTCGGGGACGTCCTCGATATCAGTAACTATCTCTGTATTATCTGTCTCTTCAACAAGCTCTGCACCTGCCTCATTCTCTTGAGTCTCAGCTCCTGTATCACCCTCTGTTGTTGCCTCAACGGGTTCTCCTGAAATACTCTCTATCTGTTCAATCAATTGATTGTATAGATCTGATTCTTCTAAGTCATTATTCTCTAGGACTGTCTTTAAGGCTTCTAGGTAATTAAGCTGTGTTTCTGTCTTGCCTTGTATACCGTAAATGTTAGCAGAGAGGATTAAGGCCTCTACATAGTCACCCTTGATTGCTAATGCTTGGTTAGAAGATTCTAATGCTAAGTCATAATTTTGTAAGTAGTAATATAGCTGAGCTTTGTTGTAGTAATTTTGGTAATCATATGGATTCTTAGCAAGTGCTTCATTTATTACAGCAATTGCATCTCTTACATACTCAGTATATCCCATATTAATTACACTAAAATATACCTGTACCCTATTATTGTAATTTGAATAAAGTGAAGGAGAGAGATTGATAGCATTTCTACTGTATTCAAATGCTTGGCTTCTTAGATTAACAGCATCATTTAATATATCCTCATCCTCACTATCCTCATACATCCTCATTAAGATACTTAATCTATCAACAGCTACTGTACTAAATTTCCTGTTTGTTAAGGGATTGTTCTTATCATAATTTAGAGCAGTCTGATACCATCTATATAGGTTGCTCACAATATCCTCCTGCTCATCTATAGTTGGACTTTCCTCCGTGTATTTAGAATTTTGTTCAATAATATAGCTCTCAGCTCTTAATAGATACAAACTTGAAAGTGCAATACTACCTAGCCTAACTACACCTAGAAGCATAATAATGGATATTAGGACTGAGAAAAATATTGGTGTAACTGCTGTGTCTTTACTCTCCCTTTTAACAGTTCCCATTGCCCACACCTTAAAGAGAACACTGTCTACCTGATCTTCTTTATATAATTTCCTTAAAATAACTGCTAAGGAGATTAGTAAGAATAGTAGGAATCGAATTAGAACTGTATAGGTAGTAAGAAAAGAAGTCAGATATACAAAGAGAACTAAGATATCAAAAAGTACTAATGTACGATCTTGACTCTTGTAATCTTTTAGGTCTTTTACTAAATCTCTTAAGATATACCAACCTAATATTAACCATATAACTAGCCATAGGAAACCACCATTTGAGAGAAATGTTAATACTTCGTTATATGCAGATAGAAAGTTAACATTTACTAATTCAATAGGCTTTAAAGCAGTAAAGACAACCCCAAAATTGTCTAAACCTAACCCAATGATAGCACTTCTTAGCGATGTGGTTAAAGATTGAGATGCAATCTGCCAACTAAAGTTTAGAGATAATTTCAATGGAGTAATTATCTCTTTATCTCCAAATATTAATCCTCTAACAGATTCTACTTGCATCAAAATAGAGATTATAAGAATCAAGACTGGTATAACTAGTTGCATGATCTTAGCTTTTGAGGACATTTTACTATCCTTAAAGAAGATTACTATTAAAGACAGTACCCAAACTACAAGAAATAGAATAACTATGTAGAAAGCTGATGGGTTAACAGCTACCATTAGTAAAGAAGCAATGTTTACCAATATGACTACGATAGAGAACCAGCTTGAGTCATTAATTTTACTAGAATCTTTCTCACTAAAGATATTTAAGGTAATATATGCCAAAAATATTGACACACAGTTATAAATTGCCAATACTACTGGGGCACCTACTATTGGATACCCTGTAATCCCTAGATTACTGATCTTTGGAACAAGTTCAAAAATGTTCCCACCTAACAATGTAATTACACTTATAGATGAAGCTAATATACTCCCAGCAAAAAATGCATTTAACAAACCCAGAAAATCTTTCTTGCTTGAAACAAAACTTCTAGATATAAATGCTACAAAGAAAACACTACTAATACCAATAAGACCTGAGCTCAGTCTATAGTTGTATCCAAATAGACTTAAGTTTGTGTCTGAAGCAAAGATAGTAGTTAAAACTAAAGATATCAGTAATACAAATAGCACGAAATCAATATCACGTTTAATAAACACTATCTTACCTGTCCATATAATCTTGATTAATTCAAGACCTAATATAAACAGAGTAAATAGAAGTATAACTAATGTCATACCCTTCTCAGTATAGTCCCAAGGGAAAGGAAGAATTGATACAGGCAGGACAATTACTAAAATATAAAGGAAGATTTTTTGAATAACACTAATAATTCTCCCAATATCGTTATTCTTATCTAAGGCCATGGGCAGCTGAGGGTATAAATTAAGTACATATATTTATGCTAGCATAAATACAGCAGAAGACCAAGTACTCAATTAAAGTACTTGGTCATTAATATTAATCTTCATCTACAACCTCACCCTCCTTTACATCTTCCTCTTCATCTTCCTGCTCTTTTTCTTGACTCTCTTTAGATGCCTTTTGATACATCTCCTTACTTACCTCTTGCATCTTCTTTGTTAGCTCTTCTGTCTTCTCTTCTACCTCATCCTCATCAAAGTCATCTTTACTTATTAATTCCTTTAATTCATCCACATCTTCTTTCAAATCCTCTCTATCATCCTCATCTATTTTATCTTTTTGCTCATCAAGAAGTTTCTCAACAGTAAAGCATAGAGAATCTGCATTATTCTTCTTCTCAATCCTTTCCCTTTTCTTCTTATCTTCCTCCGCATGTTTTTGTGCCTCTTCAACCATTGCTTCTATCTCATCCTCTTTAAGACCAGTAGACGCAGTAATTGTAATATCTTGTTTCTTGTTAGTAGCCAAATCCTTAGCACTAACATTCAAAATGCCATTAGCATCTATTGCAAAGGTTACCTCAATTTGAGGAACACCTCTTGGTGCCGGGGGAATTCCATCTAATATGAACTTCCCTAATGTCTTATTATCCTCAGCCATCTCTCTTTCACCTTGAAGGATATGAATCTCAACTGCTGGTTGATTATCAGCTGCTGTTGAGAATATCTGTTTCTTCTCTACAGGAATTGTAGTGTTTCTATCAATAAGCTTTGTCATAACACCACCTAAGGTCTCTAGACCTAAGGATAGAGGAGTTACATCTAGTAATGTAATATCCTTGACATCTCCTCCTAATACTCCAGCCTGAATAGCCGCTCCAATTGCAACAACCTCGTCTGGGTTTACACTCTTGTTAGGCTCTTTACCAAAGAAATCTTTAACTTTCTTTTGGACAGCTGGCATTCTTGTCATACCACCAACTAAAAGAACCTCATCAACATCATCTACTTTAAGCTTAGCATCTTTAAGAGCTTTCTTAGTTGGTTCAATTGTCTGTTCTATTAAATCAGATGTTAATTTCTCTAAATCAGCTCTTGTTAACTCAAACTTTAGATGCTTAGGACCTTTACTATCTGCAGTAATATATGGGATATTAATATCTGTCTTCTCAGAGTTAGATAATTCAATCTTAGCTTTCTCTGAAGCCTCTTTAAGCCTCTGTAGAGCTGTTCTGTCCTCTTTAAGATCTACACCTTGCTCTTTTTCAAATTCTTTTGCGATATGGTCAATAATGATTTGGTCGAAATCATCTCCACCTAAGTGAGTATTGCCATTGGTAGATAGCACCTCAAACACACCATCTCCTATTTCTAATATTGATATATCAAACGTCCCTCCACCCAAGTCAAAGATTGCAACTTTCTCATCCTTTTTACCCTCTAATCCGTAAGCTAGTGCAGCTGCAGTAGGCTCATTAACAATTCTCTTAACTGTTAAACCAGCTATTTTACCCGCATCTTTTGTTGCTTGTCTTTGAGAGTCATCAAAATATGCTGGCACTGTAATTACAGCCTCTTTAACATCCTCTCCTAAAAATTCCTCAGCATCTTTTTTAAGCTTCGCTAAAATCTTGGCTGATATTTCCTGAGGTGTATACCATTTATCACCCATTTTCACCTCAACACCACCACTTTTTGATTCTCTCATTTCAAAAGGTAAGAGCTTTTTGTCTCTTTGAACCTCTGGATCGTCCCAAGGTCTACCAATTAATCTCTTTACAGAGTAAATTGTACCCTCAGGATTTGTAATTGCCTGATTTTTAGCAGGTTGACCCACTATTATTTCACCATCATCATTTGTTGCAACAACTGATGGAGTAAGTCTTCCTCCCTGCTCATTAGATATGATATTAGGTTTACCACCAGACATATATGCCATGGCAGAGTTTGTTGTACCTAAGTCTATTCCTAAAATTTTACTCATTATTGTTACTATTAAAAATTAACTATTTTGAAACTACAACTCTAGATGGACGGATAAGGACATTATCCAATCGATAACCAGGTTGTATTACATCAAAAATATGATCTTTCTTACCTTCCTGAACTGTGGTTACTGCCTCATGTATATCAGAATTAAATTTCTCTCCTTTCTCTGGAACAAATTTCTCTAATCCCATCTCTTTAAGGACTTTCTCTAAATTCTCTATACTTGCACAGATACCATCTACCCAAGAATTAGTCTTTTCATCAAGATCTAGTTCCTGTCGACTCTTTAAAGCAATATTTAAAGAATCAATTACAGGAATCAAATCTTCAGCTAAATTCTTCTTTGTCTGCAAAAATCTTAATCTTGTTAACTTCTCAGTATTCTTTTCTAGATTCTGATAGTCAGCAAGAGCTCTTTTAAGCTGATTAGTTATCTCTAATTTCTCATCTTCAAGAGTATCTATTAAATTGGCAAGCTCTTGGATCTGTTTCTCAAGCTTTTCTTGATTGATTTCCTCCTTATTATTTTTTTGATTTTTCTTCTTGCTCATCAAATTAGCAGACAGATTAGGTAAGTGCTAAAGTATATGACCTGAAATTGATTATGTCAAGAGTTAACTCCATCCCTGCATTGAGACCTGTAAAGCATTTCTAACCTCTTTTAATGCTATTACAACTCTACTGTAATCCATCCTCTTAGACCCAAGAACTCCTACGTAAGATTCTTTGCTTTCCCAGAATGGAGTTTTGATAAAGGCTATGGAGCATTCCTCTAAATTCCGTATTCCTGATTCCTCACCTATTAATAGCGAAACTTTCGACCCACCATATTTCTGACACAATTTAACCAAAAAGCTTGAATCTTCGATAATATTTATCAAACTCCTCAATGTTTGTTCATTATTTAACTCATCATACCTTAATATATTGGATAGTCCCCAATATCTTAATATCCCATCTAGGACAACAAAAGCTACTGAATTAGTATTTTCTGATAAAAGCTTAAGAATAGAATTAGTTACAGAATCTCTATTAAATCTCTCTCTGTATATCTCCTGTTTAATCTCTATACTTAACATAGGATTAGTTTGAGAATCCTCTAACTGCTCCTTTACATACATTCTAATAGCCTGATCTGTCGGAAATCTTCCAGAAGACACATGTTTTTTCTCCAAGAATCCTTCTTCCATCAAAGAAACCATCTCATTTCTAATGGTAGCGGAGCTAACACCAAAATCATACTTCTCTAATAGAGTAACAGAGCCAATTTCATCTGCACTCTCCATAAACTCTTTAATTATTGCCATTAGGACTTCTCTCTGTCTTTCTGTTATATCCACTTTTAGCAGAAACTAATATTATCTGCTAAAGTATATGAGAGTATTTGAAAAAGGTCAAGATAAAATCAACAAATATTGTTGCGAAACCTTCTTTTCTCTGCTATACTTTCTTCTGTTATGGAAAAGATAAAGCTAGAAAAAAGAGAACTTGTTGGAAAAAAGATTAAGAAACTTAGAGAAGAGAATCTTATCCCAGCAGTTATATACAATTCAAAAGGAGAAAGCGAGAATATCTCAGTAGATAAAGGTACTGCTGTACAGCTATACAAAACAGCGACACCTACTACCGTTCTAGATGTTGAACTTGGAAAGAAAACAAAAAAAGCTATTGTTAAAGACTTTGATATCAATCCTAGAACTGATCAATTACTACATGTCTCGTTTTTTGAGATAGATCCTAAGGTTAAAATGGATTTTACACTTCCATTCACTCTAAAAGGTATATCCCCTGCTGTTAAAAACAATATAGGTATTTTGGTTCAGATTTCAGATTCAGTAAGTGTAAGATGTAAAGTAGAAGACCTAATTCCCAAAATAGAGATTGATGTAACAGAGTTGGAGCATCCAGGGCAAACAATTACTATGGAAGATGTAGAGCTACCTGAGGGTGTAGAGTTAGTACATAAGGAAGATGAAGATTTACCAATTGCTACAATTACACAACTACAGAAGATTGAAATACTTGAACCTGAAGAGCCAGAAGAGGAAGAGGGTGAGGAAGGAGAAGAGATTGAAGGAGAGGAAGGTGAAGAGACAGAGGGTGAGGAGGAAGAAAGCGAGGCTAAAGAAGGTTCTGAAGAAACTCCTAAAGAGTAATTATTCCAATATTTTTACTTACTATGTATAATCAGATATGTTATCTGTTATTATCACATCCTTTAAAGAACCCAAAACTATTGGTAAATGTATAGAGTCAATTGCAACTGCTAAATATTCTGGTATTTCTAAACCCTTTGAAATTTTACAGGTCTCTCCTGATAAAGAGACTCTTAGAGCTGGTAAAACTACTGCAAAAAAACTAGGATTAAGTGGTTCGGAGTATAAGCAGATTGAAGATCCCTGTAAAGGCAAGCCATTTGCACTGAAAATGGCTTTAGAGAAAGCTAAAGGTGACATTATAATCTTAACGGACGGAGACACCTACTTTGATAAAAACGCTGTTAAAGAGCTCCTTAAGCCATTTAAGAATAAGAAAATCGGAGGAGTAAGTGGTAGACCAGTAGCAAGTGATAGTAAGGATTCACAAATGGGTTACTATGGAAACCTCCTCGCAGACTCAGCTCATCATCATAGATCAACAGTTATGAAACCTGTTCAAAGTGGTAATTACTATATTAGTGATAAAGAATTCTTCCCAATGAGTGGCTATATTATGGCTATCAGAAATATGAAGTTTAATATTCCTAAAGATGTACTTTCTGATGATGCATATATTTCATATGTTTTAAGAAATAGGGGATATGAAATAGGATACGCTCCTAAAGCTCGCTGTTTTGTAAAATACCCCAAATCCCTTAAAGACTATTTCAAACAGAAAGTTAGATCAATTGGTGGCTTTATACAACTTGAGCAGTATGGAATATTTAAGCGAGATAAACAGAGTAGAAGCTTCTCAATCGAGTTAAAATACTTCCTGTATGTACTTAAGTATCCTAATAATATTAAACAGATGTTTTGGAGTATACTTTTCTTCCCTATACGCCTCTGGACTTGGATTAGAATCTTTTGGGAAAGAAGGGTTGTTAAGAAAGATTTTAAGAAGACTTGGGTTAGAGTTGAAAGTACAAAATAAAGCTTTACACTTCTAACGATTTAAGATATTCTTTAAATAGATAATTTCATACTGCCTATCAATGAATACAACAATAATTATAGTTTTAGGAGCTTTAATCCTCATAGTAGTTATTGCTATCGTCGTAATATTAATCAAAGGGAAGGATCCAGATGAAGTAGAATCTTCGGATTCCAATACTTTAGGAAAGTCTTTTCAGGAAGACAGTATAAAACCTCCTAAAGAGGTTAAACCAGAGAAGAAAATGACTACACCTCAGTTACATAATAAGGAGAACACATCTCCACCACCTGTGACTAAATCTCCCGTTATGAACAATCTAACGACTCCTCAAGAGACACCTTCAGCACAGACTCCTCCTACAAGTAATCCTATGGAGAATAAGGAAGAAACGGTTCCTACTGCAACACAAAATGTTAGTACACCTACAGAAATTCCAATTCAAAATACAATTAATTTAGGACAAGATATGTATAAATCTAATCCTTTACCTGATTCTTCAAAAATTAACAGTGACTTAGAGAACTTACAGAAGTCTTCACAGAATCCTGCACCAAAACAACAAGATCTTCCATCTCTACAAACGACTCAAAGCACAGAGCCCCCTGAAGAAGAAAAAGTTGGTAATATTAATAATGATATAAACAATGTACTTAATGCAGAGGGGAATAGTAGTACACCAACAACACCTTCCCCAGTTCAAGCCCCAATACCAACTCAATCTCCTCAACCAACTCCAGCTACACAAAATAGTGAGCAACCAAAAGTTCAAACAGAAAGTAAACCAGTTACACCAAACCCCATAAATACAACTGGAGAGAGTCTTGAGAGTAAAATTCCTCAAGCTCAACCTGTAAATACTCCACCAACCTCTCAACCAAGTTCAGTTTCTCAAAACAGTACAAATAAAACAGTTGAAGATACAATTTCACCTGCACCACCTATTACTCCAGACAATATCACACCTAAACTGGAAGAAAGTGGAACTGTCCCTGTTAATCCACCAGTACAGCCATCTCAACCAACTAATGCATAGTTAGTTCTGATAGAATATAAAAGAGGAGCTAATAGCTCCTCTTCTAAACCGTATACTTAAAAATCTCTTACCATCTGAAGTGAGCAAATGCCTTGTTAGCTTCAGCCATTCTCTCTACATCATTCTTTTTCTTTACAGCCTCTCCCTCATCGTTATATGCACTCATTAATTCAGTAAGAAGTAATTCCTTAAATGGTTGGCCACTCTTATTCCTAGCTAAATCTACAATCCATCTAACAGCTAGAGTCTCCTGTCTTTCTGGAGTAACAGGTATAGGAATCTGATAGTTAGAACCACCAACTCTTCGTGCTCTAAGCTCTAAAGCAGGCCTAACATTGTCTATTGCCTGATTCATAAAATCAACAACATCTACTTTTGCTTGAGAAGCTCCCTCTTCAAGAGCATAGTAAACAATTTCCTCTGCTCTATTCTTCTTACCATGTTGCATGACTTTGTTAATAAGTCGTCCAATTAATGGACTCTTATATTTCCTATCAACCTCTTGTTCTCGATTTTTAGCTTTTTTACCTCTCATATTTCTCTATATAAATATTAATCTTCTTCAAGCTTAGCTCCATATTTAGATCTAGCTTTCTTTCTACCTTCAACAGGTGCACAGTCATACTTACCTCTTACGATAATATATTTAACACCAGGAAGGTCTCTCTTTCTTCCAGCTTTAACCAGTACAACAGAGTGTTCCTGCAAGTTATGTCCCTCTCCAGGGATATATGCAGTTACCTCCTGACCATTAGAAAGCTTTACTCTAGCTACCTTACGTAGAGCAGAGTTAGGCTTTTTAGGCGTCATAGTTTTAACCTGCAAACATACACCTCTCTTAAAAGGGTTATTAGCTAGGTCGTACTTATTCTTGATAGGATTGAAATCCGTAGCCAAGGCTAAGTGCTTCCTTTTCTTCTTTCTGGCAGTTCTAGGTTTTCTTACTAATTGGTTTATTGTTGGCATAGCTAGGTATTATACTATAAAGTCAATTAAAATCAAAA
>WOYI010853312.1_pt1 | contig 14660 bp, 10 predicted proteins | sample 6423411 | NCBI WGS metagenome assembly WOYI01 (sample SAMN13441803, study PRJNA592873) | oil field metagenome | biome: oil field; feature: oil-well bore; material: oil-contaminated soil; isolation source: oil-contaminated soil from oil-well borehole | place: Germany: Wietze | collected 2016-10-18 ...
GAGAGCGAGAGGACCTCGGTCTCGGTCAGCGTGGTGACATAGACATCAAACTCCTGGCTTACGGTCTTCCCTCCATGGTGCGGGAAGGCCATGACACCGAGGTCGACACTCTCCCCCGGCGGACAGATGGCTCGCTCCGGGAACGGAATGACCTCCTGGTACATGTATCCCTCCTCGCCGACGTAGACGTTCCCGGCACTCCTGTCGTTGATCCGCATGTAGTAGTAAGTCTCATCGAGGGGCTGCCCGGCAAGGTCAAGCGAGCAGGATATGACCCCGTCTACCGGGACAAGCGGCTCATCGACGATTCTTACTCCACTGGAGTTCCTGACCACGAAGTTGACGGTCTCTGCGTAGGCCGAGCCGTCGGCGGCGAGAAGCGGATACTTGATCTCGACGGTCGCGTTGTGAGGCACCGAGTAGTATACCGACTCATAGATGGGGACGGTCGGATTTGGGGTCGGGGTCGGTGTGACCGCATTCTTGTACGCGTAGTCCTCTAACTGGAGACTGCCATAGGTGAACCGGGCGTACACGTCCTCGCCGACGGGGACATCGGTTATGTCCACATCATGGTAGGCGTAGCCGTTCGCATCGGTTATGAGCGTCCGGTTCTCGATGTAGATGTACTGGTACTGGTTGTTAGCATAGTAGTCATACCATGTGCTGAGCTCAACCTCTGCTCCTGCAATGGGCTCTCCTGCAGTCGTGTTCCAGAGGACCGCCATGACCGGGAGCGTATTGCCCGTCACGTAGTACGAAGCGAGCGTTCCGCCGATGAGCTCGTGCCGGATCCCGTCCCACGGCTCGACCCCGTCAAGGCCGCCGGTGGCGTTCACCGCTTCGTAGGCGTTGATCCTGCCTGCACCGTAGGCGTTGTTCTTCTGCATCACCGGCAGGATGGCCCCGTCTTCACCGATGTGGACCGCCGTCTCCATCAGGGCGGCCTTCACGTCGGCGGGCGTAAGCGTCTCGTTGCCCGAGAGCATCAGCGCCGCCGTCCCGGCAACGGCCGGGCAGGCCATGGACGTGCCCTGCATTGAGGCATACTGCCCTCCGGGATATGCCGATATGACGCTGACACCGGGTGCCATGACATCGGGCTTGATATACGGAACTACCCGGTTCACCGGCCCCATGCTGCTGAAGTACGCACGGTAATCCATCAGGTAGTCGGTGGCGCCGACGGTGATGGCATCTTCTGCCGTCCCCGGCGTGCCGATGGTGGCGGTGCCGAAGTCACCGCTGTTCCCGGCGGAGATTACGACGACGGTGCCTCCGGCGACCATGGTGTTGACGGTGGCATCAAGGATGGTCTCACCGTTGGACTGATAGTACTCGGAGAGCCCGGCCTTCTGGATCCAGACCTCGGTCTCTCCCGTGTTGGTCACGTTGAGTTTCCAGACGCCGTTCCAGCCGGCGGTGTTCGAGGCGTAGGGCGCCTTGAAGTAGTAGCGGTTCGTCCCCTGGTCGAAACCGAGCCAGTCGATCTCGGCGCCGCCGGCAGTGTTGCCGTTAGCATCCGTGAGGGTGATGGTGAGGTTCTCCAGGGGGTCCGCGAAGTAAGCGTCGGCCGCATAGGCTTCGTAGTGCGGCTCCTCGACCCTGACCGATCCGATCACGAACTGAGGCTCGTACAGGTAGCCAGGATCCCCGTACATCTCCGACGAGACTTCGAGCGAAACGATCCGGCTCTCGTTCTCAAGAAGGGAGAAGTCACTGGTGGAATTGCCGCGGGAGGGGTGGCCACCAAGGCTCATCGAGACGACATCGGCCCCGCTATCGATCGCCCACTGGGCACCGCTGAGAATGGTGCTGAACTGGCCGGAACCTGCATCGTTGAGAACTTTCGCCCCGATCAGGTTCGCGCCGGGCGCGACGCCCAGGGCCACGTCGTATTCGTCGCCGTAGTTATCGACCGTGACCGTGCCGCCTGCCGCCGTACCGGCGCAGTGGGTGCCGTGACCGTAGTCGTCGTAGGCAGTGGAGTTGTCACCGTTGACGAAGTCGGCAAATGCGACGACGCGGTCGCCGAACGCGGGGTGCTCGCCGTCGATACCGGTGTCGACGATGGCTATCTTCACGCCTTCACCGGTGGTCCCGTTCTTCCAGACGGACGGGGCCTCGATATAGTCCACACTCCAGACGGTGGCGTACCCGCTCTCCGGCTGCGATATCTTGTCGGGGCTGATCGTCGATGAGACCTCCGCGACAGGGTCGCTTAGCGTGACGGTCAGGTCCGGCTCGATGTGGCTGACCCCCGGAATCGCAGCAAGCTTATCGAGGGTCGCCGGATCGGCCTCAAGCCAGACAGCGTTTGCTATCCAGTAGGACCGGGCGGTCCTGGCGGCCGCCGAATCGACTGCTCTGACGGTCTCCAGCACCTGCGCCTGGCGGCCCAGGGCGTCGGCCTTGAGCTCGGCGAACGACGCAGGCTGCTTTTGCTGTTCGTTTAAGACCAGAAACACCGGAACCCGTTCTCCCGCCTGGACGGAAGGGGGGTCCCGTATGATCCGGTCATCGCCCGGCAGGGCACTCACTGTGCCCGCCAGAAGCAGTACAAAGAGCAGGACAATCAATCCTGCTGCTGATTTCGACAGTTTCATGCGATCACCCAAAATCTATTAATGATGAGTTTAATCACAGATACAGCATATATTCGTTTTGTTTTTAATTCGTGAGGTGTGGTCAGATCAGGTAAAATATGCACAAATCAAGCCTCGATTCAGTATAGTCTCCCCGGAGGGGTCCACGCTTCATAGAAATAACTATATCCGGGATCACTTCACGCCGTGATCCAGATCTCCGGAGGATCGGCGAGAATAAGGCTTTTTAAACGATATTTAGAGTTATATTTCAATAAAACGGGCCTCCGGCGTTTTCCGGCTGTCCGGAGGCCTCTCCTTACGCGGGTCCGGGAAGAAAGGGTGAACCGGGGGTAGTTGACCCCGACAGCGCAAACCACGGGTCCCGGAGGCCGACGTTGTACTGGGCGATGAAAAGCGCGTCGCCGATCTCGATCGCGCCGTTTGCGTGGACGTCGGTCTTTGTGAACCGGCCGGTGCCGGCGAGAGGCTTCTCCCGGATCCCCACGATCTCCTGGAGCACGAGAAGGGTGTCGGCCTGGTTGACTTCCCCGTCCTCGTTTGCATCCCCAAAGAGGAGCGGGGTGACCTTGATGCAGCCGGGTTTCGTGCAGGTCTCCGCGCCGCCGTTTACGGAGAGCGAGACGGTGTAGTTGCCGGGGAGGACGTAGGTGTGGGTCGGGTTCTGCTCGGCGGAGGCTGCGCCGTCGCCGAAGGTCCAGGACCATGCGGTCGGGTCGCCGGTCGAGGTATCGGTGAACCGGACGGTGAGCGGGGCGGGGCCGGCGGTGACGTTGGCGGTGAAGTTTGCCTGTGGGGTCGAGCCGACGACTTCGAAGTTCAGCGTTGCGTAGATGTCGTCGACACCCGGCGAGTCCAGGGCGTTGACGAGAGCAGCCACAGCGTCGGAGGCCTGCAGGTCGGTGAGCGTCACATTGGCGATGCCTTCTCCATACATCACTCCGGTGGCGGTGTCGGCCATGACCCCGTAGGTATAATCCACCGGGTGCTGGACAACCACGTAGTACTGCCCCTCCTGCAACGTGTCGGTCTCATGATCTAGGACGCACTCGAAGGTGCCGTCGGCCTCAGTGCAGACGGATCGCGCCATCAGCGTTCCATCGTAACCGCCGTAGTAGTTCGGCCCGAAGATCCAGATCTGCACGTGGGGCGGGTTGCCGGTTGCGGTCCCGTTGACCTGAAGCTCGTCGCCCGGGGTGATGGTGTCGCTGGAGGCCGCGGCGGTGATGGTGGGGGCCTGGAACCGGACGGTGGCCGTGGTGAACGCCTTCAGGCACGGACTGGAGTTCTCGAACACATAGGTCAGGTCTACCCACACTCCACCAAGACGTACGTAGCCCTCGCCAGGCTGTGCCGTAGCCTTGCTCGAGTGATTGCGTATCGGGTACTCAACCGGGATAGGATAGATATGGTCCGGCGTGGTCAGTTTCATCACGACGGAGAACGTCTGGCCGGTAGAGAGGGCGACAGGGTTCTCGAGCGGGATGGTGCGGTATCCGGCACCGCCGATCGTCCCGGTCTGGATCGCGACCGGGCCTGAGGTGTTGATCGGGCCATCTGCAGGGTCAAGGTAAATATACAGTTCGTACGGGGAGTCGTACTGCGCTGCATAGAGGCTCACCGCCCGGAGATCTTCATCGGTATCGGCAGTAAAGACAGCGGCAAACCACCCCGTCTCACTCCCGGTGCCGATACTGTTAACCCACCCGAGCGGGTCGTGCTGGTAGACGGCATCGTAGTTGCCGGTATCCTCTGCGGTAAAGACCGTGTTCATCCCCCACACCCCCACCGTGGAATCGCAGTAGGAGAGATAGAAATACCCCTCGTCGCCAAAATCCGTGTCCCAGCTGTTCTTGATGATCCAGGCTCCGTCCTCCGGGGGAACGGAGGCAAACAGGTTCCGGTCATACGTGTCGTTCCATCCGACAACGGTCACGGCATGGTCTGCCTCCAGCGTGCCGTTATAATAGTAACTGGCAGTCGTAGCATTGTAATAGGGATGACGCTCACTAAGATACATGTCGATGAATGCCGCCCCGTGCTCCATGACGGCCTGTTTCAGCATCGCGGCCTCGTTCTCCCCCGTCAGGTCGGGAAGAATGAGCACGTTCTGGACGTGCGCCTCAGGCATGAGGCCAGTCGGGGACTCATCATCCCATACGTCCGGATAAGGATCGTCTTCTTCATTCACGGGTCCGGTCCAGCCGGCCAGGTATGCGATTGCCATAAGATTATCCCCCCCATCATTGACGGCATAATCGAATCCATCCAGGTTAACCATATGCTTCTCCGAGTAGTCCCTGATACCAAATGTTGGGACACCCGTCGATTCGAGCGATGCAAGAGCAGCAAAGGCCCAGCAGGTGCCATATGGTCCCTGATTTTTTACCCCGCTCACTCTTCCCTGCGAGCGAAGGTCATACACCGCCGGGAGGGTATCCTGCACCGAGAAAACGGCAGGAGCGGACTGGCTGGCCCGGATGTGGGAGAGGTCGAGGGGCGGGGGAACCAGCCCGGAAGGATGCCAGTCCTCAGACGAGGTGAGCACGGCCTCTTCCGCGGTCCTCTGGTATTCGATATAATCCGGATTGAGCGGCGCAATTGAGATGCCGCCCTCTCCTTCGATCGCGGCCGCCGGTGCGGCAAGCGCTATGCCTGCAATAAGAGCGATGACGACGATGAACTGGTTCTGTGTAAGTCCGTACATAAGGAATCTCCGCTGAGATGGTGCCGCACGACATTCTGGACGCTCAGGTAGTGCGGCAACGGCATGGAGTTATTTTAATGGTTCCCACTTTATATATTTCGCTCCTGAAAACCAATTATGGGGACCGTTAACATATTTTCACCTCCAATTGATGGGCTTCTTCAGTTTAGAAGAAGAGGCGCAGGGTAGCTTCCTGAGGTATCCGTCCAGAACATTCGGAACGCCGCGACCGGGGAGCCAGACCCTGACAATCCCGGCAACGGCCGGGGTTGGTCAACAGTAACCTGACGGCCTCATCGAGCGTGGAGTTAGTACGCATCGGCAGAAGCGTGGGCCGATGGCGGAGCGATTGCCGCCGGAGATCTGCACCGGCACAGGCAGTTAAGAGGTGCAGAACACTGTCGAAGGCGCACGCAACAGCTGCTAAAACTGTACCGCAAGGGGCAGCTCGAGTACTGCCCGAGCCCTCCGCACTACCTCCCGAAAGACGGTCGGTTCAAGCTGGCGTATCCCCGGGCACACCTGACGATCCGCAACGGGTCCGTGACGCTCGGGATGTCCATTACGTTCAGGAAGAGGTAGGTGGTGCCGCCGTCGGTGCAGGTCCCGGAGAAGACGACCTCCTCGCCGATGCAGTAGACACCGGTGCCGGAGGCGGTGATGGTGACGTCGCCCCGCTCGACCCGCACCCTGACCTCATCGTAGATCCCGGGGCTTGCCGGGTCCTCGACGCAGATCGTGAAGATCCAGTCACCGGTGCTCTGGTTGGTGTCGAACTGGATGGACCGGGTGCCGGCGGCGGTGGTCAGGATGGTTATGTCGGTGGGGCTGTGGGTGCTCACAACACCGTTCTGACCGGGTGTGACCACCGGGTACCGCTCAGGGGCAAGGCCGCCGATATCCCTGACGAAGAGCCGGTAATTCTTCTTTGCCTCGCCGGTGACGGTCACGGTGAAACTGTTGCTACGAACGACCGTCTCCTTGTTGGCCGATAGAGTGAGCTGCGGGATGACGACCTCGAAGGTCACGGCGTTGGAATCATAACCTTTGCCGTAGAAGTCGGAGGCGGCGGGCCACTTCGCCACGGCGGTGTAGGTTCCGGCTGCAGCGGTCGACAGGTCGACGGGGTTTACGAGGGCAGTCGTGCCGTTAACCGCAATACCGCTCAGAATCTGGCCGCCGAACTGGGTCGTCACACCGCCACCGGGCAGGGTAACCTCGATGTTCATGGCGGCGCCTGCACCCGCAAGGCCGTTGAGGTTGTTTGTCAGCTTGAAGGCCACCGGGGTCGACCGGGGTTGCACCGGGAACCGGCGAAGCACTGTCCGGCGTGATGGGCTCCCTTCCGGGTTCATAGCAGGTCGCATCCGGGGGCGGAGCGGGAAGACCCCGGCCTAAATGCCGGGGCAGTTGACTCTCTTCATCCATAAGCCTTTTTTGTTCTCAAAAATTACCTATATCCTATCTATCAAAAGGAGATCTCCGTTTATGACGAAATTCGGTATATGTTTGCTTCTGTTACTTTTCCTGGTCCCGGCCGCAACGGCGGCGACGATCAGCATCAGCCCCGACGCGATCGCGTCCGGGGATACGGTCACCGTGAACGTAAACGACCTTCCCGACGGCGCTGCCTTCTCGCTCGGCATCCGCGGCGAGTTCGCCGCGACCCCGGGCGAGACGTTTGCTTTTTCGGCCCGGTCGATCACCCTCCCCTTCTCCCTCACCTCGGGAGAGGTGAACGCCTACACGAAGGGGACGAACTGGACCGAACTCGCGGCGGAGTTCCCGGACGGAGGCTCCGTCATCATACACCAAAACGCCACCGACGGTGAGGCGCGGATCAGCCAGCCGCGCAACGTCGGAAGCGGGACGCTCCCCCTTGCCACCCTCCGCGGGGAGGCCAACGCCACGAGCATCATCGCCGATCTGACGGTTCTCGGCACGAAGCAGGGGCCCACCGACGGCGCGATCTCCTTTGCCATCGAGGGGGTCGACCAGGGCACCGCGACGGTCACCGTCTTCGTCGACGGGCAGCAGGCCCTCTCCCGGGCGATCGTCATCGGGTCCTCCTCCCCGACGCCGACGGCAACGGCAACGGCGACCGCCACCTCCTCCCCGGGCGGCAGCGGCGGTAACGGCGGTAACGGCGGTAACGGCGGCTCGACCGGTCCCACCCCCGGCTCCGCGACGGTGACCTCGGCCGACGGGAAGGCCAGCCTCACCGGGACCGATACCGGGGGCGCCGGGCTCCTCGCCCTCTCCACCCAGGGCACTCTCCCCGCCGGCTGGGCCACGGCCGGGCGCGCCTACGCCGTGACCCCCGTGGACCGGGAGTTCGACCCTGCCGCGACCCTCTCCTTCGCCCTCCCGGCGGCCGGTACCACCGCGACGATCGCCCGGTACGAGGACGGCGCCTGGACGGCGGTCCCGTCGAGGATCGAGGGCGACCGGATCACGACCGCGGTCGCCCGGGGAGGGTCCTACGTCCTCCTCGTCGCCGCATCGGCACCTGAACCGACGGCCACCACAACGACGGCCTCCACGCCTGCCGCGACTTCCACGGCCGCCCCCGTGACGACGACGCCTGCCGCCGCGCCGGTCGCCCCCCTCCTCCCGGTCATTGCTCTCGCAATCTTGGTGCTTGGGTGGAAGAGAAGAGGTTGACACGATCAACCCATGACGACTGATGACCAGCAACCCCTGATTATCGAGGCCGCCGGGGACGTTCCCGGCGACCTCATCGTGGTCGCCGCCGTCACGGCCGCGACCTTATCCTGCGTCTACGTCCCGGTCTTGAACGAGAGTTTTCTCCGGATCCTCTTCGGGGTGGCGATGGTCCTCTTCATCCCCGGCTACGCCCTGATCGCCGCGCTCTTCCCGGCAAAGGGGGACCTCGACGGGATCGAGCGGGTCGCCCTCTCGTTTGGGCTCTCGATCGCCGTCGTCCCCCTCATCGGGCTTGCGCTGAACTACACCCCCTGGGGGATCCGGCTCGACCCGATCCTTGCTTCGCTCACCGTCTTCACCCTCGCGATGACGGCGATCGCCTGGTACCGGCGCCTCCTCCTCCCGGCCGGCGACCGCTTCTCCGTCCCGGCCCGGGCGATGCTTGGTGCGGCCCGCCTGGAACTCTTCGATCCTGAAGCCTCCCGGCTTGACCGGGTACTCTCCGTCGTTCTCGTCGTCTCGATCGTGGCTGCGCTCGCGACGACCGCCTACGTCATCGCGGTGCCAAAAGAGGGGGAGCACTTCACCGAGTTCTATATCCTCGGCGAGAAGGGGAAGGCGGCGGACTATCCGACCGACTTTCCGGCCGGCTCGACCCGGTCGCTGATAATCGGGGTAGGGAACCACGAGTACCGGGAGATCCCCTACACGGTCGAGGCGCTCGCCCTCAACCAGACCTTCGATCCCGCGACGAATACGTCCACCATCCACGCGGCCGAGACGCTCGACCGGTTCGTGGTGACGGTGCCGCACAACGAGACCCGGGAACTGCCCTGGAACTTCTCCGTCTCCTCACCGGAATACAACCGGATCGAGTTTCTGCTCTTCAACGAGACGATTCCCGGCGAGGATGTCGTGGGACAGGACCGGATCAACGCGAGTTACCGGGACCTGCACCTCTGGGTGCGGGTCCGGTGAGGATAACCCGGAGAACCCCTCTTTTTTCATCGACGTCGACGTGCTCGATCGTTGTGGGCACGTTCTTCCCGAGGGCGGCGATCGCGGCGAGCAGGCTGCAGACCGGGCAGCCGACCATGGTGCAGCACTTCGGCGAGGCCGCCCGGACCGCCCGGCAGCCGGGGAGGAGGCGGTAGCCGGTGAGGGTGACGACGATGTTCTCGCCGTCTCTCGCGGCCTCCGTCTTTTGGGCGACCTCGAGGAGGTCGTCGCAGACCTCGACGATGCAGGCGAGGAGGCCTTCGTCCTCTTCGGGGATCTCGAGGGCGTGCTTCTTGCGGAGGTGCGCAAGCAGCGGAGCGCAGGCCGGGACAAGCCGGACGGCGCACCGCCCTTCGTCGGTGATGTAAGAGTAGTCGTCATTGAGGTTCTCCGGGAGGGTGCCGGCGACCGGGATCACCTCGATGACCGTTTCTCCCTCCGGGACGAACCAGGCGTTGCCCTGGACCCCGAGGTCCGCGCAGAGGGTGGCGATGGTGATCGTCCCCTGGACGGGGAGGAGGGCGGCGATCTCCGGGTCGAGGGGCTCGCCCTTGTGCAGCGCGAGGAGGAAGACCCCGGCGATGAAGCACCCGGCCCCCGCAAGGACGAGGGTCGCGGTGGTGATGTCCCCCCGGCCGGTCGCGGCCGCGAGGGCGAGGAGGCCGGCCGCGGCGACGATGAGGAGGAAGGCTCCCCGGTAAGGGTTGTTTTCGGTTATCATGCTCGCTCTCCTGCCCGGAGCGCAAGCCGGTAGTCCTGGAGGGTCAGGGCGGCGTAGCCGCAGCCGAGGGCGGCGGCGAGGCCGAGGAGGGCGATGCTGCCGGCCGCGTAGAGTACCGCGGCGAAGAGGACGGCGGCCGCCGCAAAGACGGCGTAACCCCGCCGGTGCTCGATGAACGCGGCAAGGACGATCACCTGGAGGACGAGGGCGACCACGAGATCGCCCGCGGCGACGACCAGGACCTCGCCCCCACAGAGGAGGAGGAATTTTCGATCGAACTCCATCAGAGCACCTCCACGGCGTCGATCCCGGGGATGGCCCCGGCGCCGGCGGGGGACCGGAGGACGACCCGCATCCCCCGGACCTTCGCCTCACGGGTCAGCTGGACGAGGTGGCTTCTGTCGCCCGCCGGGAGGAGGGAGTAGAGCCGGACCTCCGCGGCATCCGCCCGGCCGAGCGCCGCCCGCACCGCCGCTGCAAAGGGCGCGGGGCTCTCTGCCGCAAACGCGGTGAGGACGCCGCCGAGTTTTTCCCGGTACGCCCCCTCCCCGCGCCCGGCTGCCCGGGCCCGGGCCGCGAGGACGGCGGGTCCCGGCGCCCGGTAGAGGGGGGCGCGGGGTTCGATGGGGGCCAGCCCGCCGAGGGCCGCGAGGGCTTCGCGGATATCCTGGGTCCGGGGGAGGAACCGGACGATCTCGGGGCCGGCGACGACCAGGAGGGAGCAGCCGTCGCGGGAGTTGATCGCGCCTTCCACCGCGCCGCAGACGGCCATCGAGAACCGGGAGAAGCCTGCCGGGTCGTCGCCCGCCCGGGAGGGGAGGTCGACGGCGATGAGGGGCGCCCCGCCCTCGAGCCCGGCCAGCTGTCGTATGTAGTAGGCGCCGCGCCGGGCCGTGACCTTCCAGTCGATCTGCCCGGGGTCGTCGCCCGTCAGGTAGGGCCGGAACCCGCGGATGCCCTGGCCGGTGAAGGAGGCGCGCCGGTCCACCTCGGCGTCTCCGCTGCCGGCCCCCTTCCCCCGGCCGTTCTCGGTGGTCCCCGCGGGGAAGACCCGGAGGTGGGGGGCGCCGAACCGCCGGCAGGCGAGGTCCCGGGTGAAGAAGGCGTCGCTCGCGAGAAGGACGACGCCCGCAAAGGACGTCTCCCCGGGGGCCATCAACCGGATGGTGTAGGCCGCGGTCTTGCCGGGCTCGCAGTGTGGGGCATCGCCGACCGCGACCGCCGGCGGGAGGTCGCGCACCCGGACCGTCATCCCGGGCGGGACGGCAAGGTCGGCCCGTACCCGGACGGTCGCCGCCGTCCCCTGCCGGAGGATCGTCCGGTCGACCTCGCGGGTCACCGTCAGAGAAGCGGCCGCTGCCGCGAGATCGCGCTCGAACCGCCAGCCCCGCCAGAGGAGGAAGAGGGGGAGGGAGCCGGCGGCGAGGGCCGCGGCCGGGCTCGCGAGGAGGAGCGCCGTGACGGCGAGGGCGAGGGCGAGGGCCGCGATCCCCCCGGCCGCCCGGGTCGGCCGGATCATCGCTAGGACACCCCGACCGTCTCTAAGATCTCGGTGATGACCGCGTCCGCGGTGACCCCGGTGATCGCCGCCTCCCGGGTGAGGAGGATGCGGTGGCGGAGGACTGCGGGGGCAAGCGCCCGGGTGTCGTCGGGGATGACGTAGGCCCGGTTGTTCATGGCCGCCCGGGCCATCGAACCCCGGAGGAGGGCGATCGAGGCACGGGAACTCGCGCCGAGCCGGATGTCGCCGTGGGACCGCGTGGCAAGCACGATGTCGCGCATGTAGGCGAGAGCCGCTTCATCGACCCTGACCTCCCGGACGGTCGCGGCCATGGCCGCGACATCCGCGGGGCTGAGGAGGGGGGCGATCCGGTCCCGGTAGATCTTCCAGTCCAGTTCGCCGGCGCGCTCCCGCCGGAGGATCTCGAGCTCGCTTGCCGCGTCGAGGTGGGCGAGGACGGTGCTGAACATGAACCGGTCGCACTGGGACTCGATGAGCGGGAAGGTCCCTTCGGCCTCGTGGGGGTTTTGAGTGGCGATGGCGAAGTAGGGGTCGGGGAGCGGGTAGGTGGTCCCGTCGATCGTCGTCTGGCGTTCGCTCATCGCCTCGAGAAGGGCGCTCTGGGTCTTGGGCGTTAAGCGGTTCATCTCGTCGACCATCAGGAAGTTCGTGAAGATCGGGCCTTTCTGGAGGATGAACTCGCTCTTGTTCCGGTCGTAGATCCGGACCCCGATGATGTCTGCGGGCTGGAGGTCCACGGCCCCCTGGACCCTCTTGAAGTCGTAGTCGATGAGGCGGGCGAAGATCTTGCAGATGGTGGTCTTCGCTGTTCCCGGGACCCCCTCGATGAGGAGGTGGCCGCCGCTGATCATGCTGATGAAGATCTCCTCGATGAGGGAGAGGTTCCCGACGACCATCTGCTGGGTGGTCAGCCGGATATCTTCGTAGGCGTTTGCAATCGCTTCGATGCGTCTGGTCAGGTCGTCATTCATCTCTCTTCCTCCCAAAGCGCCAGGCCACCGGCAGGACGGCCAGGGCGGCCAGGGCGGCCGCGGCCGGCGGCGTATCCTGTATCCATACTATAGTGTTGATGATCGGGTTAGCGGTGCCGGTCCTGCTGTGGACGCCGTCGATTTTGACCGGCCGGAGATTGTCGATGAACTCCGGGTTCTCGGCGAGCATGGCGTTGACGAAGAGGCTCGGGTCGCCGAGGACGGTGAGGTTGCCTTCGTGCGCGCAGATGACTGTCTTTGCGAACGTCTCGCTCCCGGTGACCCGGCCGTCGGCGTCGGTGTCGTCCCAGGTGAGGATCGAGGTCTCGATGAGCGGCTCGCCGCCGTCGACCGCCGCGGGGCGGTTCGCGAGGACGGTCTCGACGCCGGCAAAGAAGGTGGCGTTCCCGACGACGTACCCGACGAAGAGCCCGGGGTCGGTGTGGTCGCGGTCGAGGCTCGATAGGTTCCCGGGCCGGACTCTCATGGAACTGCCGAGGTCGGCGAGGAGGTCGTTTGCGGCCCCCTCCTCGTCGGCGACGAGGACCCGGCCGCCGGAGTCGAGGAACGCCCGCAAGTACGCCGCCTCTTCGGCGGTGAAGGGCCGGTCGGGCGCGAGGACGAGGAGCGTCGATGCCGGGTCGAGGCCCCGGAGGTCGCGGACCTCCTCCGCGGCGAGGTTCGAGGTGCCGTTCCAGCCGACGTTGTAGCGGCTGTACTCCTCGGTGGTGGTCGTCGTGTGGGCGTAGACCGCGGCGCCGGCGAGGAGAAGGATGAAGAGGACCGCCCAGGCCTCACGCATGCTCGTCACCCCCGAGGGCCTCTTCTTCCATCGCCCGGAGTTCTTCCTTCGTGGGGGTCTCTCCTGCGTACCGGATCAGCTCGTAGCGCTCGAAGAACCCGGCGTGGGCCGGAGCGATGCGGGCGCAGTCCCGCGGGGTCTTCGTCTCGGGGAGACCGAGCCAGGCACGGAGCGCGCGGAAGAGGACGGTCGCGGCCTCGCGGAGAGGGAGCCCCGCGATGGTCACCGCCGCCGGGGTCTCTACGATCTCCGGTTCCGGGAGGGGGGCTGCCGCTGCCGGGCTCTCCTCGGGCCGCGCTCGCCGGCGGAGGTACCACCCGGTGCCGGCTGCCGCCGCAAGCGCCGCGACGAACGGGAGGGCCGAGAGCCCTTCGTCGGGGATGACGGCCGTCTCCTCGTGGCTCTCGGAGGCGTTCAAGGGGTAGCCCGCGGCGTGGAACTCCGCCCGGAGGGTGTGCTCCCCGGCGGGGAGGACGACGTCCTGTGCGTAGGTGCCGTTGCCGTCGGTCTGTGTGCTGATGAGGGTAGCGTCATCCACCCTGAGGAGGACCGGGGCACCCGTGACCGGCCGGTCACCTGCCGTGAGGTTTCCGGTGCAGGCGACGGCCGTCCGGTTCACCTCCGCGAGGGCGAGGGTGATGGTGGTGTTCTCCGTGAGGATCGCAAAGGTCGCGACCTCCGAGTAGATCGCGCCCGCGGTGGCGTAGGCGAGGTGCGGCCCGGCGAGGACCCGGCCGATCCGGTAGGAGCAGGCGTAGGTCCGGTCGTCACCGAGGGCGGCGGTCCCGGCAGGCCGGCTGTCGACGTAGACCTCGATGGGGGTTCCGGGCATGCCGCCGATGTAGGTTCCGGCAATCAGAAGGGTGTCGGCGTAGCGCCCCTCACCAGGGGTGACCGCGACGTCGAGCGGGGATTTTGGGGTGCTGCCGCCGCCGGTCCGGTCGTCCGCGGCGTCGGCGACCTCCGCGAAGTCCTCGACGCTCGCCTGGTAGGGGGTGGCGTTCGCGCCGTAGTGCTCGGCGATCCGGGTCGTCGCGGTCTCGCGCTCGGCGTAGGCGGAGAAGCCCTCCCGCATCTTCTGCCGGAGGGCCTCGCCCTCGTAGGCGATGGCCATGCGCTGGCCGTCGTCGCCCTGGACCTCGATCTCGAGCCTTTTCAGGTCGTCGAACCGCCGGGTGTCGTTCAAGAGGGTTGTGAGCGCCTCCTGGTTCTTTCTGTTGTTCTGCTGGAACTCGCCGATGTCGGTCCCGGAGACGTCGAGCGTGACGACGAGCCGGTCGAACTGCCGCGAGAGTTCGCTGTAGCGGGCGAGGTCGCTCTCGGCGCTCTCGTAGTCCTTGAGTTTGATCGTGAGGGCGAGGGTCCCGGTCTGGCCCAGGAGGTCGTCCATTAAGGGGACGAGGGCATCGGCGTTGCCCGGCGACTTCTTCTGGACGGTCGCGGGGTCGGCGTGGGCGGCGGTCGCGGTGTTCTCTGCGGTGTAGAGCAGGGGGGCCGTCGCCTGGGCTCCAAGGAGGAGGAGAACGAGGACGGCTGCCGCCGCGAGGATGACGTGGGACGCCCGGCGGTTCATGCGGCAAGGATCTCCAGGATTTTTTCAACGACGATGTAGGCGAAGAGGGCGACCCCCGCCGCGATGAGGTAGCCGATGTAGCGCATGTAGCG
>WOYI010716274.1_pt1 | contig 14659 bp, 16 predicted proteins | sample 6423411 | NCBI WGS metagenome assembly WOYI01 (sample SAMN13441803, study PRJNA592873) | oil field metagenome | biome: oil field; feature: oil-well bore; material: oil-contaminated soil; isolation source: oil-contaminated soil from oil-well borehole | place: Germany: Wietze | collected 2016-10-18 ...
CGCGGCCCGCACAACATCGTGCGGCGGCTCGTCGAGTTCGCCTGCGAGCACCCCGAGTTGGAGCTGTACATCGGCACTCCCACCGAGATCCTCGCCACGCTCGTCGCTCTCGGAAGACGCCATCTCGACGCCGCCGACCTCATGTTCTGCGAGAACCTCGACCGCCTCGTGGTCTGGCAGCGGCCTGCCGCGTGTGCCGATGCGGCGGAGCTCGGCGACATCGCGTCCAACATCGGCATCCCGGTCTCGGAACGTACCGCACACCGCGTCCTCGCCGGTGAGTTGGCCCCACTTGAACCCGTCCTCGCGCAACTCATCACGGAGGACGAGCCCGATCCCAGGCCCGCGCCGGACATCTACCGGGACCGTCGTTCGCTCCACATCCACCACGCGGACCTCGTGGCGTTCCGTGCCGAGCTCCAGAAGGCGTTCGACCTGCTCGCCGAGCGCTACTACCTCAACCTCAAGGGCGAGCCGAAGGTCACGGTGGGCCGCGATGCCATAAGCGTGCGCTTCCCGGTAGAGAAGGACGACTAGCGGCCTTCGACGATCCAAGAGGGATGCGCTCGGCACCGCAGTTGCGATATACTCCCGCCAGGCCGCCTCCTGCGGCTCTAGAACACCAGCAGCCAACGACACACCAGCGGTCCCTGCAGTCGACACACCACCGTATTCGCAGCACAGGAGGCACCATCGTCGTGGAAGTCCTCAAGGTCTCCACCAAATCCAGCCCCAACTCCGTCGCAGGCGCTCTCGCTGGCGTCATCCGGGAGCAGGGCGTCGTCGAGATCCAGACCGTCGGTGCGGGGGCCCTCAATCAGGCCGTCAAGGCCATCGCCATCGCACGCGGCTTCGTCGCCCCCATGGGCATGGACCTCATCTGCACGCCCGCCTTCGCCGACATCGAGATCAACGGCGAAGAGCGCACCGCAATCCGCCTCCTTGTGGAGCCGCGCCAACCGCATCACGCGTGAGCGCCATGCCGGGCCCCGACCTTCATCTGCACTCCACTGCCTCTGATGGTCTCCTCACGCCGGCCGCGATCGTCGAGCTGGCGGCTCGAGTGGGCTGTCCGGCCATCGCGATCACCGATCACGATTCGGTCGACGGGGTCACGGAGGCCCTCGAGGCGTCCGCACACACGTCCGTCACCGTGATTCCCGGCGTCGAGCTCTCCGCAGGCATGGGCGAACGCGACCTGCACCTCCTCGGGTATCACATCGACCACACCGACCCCGCGCTTCTGGCGGCGCTCCAGCGGCTCCGCACGCTGCGGGTCGAACGTGCTGAGCGCATCGTCAGTTCACTGCATGCGGCGGGGTTGTCGCTCGGCCTGGACGACGTCCTCGGGTTGGCCGATGGCGGCGCGGTCGGACGCGCACACATCGCGCAGCTCCTCGTGTCATCGGGACAGGCCACCTCCGTCGAGGACGCGTTCCGGCGCTTGCTGGGGCGCTCGGCACCGCACTTTGTTCCCAAGCCTCTGTGCTCGCCCGCCGAGGTGATCGGCTGGATACGCAACGCGGGTGGCGTCGCCGTGTTGGCACACCCAGGGTTGAGGGATGTCGACGACCTCGTCCCGGGGCTCGTCGATGCCGGTCTGGCCGGCATCGAGGCCTATCACTCGGCCCACGATGCCGAGACCGTGCAGCACTACGTGCGCATGGCGGAGCAACTCGGCCTCATCGTCACCGGCGGATCGGACTTCCACGGACTCGACCGCAAGGGCGACCACATCGGCTCGGCGAACGTCCCCGCCGAAGTCGTGGACCTTCTCGCCGCCGCGCACGCGCGGGAACTGGATGCCCGATGAAGTCCTACTTCGTACGCACCTTCGGCTGCCAGATGAACAAGCACGACTCCGAGCGGATCGCGGGGCTCCTCGAGCAGCGAGGTCTCGTTGTGGCCGACAGTCCGGAGACTGCGGACGTCATCGTGTTCAACACCTGCTGCGTACGAGAGACCGCCGATGACCGCCTGTACGGCCAGGTCTCATCACTCAAGGCGCTCAAGACCGGCGGGCGACCGGACGTCATCATCGCCGTCGGCGGATGCGTCGGCCAGCGTGACGGAGCCGACGTGCTCAAGCACGCCCCGCACGTCGACGTCGTCTTCGGCACGCACAACATCCACGAGCTACCCGCCCTGTTGGATGCGGCCGAATCGGGCCGGCCCGCGATCAGCGTCCTGGATGGGGGAGACCGCTTCGCGAGCGACCTCCCCTCGGCACGTGACTCCGCGTGGCATGCGTGGGTCTCGATCACCGTCGGCTGCGACAATCACTGCGCGTACTGCATCGTCCCCACCGTGCGCGGACCGGAGCGGAGCCGCGCGCTCGAGGATGTCGTGGACGAGATCGCCGCACTAGTCGCCGATGGCGTGGTCGAGGTCACCCTCCTCGGCCAGAACGTCAACTCGTTCGGCAGGGACCGCTACGGGGAACCGCGGTTCGCCGAGCTGCTCCGCGCGGTCGCGGCAACGGGCGTTCGCCGGATCCGCTTCGCGACGAGCCATCCCAAGGACTTGAGCGACGACACGATCCTGGCTATGGCCGAGGTCCCGGCGATCATGCCGTACCTGCATCTGCCGGTGCAGCATGGCTCGAACCGCATCCTCGCGGCCATGAACCGCCGCTACACGCGCGAGCAGTACTTCGCGCGCATCGAGGCGCTCCGGACCGCCATCCCCGGCATCACCCTGTCCACCGACATCATCGTGGGCTTCCCGGGTGAGACCGAGGACGACTTCGCTGACACACTCGACCTCGTGGGCCGCGTCGGTTTCGACCACGCGTTCACGTTCATCTACTCGCCGCGTGAGGGGACGCCCGCCGCTGTTCTGCCCGAGATGGTCACGCGCGAGGTGGCTCAGGAGCGCTTCGACCGTCTGGCGACACTGGTGCGGGACCTCTCCTTCTCCTCGAACGAGCGCGAGGTCGGAGCGGTGCGTAGCTGCCTCATCGAGGGCGCCTCGCGCCGCGACACCGCCATCCTGGCCGCCCGCACGTCCCACAACAAGCTGGTACACCTGCCCGTTCCCTACGGCATGCGAGCCGACGAGATGGCGGGTACGGTGCACGATGTGCGCATCATCGCCGCACACCCGTGGTTCCTCACCGGCGAGTTCGCCCGGGGACAGCGTTAGCACCCGGGCCACCGCGGGAATGCTCACGGTGGCCCGGGAGGTGAGCAGTATGGACGGGACCGTGCTCGGTATCATCGCACCACACCCCCCGATCATGGTTGCCGAAGTGGGTGGTGAGCGTGCCGGCGTGACCGCTGATTCGGCTGAGGCCATGGCGGTGGCGGAGCGGGCGCTCACGACCTTCGATCCAGACACGATCGTGCTCATGTCGCCGCACGCGCCCGTGGCGCGCGACGCGTTCGTCATCGACACGAGTCAGACGCTTGCCGGAGATCTCGGCGCGTTCGGCGCCCGCCAGGTCCGCATCGCGCCTGCCGGAGATCCGATGCTCGCGGAAGCGATCATGGACGAGGCGGCAGAGGCCGGCATCCCCGTGGTGCCGCGCTCGGTGAGCCCGAATCTCGACGCGGGCCTCCTCGACCACGGCGCCCTCGTGCCGCTGAGCTTCCTCGACCGGCAGTCCCGCTATCCGGTCGTGGAGCTGTCGCTGTCGTTCATCCCGCTCCACACGCACCGCCTGCTCGGAGTTGCCGTCCGGCGGGCCGCAGACCGCCTTGGACGCCGCGTCGCGTTCGTGGCCAGCGGTGACTGCAGCCACCGGCTCACGCGCGACGCACCCGCCGGCTTCTCTCCACGTGGCGCCGAGTTCGACACCGAACTGGTCCGCATCCTGGGGACCGGCGCGTTCGAGGAACTCGAGCACATCGCACCCTCGCTCATCGAGGCCGCAGGGGAGTGCGGACTGCGCTCGTTCATCACCCTCGGCGGCTTTCTGGCGGGCAGCAGTGTTCACACGCGTGTCCTCTCGTACGAAGGACCGTGGGGGGTCGGATACCTCACCGCGCTCTCGGCGTCTCCTGACCTCCTGGCGGCGCTCGCCACACCCGAAACCGGGCTCAAGGGCGGTATGCCGGGTATGGCCGAATCCCCGCCCGTCGATCTCGCCAGACGCACCATCGAGACGTACATCCGTGAGCGCCGCGTCCTCGACGAGCCCGCTGCCGAGGGCCTGCTCTCGTCCCGTCAGGGCGCGTTCGTGAGCCTTCACCGTGGCGGCATGCTCCGCGGGTGCATCGGCACCATCGCACCCACGCAGCCGACCCTCGCCGACGAGATCATCCACAACGCCATCCAGGCGGCCACCGCCGACCCGCGCTTCCCGCCGATGCGCGCCGATGAGCTTCACGACCTTGAGATCTCGGTGGACGTCCTCCTACCCGCCGAGCCCGCAACACCGGAGGACCTCGATCCGCGCGTCTTCGGCGTCATCGTCTCGGCCGACTGGCGGCGTGGACTGCTCCTGCCCGACCTCGACGGCGTGGATTCTGTGGAGGACCAGATCGCGATCGCCCGCGAGAAGGCCGGGATCCGTCCCGGTGAGACCATCCACCTCGAGCGATTCCGCGTGGACCGTTACCATTAGCCGGTGACCATTCCACACCCCATCGCGATCGTCGGTCCCACCGCGGTCGGCAAGAGCGCTGTTGCCGAGCGCGTAGCCCTGCGCGTGCACGGCGAGATCATCGATGCGGACTCCATGCAGGTGTACCGCGGGATGGACGCCGGCACGGCCAAGACCCCGTTGGCCGAGCGTCTGGTGCCGCACCACTGCCTAGACCTCGCCGATCCCGGCGCGCCGTACTCGGCTGCACTGTTCCAGCGCGATGCGCGCGCGGCGATAGAGTCGATCGCTGCCCGGGGTCTGGCCCCCGTGGTCGTCGGCGGTACAGGGCTCTACGTTCGCGCGGCGCTCGACGAGTTCTCGTTCCCCGAAGGAGAGCTCACCGACGACACACGCCTGGCCCTGGAGGGTCGCGCCGGCCGGATCGGCGCTGAGGCACTGCACGCCGAACTCGCGGCCGTAGATGCGCCCTCGGCCGCGCTCATCCACCCGAACAACGTCCGACGCACGATCCGTGCGCTCGAGATGCACGCGACCGGCCGTTCGTACGCCGACCAGGCATCGGGTTTCGCCCGCCGCGAGGCGCACTACCCGCACACGCGGTTCGTCGGGCTCACCATGGAGCGGGCTCTCCTGTACGCTCGCATCGACGCCAGAGTCGACGCGATGCTCGCTGAAGGCCTGATCGCCGAGGTCGAGTGTCTGCTTCAGGCGGGATACCGGGATGCACTCACGGCCGCACAGGCCATCGGCTACAAGGAACTCGTCCCGGTGATCGAAGGTCGCGTGCCCCTGCAGACCGCCACCGCCGAGATCAAGCATGCGTCGAGGCGGTACGCCAAGCGCCAGCTCACCTGGTTCCGCGCCGATCCGCGCATCGTCTGGCTCGACGTAACCGGACTGTCGACGCCTGACGCGACGCTGGCCGTGCTCGAACTGCTAGAATCGGCCGAACAGTAGCCTCCGGGAGGAGCCACGTGCAGCTCTTGTTCTCCAAGATGAACGGCCTCGGCAACGACTTCGTGTTCATCGAGGACCTTGATGAAGCCCTTGACCTGTCCCCCGAAGCCGCCCAGTGGATCTGCGACCGCCACTTCGGCGTTGGTGCGGACGGGATCATCATGGTGCGTCCCGCCACAACGCCCGGGGCCGACTACTACATGCACTATGTGAACGCCGACGGCTCGCTGGCCGAGATGTGCGGCAACGGCGCCCGCTGCTTCGCGAAGTACGTCGTCGACCACGGGCTGGTGGCCGCGGACGCTACTTCACTCGTCATCGAGACACTCGGCGGCCTCAAGCCGGTCACGTTCACGCGCGACGAGGATGGCCAGCTGCTCACGGCCACGGTGGACATGGGCACCCCGAGGTTCGCCCCGGAGGAGATCCCCGCGGTGTTCGAGGGCACGCAGGTCTACGACTGCCCGCTTGAAACGCCGTTCGGTGCCTTCGGCATCACCGCAGTGAGCATGGGCAATCCGCACGTCATCATCTGGGTGGACGACGTCGACACGACCCCGGTCGAGACGGTCGGCCCGTTCATCGAGACGCACGAGCGGTTCCCCAGGGGCACGAACGTCGAGTTTGCGCAACTCATCGATAATGCGACCATCAAGATGCGCGTCTGGGAGCGCGGGGTGGGGGAGACGCTCGCCTGCGGGACCGGCGCGTGCGCGGTTGCCGTGGCCGGCACGCTCTCCTGTCGCGTCGGCCGCAGTACCACGATCGAACTGCCGGGCGGAGATCTCGAGGTCCGCTGGCACGAGAACGACCACGTGTACATGACGGGCTCGGCCACGGTCGCATTCGCGGGCACCATCGACCTGACCGACGAAGACGCCTAGCGACCGCACCGCCCCTGTGGAGGGCGCGTTGCTGTTTGTTACCATGTCCCGAAACACCGGAGCACCGCGTAGAGAAGGGGATACAACGTGAGGATCGCACGCCGAATGGCCAACCTGCCCCCGTATCTGTTCGCGGAGATCGACCGCAAGCGGGCACTCAAGGAGGCCGAGGGCGTCGACGTCATCTCGCTCGGTATCGGGGATCCCGACCTTCCCACTCCGCAGCGGATCGTCGACGCGATGGCGCATGCGATCACGCTACCCAAGAACCATCAGTACCCCGCCTACGCGGGCTCCGGGCCGTACCGCGCCGCCTGCGCCGAATGGATGACACGCCGCTTCGGCGTGGACCTCGACCCCGCCACTGAGGTGCTTGCCCTCATCGGGTCGAAGGAGGGCATCGCCCATCTGTTCCCGGCGTTCATCGACGAGGGCGACTACACGCTCGCCCCGGGCGTGGGCTACCCCGTGTACACCACCGGCGGCGTTCTCGTGGGCGGCAAGACGCACTACATGCCCATGAACGAGGAGAACGACTGGCTCGCCGACTTCGAGTCCACGCCCGCCGACGTGCTCGCCCGCGCCAAGATGATGTTCATCAGCTACCCGAACAACCCTGCGGCGGTCTCGGCGCCTGTCGAGTACTTCGACCGCGCGATCGCCTTCGCCAAAGCACACGACCTCCTTCTCGTGCACGACAACGCGTACTCGGAGATCGGCTTCGACGGCTACCTGCCGCCGAGCATCATGGAGCGTCCGGGCGCACGCGACGTGGCGATCGAGCTCTTCAGCTGCTCGAAGTCGTACAACATGACCGGCTGGCGTATCGCGTTCGCATGCGGTAACGCCGAGGCGATCACGGCCCTCGGCACCGTGAAGAGCAACATCGACTCCGGGGCTTTCACCGCCGTGCAGGACGCGGCGATGGAGGCGATGCTCGGGCCGCAGGACGACGTCGCCGAGATGCGGAGGATCTACCAGCGCCGTCGGGACATCGTCCTGGCCGCGCTGGATACGATCGGACTCACGGCGCGCCCCTCGGCCGGCACCATCTACGTCTGGGCGAAGATCCCCGAGGGCTACACCTCCGTGGAGTACGCCACGGCCGTGCTCGACAAGGCTGGCGTCATCGTCCCCGCGGGCAGCGCGTACGGTCCCGATGGCGAGGGCTACATCCGCATCTCGCTCGCCACGCCGGACGACCGCCTCGCCGAGGCTCTCGAGCGCATGGCCGGAACACTCTAAGGAGCAACCCTTACACATGACGCGTGACTCATACGAGGTAGTGGGCGATGCCGAGGAACGGGCACTGCTCGTCGGCATCGATCGCTCACGTTCGGATGGCTGGACGCTCGAGGACGATCTGGCCGAGCTGGCCAGGCTCGCCGACACCGCAGGAGCGGTCGTCGCCGGTTCCGCAACGCAGCGAATGGAGCGACCGAACCCCCGCACGTTCATCGGCACCGGCAAAGCCGCCGAGATCGAGGAGCTCGCGCGCGACGAGAAGGCCACACTCGTGGTCTTCGACGACGATCTTACGCCGAGCCAGCAGGCCAACCTCGAGGGGCTGCTGCCTCAGGTCCGTGTCATCGACCGGACGCAGTTGATCCTCGACATTTTCGCGCTTCATGCGGTGAGTCACGAAGGCAAGCTGCAGGTCGAGCTCGCGCGGCTCGAGTACCTGCTACCGCGACTGCGCGGCATGTGGGGGCATCTCGAGGCCGAGCGCCTCGGCGGCGGCAGGGGAGCCCGGTTCGGCGCCGGCGAATCACAGTTGGAGAGCGACCGTCGTCTCACCAGGAGGCGGATCTCCGAGTTGAAGCGCGAGCTCAAGCAGGTCTCGCGCACACGTGAGACACAGCGTGCATCGCGGGCCCGCTCGGGGGTGTACCGCATAGCGCTCGTGGGCTACACGAACGCAGGCAAGTCCACGCTCCTGAACGCACTCACTGACGCCGGGGTTCTCGTGCAGGACCAGCTCTTCGCCACGCTCGACGCCACGACCCGGCGCCTGAGTCTCCCGGACGGCCGGGATGTCACCCTCACGGACACCGTCGGCTTCATCAACAAGCTTCCGCACGGTCTGGTCGAGGCCTTCAAGTCCACCCTCGATGAGGTGAGGGAGGCTGACCTGCTACTGCATGTCGTCGATGCGTCCCATCCGAACGCAGGGGCTCAGATCGCGGCAGTCAACGAAGTGCTCCAGGAACTGGGCACGTCCGGGAAGCCGCAGCTCATCGCGTACAACAAGACGGACCTGCTCCCGAAGCACGAGACTGAGCGGCTGGCCGGGCTGCCCGGCGCCGTCGCGATCTCGGCGAGCGCCCGCGTAGGGCTCGACGCGCTGCTGGAGCGCATCGCGGTGATCGCCGCTCAGAGCGGGACCGCCATCACGGTGCTGATCCCGTACGAGCACGGCGAGATGGTGCGGCTGGCGCATGACGGCGCCCACGTGCTCTCCGAGGAGCACACGCCCGAGGGAACGCTGCTCACGATCGTGCCGCCGCCGGAGATCGCCGGACGTTTCGCCGAGTTCGCCCCGAAGCGCTAGAGAGCTACATCCGCCGGAACAGCGCAACGACCTTGCCAAGAATGGTGAAGTCGACGTGTTCATCGGCGTAGATCGGCTCCATCGCCCGGTTCTCCGGCTGGAGGCGGATCCGTGCGCCCTCTCGGAAGAAGCGCTTCACGGTAGCCTCCTCGTTCAGCATCGCCACCACGATCTCACCGTTGGTGGCCGTGTGCTGTTGGCGCACCACCACGAAATCGCCATCGAGGATCCCGGCGTCGATCATGCTCTCGCCCTTGACCCGCAGAATGAACGTGTCCTCGCCTGCGAACGAGGCGGGGAGGGGCATTGTGGATTCGATGTTCTCGGCCGCAAGGATCGGAGCACCAGCGGCCACCTGGCCGACGAGCGGCACGGCCTGTACGCGCTCGTAGTCGATCCCGCGCTCGGTATCGCGGTAGTCAAGCACCTCGAGAGCGCGGGGCTTGGACGGGTCACGGCGGATGAGACCCTTGGCCTCAAGTGCGGCGAGATGCGAGTGGACGGTCGATGAGGACGAAAGTCCTACGGCCTCTCCGATCTCGCGCACCGAGGGCGGGAAGCCACGGCGATGGATCTCCGCGCGGATGTAGTCGAGGATCTCACGCTGCCGTGAGGTGAGCTCGCGCTTGTATGCCATGGAGACCCCCTCGATCGGAAACACTTCGTCTGCAGTGTACGTCAGCACGTGCGCGCATGCAAACACACGTTCGTATCTTCTCTTGCGGTGCGAACACATGTTCGCTATCATGTGATACGAACGTATGTTCGGCGGACCGCGAGTGATGTCAGACCGGTCGGATAGGGTCGACGCACAGGCCGCTTGGATGGAGGAACGATGCAGTACGCAGCCACCTACACTACGGTCCGGGCCACCGCTCGACGCGGGTGCGCGGCCCGAGAGCGACGAACCCTCGACCGCTCGCGGATTACGGCACACGTCATCGTCGGCGTGCTGCTCGCCTCCGCACTACTCGTCACGCTCGCATCGCTCGCACACGATCCGGAGGCGCCGCTTCCTGCCTCCTGGGGCACGGTGTCCGTGAGCCAGAACGCGACCCTCTGGAGCATCGCCGAAGCCCACCCGGTGGAGGGACGATCCACAGTCGATACCGTGGAGCTGATCGCGGCGGAGAACAACCTCGCCGACTGCACCATCCACGCAGGTCAGGTCCTCCGCGTGCCTGCCTCGCAACCATCACTGGTTCTGGTGCAACGCTAGGACGAGCAGGTTCCGGGCGCACCCCACAATCTCGTCCCTCGATTATGCATTTGCCCTGTTGTCGCCCCATATCTTGTGTGCTAGGCTTTCGCCAGTCCTAGATATGGGGGATATGCCGATGAAGTGCCCGTTCTGCGGTCACAGCGAGACCAAAGTGGTCGATTCGCGCGACTCGGACGCCCAGGACGCGATCAGACGGCGGCGTGAGTGTCTCGAGTGCGCAAAGCGTTTCACGACCTACGAGCGCCGCGAAGAGATGCCGCTCATGGTCATCAAGAAGGACGGTTCCACAGAGCCGTTCGATCGAGGGAAGCTGCTGCGTGGTCTGGTCGTAGCCACGGCCAAGCGTCCGGTATCGACTGCACGGCTCGAAGCGCTTATCGACGACATCGAAGCTGAGCTTCACAATGCCATGCAGTACGAGATTCCCGCCAAGCGGCTTGGGGATATGGTGCTTGTACGGCTCCTCGATCTGGACAAGGTCGCATACATCCGTTTCGCATCGGTCTACAAGGAGTTCGCCGACCTCGATGGATTCACCTCCGAGCTCAAGAAGCTCGGCTGACCTTCCCGACGACGTAGCCCAGGAGCCCGGCAGATGGAAGTGAAGCTGTTCGTCCGCGATGACTGCCCGCAGTGCCCGGAAGCTCGTGAGGCATGCGACGGCATCGCCAACCTCACCGTCTACGACCTGGGAGACGTGCGGGGCATCGCAGAAGCATCCTTGTTGCGCGTCGCCTCGGCGCCATCGATCGTCGTCGTCGATTCCTCGGGCCGCGAGGTGGCCGGCTGGCGTGGCACCACACCCGACCCGTCAGACCTCCGCGCGATACTTGCGAACTGAGGTGGAACCTCCGGTGGACATGAGGATCAAGCGGCTCGACCCGGACCTTCCGCTGCCGTCCTATGCGCATCCGGGTGACGCCGGACTCGACCTGTACTCCGCCGAGGACCGCACCCTCGCCCCGCACCAACGCGCTCTCATCGGCACCGGCATCGCCGTCGCCATCCCCGATGGCTACGCCGGATTCGTCCAACCCCGAAGCGGCCTCGCGCTCAAGCGGGGCCTTTCTTTTGTGAACACGCCCGGTCTCATCGACGCCCACTATCGTGGCGAGATCAAGCTGATCGCGATCAACCTCGATCCGTCGACCCCTGTGACGATCACACGCGGCGAGAAGGTCGCTCAGCTGGTGCTCCAGCGCGTCGAACGCGCGGAACTCGTGGAATCGGACGACCTGGACGAGACACCGCGCGGGACCGGCGGGTTCGGGAGTACGGGTGTCTGACCATACCCGATCACCGGTGTTCGACAGGCGCGAGCGCGCCTGTAAAGCTGCCATCGGCACTGACCTGGTACCACGGGAGGAGGGATCGCCACACCGGACAGGACGCCCGCACGCACGACCATCGTCCTGAAAGGCGAGGTCGCGCCTCACGGTGACGTTCTCAGCAAACGCTGACCGCACTTCCGACAACGACTACGAACGAAAGGCCGATGCGATGGAGAAGTTCTTCAAGTTCAGCGAGCGTGGTACCACACTCAAGACAGAGATCCTCGCGGGTGTGGTCACCTTCATGACCATGGCGTACATCATCTTCGTGAACCCGGGCATCCTTTCGGCAGCCTTCGGCGATGCCGGCGCTGAGTGGATCCCGGCCCTTGCTACCGCGACCGCACTCGGCGCCGCTCTCATGTGTCTTGCGATGGGTCTCATCGCGAATCGTCCGCTCGCTCTCGCCTCGGGGATGGGCCTCAATGCGGTCGTTGCGTTCAGCATCATCCTGGGTGCCGGCGTTCCGTGGCAGGTCGGCATGTCAGTGGTCTTTGTCGAGGGCATCGTCATCCTGCTGCTCGTGATGACCGGCCTGCGCGAAGCGATCATGAACGCCATCCCGATCAACCTCAAACGCGCGATCGGCGTGGGTATCGGTCTGTTCATCACCTTCATCGGCCTCGTCGACGGCGGGCTGGTGACCGCCAATCCGGCGACGCTCGTTCAGCTCGGCGATTTCAGCAATCCTGCTGTCTGGGTCACCCTGATCGGCCTGGTGGCGATCTTCGCGTTCATGGCCCTCAAGGTGAAGGGCGACATCCTCTGGGGCATCCTCGTCGCTGCTGTGGCCGCGCTCATCTTCAAGGTGACAAGCCTGCCCACGAGCATCGTAGCCACTCCTGACTTCAGCACCTTCTTCGCCCCATTCCAGACCCCGGAGGGCACCGGCTCCATCGCCCTTCTGCAGGTCTTCACCCCCACGCTGCTGCTCTTCGTGTTCGCCGTCATGCTGACCGACTTCTTCGACACCATGGGCACGGTGCTCTCGGTGGGCGAGCAGGCCGGCTTCGTCGGGGAGGACGGCAAGATCCCCGGCATCCGCAACATCCTCGCCGTTGACTCCGTGGCCGCCGCAGTCGGCGGTCTGTTCGGCGCGAGCTCCATCACCACCTACGTCGAGTCGGCCGCAGGCGTCGCCGAAGGCGGACGCACGGGCCTCACCTCGGTCGTAACCGGCCTGCTCTTCGCGCTGACCGTGTTCTTCACGCCGATCATCTCCATGATCGGCGGCTCGACCTCCATAACCGCCGGTGCGCTGATCGTCGTGGGCTTCCTGATGATGACCAACATCAAGGAGATCCCGTGGACCGACTTCGAGAACGCGTTCCCGGCGTTCCTGGTGATCGTCGGCATCCCGCTCACGTACAACATCAGCTATGGCATCGGCCTCGGCTTCATCAGCTACGTGATCATCAAGCTCCTCAACAAGAAGGCAGGGGAGATCCACTGGCTGATGTATGTCGTGAGCGCCCTCTTCGTCATCGCCTTCATCCTGCCCAGCATCCAGGCTGCGATCGGGTAGGGAGATACACGTGGCAGAACGCAAAGTGATACAGACAGACGAGAAGCTGCCCATCCTGCAGGCGATCCCGCTTGCGCTCCAGCACTTGATGGCGATGTTCGGCGCGACCGTTCTGGTGCCGCTGCTGACGGGCCTCGATCCGTCGCTCGCGATCATGACCTCCGGCGCGGGCACGATCCTGTATCTCATCCTCACCAAGAACACGATCCCGAGCTACCTGGGGTCGTCGTTCGCATTCATCGGGCCGATCGCCGCCGTGGCCGCCACCAAGGGCATCCCTGCGGCACTCGGCGGTCTGGTCGTCGGCGGTCTCCTCTACGTGGTCGTGGCGCTCATCATCAAGGGATTCGGAACGGGCTGGATCAACAAGGTTCTGCCCCCGGCCCTCGTGGGCGCCGTCGTGATAGTCATCGGCCTCGGTCTTGCGGGTGTGGCGGTGGGCATGGCTACCAAGGGAGGCGGAGACGCCTTCGCTCTCGACAACCTGGTCGTCGCGCTGATCACACTCGCGGCCGCCATAGCCTTCTCAAGTTACTTCAAGGGCTTCCTGTCCACGATACCGGTACTCCTGGGCATCGTTGTCGGCTACGTGGCGGCGATCCCGATGGGCATGGTCGACTTCCAGCCGGTGCTCGATGCGGCGTGGGTCGGACTCCCGACGCTCGTCTTCCCGGAGTGGGACCTGGGCGCGATCCTGATCATCGCACCGGTGGCGCTCGTGGTGATCATCGAGCACATCGGTCACCTTCTCGTGGTGAACGAGATCGTCGGCAAGGACTTCACGCCGCTGCTGCCCGAGTCGCTCGCCGGCGACGGCCTCGCCACCGCGCTGTCCGCGATGGTGGGCGGTTCACCGTCCACGACGTACGCCGAGAACATCGGCGTCATGGCGGTCACCAAGGTGTATGCGACCCAGATCTTCTGGTATGCGGGCGCGTTCGCGTTCGTGATCGGTGGCTTCGTGCCGAAGCTCAAGTTCCTCATCCAGTCGATACCGGTGCCGGTCATGGGCGGCATCTCGCTGCTCCTGTTCGGCCTCATCGCCAGCTCCGGTCTGCGGATGCTCGTGGAGAGCGGCATCGACTACGGTCACAGCCGGAACCTTATCCTCTCGAGCGTGGTGCTTGTCATAGGTATCGGCATGGAGACCACGGGCACCACGATCCCGCTGGGAGACTACGTCCTGCCGGGTATGGCCACCGCCACGTTCCTCGGCATCATCCTGAACCTCATCCTGCCGAAGGAATCCAAGGGGCTGGCGATCGATTCGCCTGACTTTACGGGAGAGCTGCAGGAAGAAGCTGCCGAAGCTTAGGGCAGCGAGACACTGAGACTCCACGGGCCGCTTGTAGGCGCTCGTGTGGAATCTGACGGCCCCGGGCTGCGAACCACGCAGTCCGGGGCTGCTTCATCAGTGCGGGACACCGATGAGCCCGCGAGATGACGGTCCCGCGGGATCCGCGGCCCATGCGCTGAGACCGCGCTACGACGGGCGCATCCGGACGGTGGTGGAGCTGAGGACCTGACCCGCCGCCGGTGCGATCATGCACGCCACGCCATGCCCAGTGTGTACGCCCGATAATGTATCTTATGGAAAGTGACATGTACGCAGCGCCGCGGAACTTCAGGAGAGTCCCTCT
>WOYI010807242.1_pt2 | contig 14659 bp, 15 predicted proteins | sample 6423411 | NCBI WGS metagenome assembly WOYI01 (sample SAMN13441803, study PRJNA592873) | oil field metagenome | biome: oil field; feature: oil-well bore; material: oil-contaminated soil; isolation source: oil-contaminated soil from oil-well borehole | place: Germany: Wietze | collected 2016-10-18 ...
TTCTTGGTTTGTGCAAAAAGATAGACAATGAGTGAAAGGAGGAGGCCTATGATACTGATGAAGATAGGGGTTGCAGTATCGACTTGTGTGCCTAAGAGAGTTTTTTCTTGAGCCGCAAGTACGTGCAAAGGCAGGAATGTATACACAATGGAGTTTAGTATAAAGGCTTGGTTTCTTCTTGGCACAGGCTCCCCTCTGTATTTTGAGAGTATCACACCTATATAGGTAAAGCTACTTTAAGTCCACCAAATTGCTTTCCTCTGTACAATCAGTTGAATACTTGAGATAATACGAATAGATATAAGCAATTGAACCAATGAGTAAGGAGATTAGTTACCATGACCAAAAATATTGATAGTCTGAACAAGAAGCTGCTTGCCGCCGCAATAACTGCTACAAAAGTAAAGGACATCAAGTCCCTTCTAGCAGAAGGTGCTGACATTCATGCACAGAATGAGTGGGGCCTCACCCCCATCATGCTTGCAGCCCAATACAACTCTTCGGTGAATGTCCTCAAGGCATTACTTGAAGCAGGGGCAGACATACAGGAAGCTGAGCCTAAGTACCGCTCCAATGCCCTGCATCTTGCTGCAAACAAAAGTACAAGCCCGAAAGTGATTGCCACTCTCCTGGACGCAGGAGCTGACCTCAATGCAAGGAACTACCTTGGCGAGACTGCTCTCATCTTGGCGGTAAATTCCAATGAAGAGACTCGCGTAATTTCAGAGTTGCTGAAGGCTGGGGCTGATATAAATGCACGTGACTACCAAGGCCACTCCGTACTCGAGTATGCCAAGTTAACCAAACGCACCTACATCATAACTCAACTGAAGAAGATGGGAGCCCACTGATAGTGTAGTCACCCTTCCTGTAGAATAGGGAAGGGTGAAAAGTGAATACTGATGAAGAATACATAAGCAAGGGGATTCCAATCGGAATCCCCCTACTATTTCAATAGTGTCTTTCTCTTTTTTTGAGATGGTCTCTTACTACTCTTTTCTGTTCCACTCTGGCTCGACAATCTTCTCGGTAATCGCATCTTTGAGGCTCTGTATCAGGGCTTTCATCTCAGAGGCAATGTCCTTCAGGTCATAGGAGAGAGTCTCGTCAAGATTGCTTCTCAGCTTCACCTCGACCTTTCCTTCCTTCAGTGATCGGTTGCCTACGGTGATGCGGATGGGAAGTCCGATGAGGTCAGCATCAGCAAATTTTACTCCTGCAGATTCCTTGCGGTCGTCATAGAGCACTTCGATGCCACTAGAGGTCAGATCCTTGTAGATCCTTTCCACCACCTCGGCATCCTTCACCAGACTTACCAGATGAATCTGGTAAGGAGCGACTGTTATGGGCAGGGAAAGGCCCTTCTCATCGGCATACTCTTCTGCAAGACAGGCAAGCAACCTACCGACCCCAATACCATAGGATCCCATGATGACAGGCTTCCTAACTCCCCCTTCATCCTGGTAAAAACAGTTCATAGCTTCACTGTAACGGGTTCCAAGCTGGAATATGTTGCCGACTTCCACACCCTTGGAAGAGGTGAGGGCACTTGAGCAGTTCGGACACGGAAGCCCTGCAGTGGCAGTTGCGAGATCGGCTACAATACCAGTGTAATCACGTTCGAAGTTGGTGTTCAGCAGGTGGTAGCCCTCTTCGTTTGCCCCGGCGACGAGGTTGTTGCTCTTTGCAACCGAATCATCAACGACGACAACGACATCAGAGGATGCGCCGATAGGCGATCCGTAACCTGGTATCATTTTCTTTGCAACAATCTCTTCCGTATGGGCTGGTCGAAGTGCGTTGGCCTTTACTGCGTTCTGCAACTTGTTCTCTTCGACATCCATATCCCCACGAATGACACCGATGATGAGTTTTTCTTCCTCTTCACCGTTTTCGTCATTGATAAACGTGCCTACCATAAAGACAGCCTTTGCAGTCTTTGACGTTTCAATCTTGAGGAACTGGGCAAGAGCCTCGATGGTCTTGCATTCGGGGGTCAGTACCTTTTCCAGGGCTTTTGTCTCTTCTTGGTGGTAGGTTTTCTTGAAGGTTGCTATCTGGCGGTTAGCAGTATACCCGCATTCCTTACAGGTAATGATGGTATCTTCGCCGATGGGAGAGAGGTACATGTATTCATGGGATATTTTGCCTCCCATCATTCCACTGTCTGCACTTACAACAATTGTTGGTAGAGCACAACGGCTGAAGATCCTGAAGTAGGACTTGTAGTGCTTGGCGTACTGGATATCCAGGCCTTCCTGGTCCCTGTCAAAGGAGTAGCTGTCCTTCATGGTAAACTCACGGACCCTGATGAGCCCCGCACGGGGACGAGGGTCGTCACGCCATTTTGTCTGTATCTGGTAGACCAGCTGGGGTAGGCGCTTGTAGCTGTCGATTTCGCCTCGGGCAATATCGGTTACGGCTTCCTCGTGGGTCATGGCAAGTACCATATCCCGTCCGCTTCGGTCGATGAACCTGCTCATCTCCTTGTCGATGCTGTAGAAACGACCGGTCTCTTTCCAGATGTCTGCGGTGTTTACCAAGGGCATCAGCAGTTCCTGAGCTCCGATGTCATCCATCTCTTCGCGGATGATCTGGCTAATCTTCCTAGTCGCAATGAACCCGAAAGGTAGCAACGAGAAGATCCCGGCACCCATCTGTCGGATAAATCCTGCACGAAGCAGATATTCATACCCCTTGCTGTCTGCACCGTTTGGTGCCTCGCGAAGGGTTTTGGAAAATACATTGGACATGCGCATGCTCTTATTGTCTCCTCTTTTGCTCGAACAGCTCTCATTGTAACAAAACGACCTTTCCTCCTCAAGGTATATGTCCAAGGAAGCTTTAACAGGTGGGGCGATGCATGCTATACTCGCCCTATTATGAATATCAGCCAATATGAGAAGGAACGCACTCAGGTTGCCGCGTTCATGACCCGCCTGTATGACCGTCAGCTCACCACTGCCAGCGGTGGAAACATCAGTCTGCGCATCAGTGATGAGCTGTTCTGCATTACCCCCTCAGCCTTGGACAAGGGTAAGCTTACCTTTGAGGATATTGCGGTGGTAACCATGGAAGGGAAGAACCTCACCCCAGATTTGCCCTTGAGCATCGAGACAGAGATGCACCGTCTCTCCCTAATAGCCCGTTCTGACTGTCGTGCCATCGTCCATGCCCACCCTACCTATACCTCAGCCTTCACAGCCATCACCAAAGACGGAAAGTGTGCCATTGACACCACCATGATAGCCGAGTCCTACTTTATCCTTGAAAAACCTGTAATGGTCCCCTACCGCCTGATGGGTACGGTCAACCTTGCAGAGCAGGTTGCAATACAGGCTTTCGATCACTCGGTCCTCCTGTTGGAGAACCATGGGGCTGTCACCTTGGGGAAATCCCTGTTGGAAGCCTTTGACAAGATGGAACTGCTCGAGCGAGCCGCCCAGATGACTACCATTGCCATACAGATGGCGAGTCGGGGTTATGATGTCTCAACTTTGGATGATGCGCGATGTGAACAGCTTATGCGTATGAAATATGGAAACAAATAAAAGGAGAAGGCAATGCTTGATGTGAAAAGACTGAAGCAGGTAGCTTTGGAGATTCGCAAACTCACCATCGAAGAGATTGGTAATTTCGGATCGGGCCATATTGGAGGAAGCATGTCCATTGTGGAAATGCTCACCTACCTATACTACCACGAGATGAGGGTTGACCCTTCCGATCCCAAGAAAGAAGATCGTGACCGGTTTGTCTGTTCGAAAGGCCATGCCGGCCCTGCAGTATATGCAACTCTTGCAACCAAGGGCTACTTCCCTCTAGACGAGCTGAAGACACTCAACCAGGGTGGGACCAACCTGCCCAGCCACTGTGACATGAACAAGACCGTCGGTGTCGATTTCACCGGTGGCTCCCTTGGTCAGGGCTTCAGTGCCGCTGTGGGCATTGCCTTGGGCCAGAAGATTCGAAATATTGAAGCGAATACCTTTGTCGTAATCGGCGATGGTGAGAGCCAGGAAGGCCAGATTTGGGAAGGGGCGGCAACCGCTGCACAGTGGAAGCTTGGTAACCTGATAGCCTTCACTGACTTCAACCGCCTCCAGCTTGACGGCTATACCTCCGATATCGTAAGCATGGAAAACCTTGATACCCGTTGGCTTGGGTTCAACTGGCATGTTCAGCGCATCAACGGGCATGATTTTACTCAGATCGACCGAGCTGTCCAGATTGCAAAGGCTGTCCTCGACCGTCCCAGCATGATCATTATGGATACGGTGAAGTCCTATGGCTTCATCCCAGGTGAAACTACCACTGCCAACCATAGCATGGCATTCGACTCGAAGGTTGCCACCAAGGCTATAGAAGACCTCTATGCCCGTGAAGGAGGAAAGATATGAGAGATACCACCACCATTGACAATATGAGAGACGCCGTCATGGCGGCAATAAACGACCTTGCAAATGAGCATCCCGAAGTGGTCATGCTTGATGCAGACCTTTCCAGCTGCATTGGTTCCACTTCGTTTTGTAGCATCCATCCCAAAAATTTCTACAACTGTGGAATCGCTGAGGCTAACATGATTGGCGTGGCCGCAGGCCTCGCTTCCATGGGGCTAGTTCCTTACGCCCATACCTTTGGCTGTTTTGCATCCAGAAGGGCCTATGACCAGTTCTTCCTATCCGTAGGATATACCGCTCAGGTGGTCCATGTAATTGGTAGCGACCCTGGCATTACCGCCCAGCTCAACGGTGGAACGCACATGCCCTTTGAGGACATCGCTCTCATCAGGCAGATTCCCGGTGTCACCATCATCGACCCCAGTGATGCCCAGAGCTGTTACGAACTGATGAGACAGGCCTACGACCTGAACAAGAGCTCCTACACCCGTGCTGCCAGAAAGGGAGCGAGCCACCGCTATCCTGTGGGCACCAAGATTGAACTGGGCAAGGGCATCGAGCTCGCCAAGGGCGAGGATGTGGCAATCATTGCAACCGGAGAGGTCATGGTCAATGCAGCTGAAAAGGCTGTAGAGGCTCTCGCCAAGAAGGGCATCAGAGCCACCTTGGTTGACCTGCATACCATCAGGCCTCTCGACTACGACCTGATTACCAAAGTAGCCAAGCGCTGCAAGCGTGTCCTTGTATGCGAGAACGGCCGCTATGCTGGTGGGGTAGGCGAGGCTGTTGCAGGCTTCCTGGTCAAGGAAAATCCTGTCCACATGGATTTTGTCTCTGTAGGAGAGCAGTTCGGTGAGGTAGGGAAGCTTGATTACTTGGCAAAGGTCTTTGGCTTCACTGCAGAGAATATTGAAAAGAAAGCTGAAGAGCTGACAAAGCGATAAGACTGTAGGGACACTTCAAGCAGAGGTGATAGTAACTCTAGCAGAATACTATGATGTTACAATGCTACACCGCCAGAACAATCACCTAGGCCAGAGGATCACCAATGATCCTCTGGCCTGGTTTTGGTTTGCTTGACCAGTTCTTGTTCCCTATTGCCAAGGGAACTATTCATGGTACAATCAGCCTTATGAAAATACAATTGGAAACCATCCCTGTATGGGATGGGATACATAGCAACAGCGAATGCTATATCTGTGACCTTATGGCGGAAGCACAGAAAGATGCCATTTCCTTTTATCTGGGAAGTTCAGTCATGAACCCTGAGACCAGGGTGCGGGTCAATGAACATGGCTTTTGTTACAAGCACTCCCAGATGCTGGTTGCTGCCAACAAGAGCCAGGGCGTTGCCCTGATGACAGACACCTATCTGGCCATGACCCGGGTAAAGTTTGAGCGCTCTTTCAATGAGCTTTTGGGTGCCAAGAGTCCTAAACTGGCTAAAAAGGCTATCGAACATTTCAGTGACGACTTGGAAAAGCGCGAAGCGGGATGTCTCATCTGCTCCTCGATGCAGGACCGCCTTTTGCGCTACTACTATACCACAGCATATCTTTGGGGTGAGGATACGGAATTTAGGGAAGCCTTCTCAGAAAGCAAGGGTTTCTGCCTCCATCATTTCCAGGGGTTGTTGCAACAGTCCAAAGAGGCCCTTTTAGCCTCAGTACAGCCGGAGTTTGTCCGTGCCCTCACACAACTGGAGCTGGCTAACCTTGACCGCATAGCCAAGGATGTCTACTGGATGACACAGAAGTACAAGTCAGAGAATATGGATAAGCCTTGGAATGGGTGTGAGGATGCGCATAAGCGTGGCATGAACAAGATGACCGGTAGACACAGGGTTATTGATCCTCTTCACTAAGAGGTGTTGCCTGTGTTTTCTTGTGTCTTTTCCTGTTCTGAATATTTAAAGAAAGTTGTAAGGGACTCTCTTCCCTTGAGAGCTCGCGTTGCTTGAGCAAGGACGATGTATGTCCAGTTCTGCTGAAATGGTAGTAGTCGAGCTTCTCCCCGTTTGCACGATAGATGAGGATGTAATCCTTCTGGTGTAGGAAGGCTACACCCAACACAAGGGAGCAACCTTCCTTCTCCAGTTTGTGCAGTACTTCTATCTGCTGTTTGCTCAGGTAGTCCTGGTTGAACAGGATGGCCAAGGGTCGGCTTTTCTGCCTGTCATGGACCAAAATATCGGCTTTGCTGTTCTCAGCAAGAGCAAACAGGTCAACCTTCATATTCTGAGGCAGGGTAAGGTAACTCTTGCTGCTTGTATCCAAGGAGAGCCCGAGGACGTTGCACAGGGTCCTATGCAGGTGACTGGCGAAGGTATGGGCAATACTCATTTTAGCCTTAGGCCAAGTGAAGAGCTCTGCATCATCCTCGATGAGGTGCTTCAGAGCATCTTCAAACGCTTCGAACAGCTGCATGTTTGTGTATTGCCTACTCATAGCCTCTCCTATTGGAAGTCCACTGACCAGTGCATCTCACTTACCTTGGAGATGGTCTGGTATATGGAACAGTACCTAGTTGCAGTTTCAAAGGCCTTGAGGAACTTCTTCTCATCGTCGACTCCAGTTGCAGTAGCGGCAACAGTGCACAGCTCGAGGGTGGTGGGGCTCTCTTCCCGCTTTTTTCCGTCTACTTCAAGTGAAATATGCTCCCAGGATACTTTCATCTTACCAGCCAAATCGACAAAGGTGGCAAAAAGACATCCTGAAAGGGCTCCCAAGAGGTAGTCATAGGGAGCGGTCGCCCCTATCTCATAGGTTGCTCCCTTATCGGTGGTAAACTGGTAATGGTCACGGACAAAATCAGCACGTATATGTTTTTTACTCATACTAAACTCCTTTATACCTAGTAATATAGTAACAAATCCTATTTTTCTCCAGATAAATCCTCTTTGGCGGGATTCACATGGACCATACAGTGCTTTACCTGAGGGAAGTTGACCTCAATGGCATCGTGCACTCGCTCGGCTATGGTATGAGCCTGGATGAGGCTTTGCCTCCTCTCTGCAGATATCTCCACATCAACATAGGCCCGGGAACCAAACATACGGGTCTGCAGGACATCGACACCCAACACTCCCTGCTGATCTTCGATGACCTTGTGGATTTCTTGGACGACCTCATCGGGGCAGGCATGGTCAACCATCATATCCATACCATCCTTAAAGACATCCAGTCCAACCTTGAAGATGAACAAGGAGATGATAATGGCAGCTACAGAGTCTGCAACAGGTATGCCAAGGCGTGAACCAACGATACCAATCAGTCCAGCTGAAGTTGCCAGGACATCACTTTGGGAGTCCCAGGCTGAGGCCATCAGGGCAGAGGAACCAGTTTTCTTTGAAGCCCTACTGGTATAGAGAAACATAATTTCCTTGATGATTATGGAAGCAATGGCTGCAATGACGGCCAATACTCCAGGGGTCGGAGTACCCTTGTATGATCCAGAAAAGATGTTCCGCACTCCATCAAAAAAGAGTCCGCCCCCAAGAGCCATGACGATTCCTGAAAGCAGAATGGAGGCGACATTTTCAAGGCGCTCATGCCCATATTGGTGTTGCTTATCCGAATCCTTTGCCCCAGCTGATACCCCAACTGTAACGATGACAGAACCCACAACATCACTGGCATTGTTGATGCCGTCGTTAATCATGGCGTAGGAGTGGGCAATGAATCCTATGGCAAGTTTGGATATTGAAAGGAAGGCATTCATGAAGATGTTTATCCTCGAGATATTCATTGCCAGCTTATGATTTTTTTCCTGATCCATAGTATTTCCTCTCTTAGGTGTCAGAGTTTCTGCTCAGAGTAGATTTACCGTACTCGTTGGGCATTGCTTTGTCAAGCAAAGGCCGGAACTGCAAAGAACTGGCTCATGTTTTCTCTTGCGTTTTCCTGGCTCCTCTGCAAGAAATACTTGAGAACCTGCAGATCGTCTGTCAGCTCTGGATGGAATGAGGTAACCAACACATTCCTATAGGTTGCAGCAACTCCATAGCCGTTCACAGAAGAGAGGATTTGCACCTCCTCTTCAGCATCCTTGATGAAGGGAGCACGGATGAAAGTCATGGGAATCTCACCGATACCTGAGCATGTACCTGTCATATGGAAACTTCCTAACTGCCTTCCGAACGCATTCCTTTTGACCGTAATCGGTATTTTCCCGAAATAGCTTTTCTGTTCATCCTCAATGGTTCTTGCTAGGAGGATCATCCCTGCACACGTGCCCCAGACAGGCAAATCGTTATCAATCATTGTCTTCAGTGGAGAGAATAACTGTGTTTCATGTAACAAGTGTCCAATGACCGTACTTTCTCCACCTGGAAGGATCAAAGCATCCAAACTTTGTTGCAAATCTGATAGTTTCCTTATTTCAAAAGAGGAAACACCTACTAGTTGCAATGCTTTTTGATGTTCAGCGAAATCACCCTGAATTGCTAATACTCCTACGTTCATAGACCACGCTGCGCCATCAGCAGTTCGATTTCCTCTTCATTGATACCAACCATTGCTTCTCCCAAATTTTCTGATACAACTACCAGAATTGATGGGTCATTATAATTGGTCACTGCTTTTACTATTGCTTGGGCACGTTTCTTTGGATCACTTGATTTGAAGATTCCGGAACCAACAAACACCCCTTCAGCTCCGAGTTGCATCATGAGAGACGCATCCGCTGGAGTGGCAATACCTCCGGCTGCAAAGTTTACCACAGGAAGTTTGCCATCTTTACATACGTTACACACCAATTCATAGGGAACCTGCAAATTTTTTGCTTCCTCATACAATTCGTCTTCGCGCATGGATTGAATTCTTCGAATCTGTTGGTTGATCATTCTCATATGACGAACAGCTTGAATAATGTCACCTGTTCCCGGTTCACCTTTTGTCCGAATCATCGAGGCGCCCTCGGAGATGCGTCGTAACGCTTCTCCCAAATTCTTGGCTCCACAGACAAAGGGTACAGAGAATTTTCGTTTGTCGATATGAAACACATCATCGGCAGGAGAAAGCACTTCACTCTCATCGATAAAGTCTATCTCCATAGCTTCGAGGATCTGTGCTTCCACAAAGTGTCCAATCCTCACTTTAGCCATGACAGGAATAGAAACAGCTCTCTGTATTCCTCTGATCATGCTCGGATCGCTCATTCGTGAAACACCGCCAGCTGCACGGATATCGGCAGGAATACGTTCAAGTGCCATTACTGCACAGGCTCCTGCATCTTCAGCAATTTTTGCCTGCTCAGGGGTAGTCACATCCATGATTACGCCTCCTTTGAGCATCTGTGCAAGGTTTTTATTGAGATCATATCGGTTTTCCATGGTTCATTCACTCCTGCTTCTTATTGTATTTCTTCCAAGGCTACTGTAGTATAGGAACAATTCTGATTACCTATAAAGAGCCAGATTAGACTATTTTTATGGTACCAGATGAAGAAGGAGCCCATGGACACGATTGCCTTGCGCCTCAGTGCCAACACTTCTGCGACACTCACCGACCAGCTTTACTCCTATTTCAAGGAAGAGATTTCTTGTGGGAATCTTCATAAGCATGAGAAATTGCCATCAAAACGCAATTTGGCCTCTCAGCTTGCCTGTAGCATCAATACGGTCCAAGCAGCATATAATCAACTTGTTGATGAGGGGTATCTTATAGCACGGGAAAAAAGCGGTTACTATGTTGCAGAACTTGAGGGCATACAACATCTTGGGTCCATACATCAGGAAGAGTCAATTCAGCTTCCACAGAAAAAACACTACCGGTATCATTTTTCGTATCAGGGTGTTGATTATGACAGCTTTCCGTTTTCCGTTTGGAGGAAAATCGCAAAAGAGGTCATTAACGCTGAAGACAAAGAACTTCTAATCTCTGGAGACCCAAAAGGGCATCAAGGGCTGAGAACCAGCATTGCCCGCTATCTGCAATATTCCCGTGGCGTGAACTGTTCTTCAGAGCAGATTATCATCAGCTCCGGTACCGAGTTTCTGATGCAACTGCTTATCCAGCTTCTTGACGCTGACTCTATCTACGCAATAGAAAACCCAGGGTATGAGAAATTCAATCTTCTTTTCAAGAGCAATCGAGTGCCCTGCATACCTATCCCCCTTGATGCTCAGGGGCTACAGCTTGAAGCACTTGAAAAAAGCAAGGCTACTGTGGTGTGTGTCTCTCCCTCCCACCAGTTTCCCACAGGGTGTATCATGCCGGTAAGCAGACGTCTCCAGTTACTTGGATGGGCTTCAGAACACATGGAGCGTTATATTATTGAAGACGATTACGATAGTGAATTCCGCTACTTGGGGAAACCCATTCCTTCTTTGCAAGGGTTGGACCAGCAGGGTAGGGTCATATACCTCGGTGCTTTTTCAAAATCCCTTTCTCCTGCACTCAGAATTAGCTATATGGTGTTGCCAAATCAGCTTATCAGGCGATATGAAAGGAATTTACAGTTCTATATATGCCCCGTCCCGACAGTCGAGCAGAAAATCCTCCAAATCTTTATTGACAGGGGGCACTTCGAGCGTCATCTCAATCGTATGAGAAATCTTTACAAGCAAAAGAGAGAGGCCTTGGTGGAAGCCTTACATGACAAACTGCCCGAGGTAAAAATAGAGGGCGATTCAGCAGGATTACATTTCATTATACGGGTCCATAACGGAATGGATGAAGCTGCCTTGGTTGTAGCAGCCAGAGATCAGATGGTGCAAGTCTATGGTCTTTCACGGTATTACTCCTCGTCGTCGCAAGAAACATCTGATGGTACCTTGTTGTTGGGTTTCGCCACGCTCAGATTCGAAGAAATTGACGATGCAGTTTCGCACCTTAGAAAGGCCTGGTGCTCTGAGGAGAAGACCCGCTCTTAGAGGGTTTCTCTGGCCAATGGTACCCATGTGAGGAATTGCACTCTCTTCACCCTAGTGTAGCTTATATCATCTTTGTCATATTCACAGACTTCCCTTGTTGTTGCAATGGGCCTTGGCTTTTTTGGTTCTGCAGATGAGACCGTTGATGCTGTTGTAACAAACAAAACCTATGAGCTGGACAGAAGAGCAAAGAAACGATATGACTGCGATTATGCCGTATTCAAGGCTTTGTACAAGAGCAACCGGAACCACTTCACAAAGCTCACCTGGCAATGAACAAGGAGAGAGCCATGCAAGCTACAGAACAGGAAAGATTGACAGGCAAGGAGAATATTACACAGGTCACCAAGTTTGTGCTGTTCTCAATCTCGGCTGGGATCATCCAGGTGATAGTATTCGCCCTTATGTTGGAGGCGTTGCACGTACCCTATTGGCTCAGTTACCTGACAGCACTCATCGCCAGTGTCATCTATAACTTCACCGTCAACCGTCGCTTTACCTTCAAGAGTGCAAATAATATTCCCCTGGCAATGATCCAGCTGGGTATCTACTATGCAATCTTCACCCCGCTATCAACTTGGTGGGGTGATGCCCTGGTTGGCCTTGGGTGGCATGAGTATATAGTCCTCGGACTGACGATGGTCACCAACCTCATTACTGAATTTTGCGTTAATCGGTTTGTTATCTATCGGAACTCGATGAATACACGGGCAACCCAAACAAATGAACATACACCTCTGAGCACACGCTAGGAAGCCATGCCTGGGCGTCATCAGGATAGCAAGGTTGGCTACAAAGAAGAACATCATACTGATGGGAGAATTCTATCAAGGGTAAAGTGACCACCTTGCCTATGGGATACGCATTCTAGGATTGAAGGGAACCCAGGCAGTCAGGGTACCTGTTCAAGCATATTTAGGAGTTCTTTCCCAAAATCGTCGGAGGCTGAAACAAACAAATCTGCTGAAATTTGAAAACCAGATTACGCTTCTAGAGAAAGCGCAGATTTGATGCTATCTTCCATCTGCAATCTTTGTGATTACCTCCATTCGTTTTCAGGTGAATTCGATTGATTGGCCTAGCGTGATTGGTGGCCACAACAGCTATTTAGAAAAAAGGCCGTTTTCGGCAGAAATTTTCATTGACGTATAACGCAAGAGCTGTGTATTCTTATTGAAGATTATTGCCGATATCGGCAATAATATTCAATGAGGTACTCTATGGAAATACCAAGAAACACGTACGTGAATGCGCTGATCAATAGAATGAACAATGGTATGATCAAAACTGTTACAGGAATACGAAGAAGTGGAAAATCGTATCTGCTTTTCAAGCTTTTTTATGACTATCTTATATCAACAGGTGTCACAGAAGATCATATAATTCAGTTAGCTTTAGATAGTCCAGAAAACAAGGCGTATAGGAATGCCGATACACTGTATGAGTATATCCTGTCAAGGATAGAAAACACGCATGAACAGTATTTTGTCCTGCTTGATGAAGTTCAATACGCAATCACTGAAGAAGAGATGAAATCTCCTGAGAAATCTCCTGAGAAATCTCTTGGTTTGTATGACACTCTCAATGGTTTGTTGCGTAAGAGAAATGTTGATACCTATATAACGGGAAGTAATTCAAAATTTCTTTCTAGTGATATCCTGACAGAATTCAGAGGTCGTGGGGATGAAGTCCATATTTTCCCTTTATCATTCAAAGAGTTTATGCAGGTGTTCGATGGAGACAAACATCAGGGATGGTCAGACTACATAATGTACGGTGGATTACCCTTGGTAAGTACTATGCGGACAGTAGAACAGAAAGTTAAGTATCTAACGAATCTGTTTGAAGAGACATATCTGAAGGATTTGATTAACCGCTATCATGTACAGAAAAGCAGAGAACTAGAAGATCTCATGAATATTTTGGCATCAAATATTGGCTCACTTACAAATCCTTCGAGAATTGAAGCAACCTTCAAGAGTGTGCTGCATTCAAAAATTAGCATTAATACGATTAACCAATACATCGGATACCTGAAAGATGCATTCATAATACATGAAGCCAATCGTTATGATGTTAAAGGGAGACAGTATATTGGAACTCCAATGAAGTATTATTTTGAGGATATTGGTCTGAGAAATGCGAGACTTGGTTTTAGGCAGATTGAAGAAAACCATATTATGGAAAACATTATATATAATGAACTAAGAGTGAGAGGTTTTTCTGTCGATATTGGAGTGGTAGAAAAAAGAACGAATAATACCTCAGGAAAAGAGGTAAGAAAGAAACTGGAGGTAGATTTTGTTGCCAATCTGGGAAGCAGAAGATACTACGTTCAGTCTGCGTTGGTACTTGGGACAAGAGAGAAGATTGAACAGGAACAGCTTAGTCTAGAGAATATTCCTGATTCATTTAAGAAGATCATTGTTGTAGGAAATGAAACTAATCCTTGGCACACTGAGCAAGGAACATTGGTCATGGGAGTCCAACAGTTCTTGCTTGATGCAAATAGTCTGGAATTGTGACATAGGTAATGATAATCTGATTTCGCCGTTCCATACACTCTTTGAACGCTATCGAAGTCATGTAGCTTCAGATATTTTCTAGCTGTTTGATACGAAGTCCTCAATTCGCTCTAATGATAAGTGCTTTTCAAATAAAGATGAAAAAAATGCCGTTTTCGGCAGAAATTTTCAATGACTAGTATATCGAGATTGAAGGGCATGTATAGCAGGTGAAAAAACTTTTTGTTCATAGCTCACTATATCCCTTATAGGGGATACTGATTCTGTGGAGGACGTATGCAAAACCTACTATTGACTCTGGAAGTTGAACTATGCCTATGACAGGAAAAGAAATGGATGCATACTATTTGCTGTACATAGTGATAGAGGACTTGGAATGGGATTGGAGTCAAAACTGCTCAAGGAGGTCTGATATGAAATATCATTTTACACTACATACAGAGGAGAATGGCCGGTATTGGGCTGAAGGAATCGAATTACCTCGTTGTGTGACTCAGGGTGAGACTCTTCAAGAGCTTACGGAATATCTAAAGGACGCATTGAACCTTTACCTGGATGAACCACAAGGCTCAAATGTAACGTTTCCTCTTCCAGATGAATCTATTGAAGAAAATGATTCCATCCTTTCTATCCCCGTCGATAGTAGAATTGCTTTTCCCCTCATGATGAAAAACTTCAGGCTTCAGCATAAGCTTACGCAAGAACAGGCTCAAAACATAATCGGTTTGGCCAATAGAAATAGTTATGTAAGGTTAGAGAATACTGGTAACCCTACACTAGAGACCCTCGATAAAGTGGTGCGGGCATTTCCTGATTTTCCCATCGATAGATGTTTTTCTGTCCGTGTATAAAATGCTCATGTT
>WOYI010070200.1_pt1 | contig 14657 bp, 11 predicted proteins | sample 6423411 | NCBI WGS metagenome assembly WOYI01 (sample SAMN13441803, study PRJNA592873) | oil field metagenome | biome: oil field; feature: oil-well bore; material: oil-contaminated soil; isolation source: oil-contaminated soil from oil-well borehole | place: Germany: Wietze | collected 2016-10-18 ...
TGCCCCACAAGGGGCCCCCGCTGCAAGCCCCCGGTTTTAACCGGGGGTAGTTGACTTGAACCTGCCGGTGCGACCTCGTGGTCCACGGAGACCTGCCTGCACGGCGATCACGCCCCCGCCCGCGAACAGGGGACCAGCCCGCTCACGCAGGCGATATGCTCCCCGGCCTGCGTGATCCGGATCGAGAAGTTTCGGCCCCGCCACTGCCGCTCCACGTAGCCCTGCTCCTCGAGCTCCCTGAGGTAGCCGCGGTTCGTCCGGTTTAAGAGCGCCCGCTTCTTCCCGGCCCGCAGGTATCCGTCCCGCTCGGCCGTGTGCAGGTTCTCGTAGCCGTGGACGTTGGCGCCGTGGAAGAACCCGATGATCTCCTCGCTCGTCATCCCGTTGGTGCCGGCCTCCTTCCGCCGGAAGAGTTCGACGAGGAGCCCGACGTTCTCAGGCCTCGGCATCATGATCCGGAACTGCTGGAAGACTTCCGTCCTGACGTTCTCGACGATGGAGAGGCCGTGCTCGCACTCCTCGCCGTCCCCCGTCGCGTAGCGGTCGGCGCCGACGTAGTAGAGCGGGGCCTCATGCACCATCGCCGCGAGCGTCACCGCGACCGAGGTCTTGCGCCCGCAGGAGGACATGTTGACATAGACGGCGTTGCCGGCCTCCTTCTCGGTGCGGATGAGGAACGAGACAACTTTCATGACGTCCAGGATATCGAACATATTCACCGGGACAAACGTCACGGCGATCCCGAGTTCCTGCAGTCTCCCGGTCACCCGGCCGATAAAGTAGTGCTGTTTCCTGACCATGTCGGGATCGAGGTCGGCGTCCGGCGGGACGGCGAGGATGTAGGCACGGTCGGCCTTGTTCTTCGTGAACGGTGCCACCGCCCGGTCGATCTCGTGGCCGAGGGGGATGATGTGGACGACGTCACGCAGGCCGCCCGTGAGTGCCTGGTTGTTCTCTTGAGTCACAATATTCACTAAATACACGTGAAGTTGTTAATGGTTTGGTCCCGGTATACACTCTACTGTCAATAGGAGGTATCAGAACATGAGAACCAATCTTCAGGGGCTTGCCGGGCGGCGGGTGGGGCTGACCGCCGTCTTCTGGCAGTATGGAACCTACAGGGGCAACGGATGTTGCGGAAAGTCAATTCTGCTCAGGCACGTCCGCGATCTCTCCGGCCGGCTGCTCGCCGACCATATCTGGATCAACTACACCGCCGGGTTCGACGCGGCCGGGGAGTTCTGTCGCGGCGATCTCGTCCGGTTCACCGCCGGGGTCGATGAATACGTCAAGGGCTACCTGGGAGCAAAGATCGACGACCGGCTGTTGCGGCCGCCGGCGGTCGACTACTGCCTGAAGTTTCCCCGCAGGGTAGAGAAGATCGGCAGGGTCGAGCAGGGCGCATCTCCGGGGTTGAGGTGAGGGGAATGGAGAAGCATCAGCGAGAACTGGTCGACCGGCTGCCTGGCGACCTCGACTTCCCGGCCCTCTACCGGGGGTACGCGTGGAAGAACGACACCTGGGAGAAGGGGTTCCCCGATATCCTCCTGCTTGAGCGGGAGGTGACGGCTGCGGCCAGAGACCAGGCATTAGGGCTCGACCACGTGCAGAAGGTCGCCCGCTGGGGCGGCATCCCGGACCGGGACCGGATCCACTGCGCCGACCGGCTCTCCGTCACCCTCTATGTCGGCGACGCCCCGGCATACTGGCTGATGCGCGAACCCGAGAACACCATCCGGATCCTCGAAGAGCAGATCCGGGGGTTCGGGCCGACATATACGAGCAAACTGCTCCGGTTCGCCGTCCCGCAGGTCTTCGGGGCGATCGACACCCGGCTGGTGCGTGTCTTCGGCTGCGGTGACCCGGAGAAGCAGCGGTATCCCCTGCTCGACCTGACTGCCTCACCGTTCGGCGGCCGATGGGCGATCCTCGCCGCGCAGCCGGCATGGCCCGGGGAGTACGGGACCTGGACCGAAACCCTGCAGGTGATTGCCTGCTGGCTCAACCGTGAGGAGGTCTGCTGCCCGCACCCGGCGGGGTTCGTGCGTGCGGGCCTCCGGAGCCACGGCATCTGGGTCGCGGCGGACGTGGAGATGGCGCTCTTCTCCTACGCCTCAGGGGTTGTGCGGGAGCCGTGCAAAAGCGAAACCCGGATGAGGGAGCAGCGGGAAGACTCAGTTACGGGAGAGGTCTGATGGCCCATAACGAGCGGTGCAGGAAGTGCAAGGAAACGGTACGGGCAATGCTTGAGAAACTCTACGGTTCGGTCGTTCCAAACCACCGGGTAACCCTTGCGACCCGCCCGGGCGGCTACGCGGATACGCCGGTCTACCCGGCTCTCGAAGGGATCTACCGGTCGCTCCAGCAGCACCGGGGTCTTGAGGAGTTTGTACGGGCGGATTACGTGGACGCCGACTTCTTTATCCCCGACCCGGGGTTCGTCGTCGAGTTCGACGAGTCGCAACACTTCACGGAGCCGCGGCTGATTGCGCTGGAGAACTACCCGGCCGCGATGCAGGCCGGGTACTCGGTCCCGCGGTGGAAAGAACTCTGTGCGAGCCTCGATAAGCACGACAACGATCCCCCGTTCCGGGACGAGCAGCGTGCCTGGTACGACACGCTCCGTGATTTCCTGCCGGAGATCAAGGGGTACCTCCCGACGGTGAGGCTGTATGCACGCGAGATGGTCTGGTGCGTTCTTGACCCGGAGGAGCCGGGGGATGTGGAGAGGTTTCGGAAATTTCTGGAGGAGAAGAGGATGTGTTCAACATTATCCGGGCGTGATGAGTCGCCGATAGAGAAGCCGGGCACTGGTTCGGTGGCTCTGGCGTCTCATGAAGCACTGGTGGTGGAAGAGCCGGCCACGCGCCATGAGGCTGCACTGCCGCAGGGCCGTTATGATGCAGGAGAGCAGGAAGCAAACGATACTGTCGCCCGGCGAACTGGGGGCGGGGCAAGGCCGGTGCCGGAATCTCTCCTCCGGTTCGGGTATCTCACCAACGCCGTGAAGCTCCGCTACCTTGGAGACTGCTTCACCCACCCGGTCAACCGGGATGCCCCCCTATTCACGCGTTCCGGTGAGCCCGTAGAGCAGGTCCGCCTCACATCAAGCAATGGAAAGCCTTTTATGGCGTACACGAACCGACCTACCTATGTTGGAGGAAGAAATGGCTCCGTTCTGATAGGGCCGCTGTTTTCCAGCATCACGTCCGACACTATCCCTGAGATTCAGGAGATCACTGCGGTCAATGCACACCTCTACCGGGGAGAGATGCAGACCGGGGACTGGCTCCGCCTCTTCTGCGAATATACTCTGGTCAAGACAGTGATCCACGAGCTCATCACCGATACCGAGGAGCATGAGCGGGACTGGGGGTATGGTGATCTCAGGGCAATTCTTGATGCGGCAGGGACCGGGGATTCCATCGGTGGTGCCCATCTCCGGGAAATCGTCATACACGCGCTCCGGCTGGGCCTGGACCCCTCAAGCGCCACTCCTGCCGGGGAGCCGAACGAGGAGTCACTCACTCATCTTTCATCACTGCCCTACCGTGCATTCATGGCTCACCGCGAGGAGTGGGTTGGGACAGCATCTTCTGCCTTGGCCGGCATACGCTCACAGGCGATCCGGAGGGGTATTCATTCCGCAATGAAATGGGACCGGTACTCCATGTGTGCCTTTGAATCAGGGCCGATTTTCATCCGGAGGGAACCCGACTGGCTTCTGCCGCAGGTGACATCTGCGCTTGCCTCGTACTCTGGGTGGAACAATGGATTGCCTGCGGACCGGATGATGACTGAGATCCTGAGCCCATATCTTCATGTTTTGATCGGCTCCTACTGGCACCATTTCCAGAGGGGGTGTGAAGTCCGGTTCTTCGAGGAGCACCGGGAGTTTGCAGAGACGATTCCCGCGCTGCGCCGGGAACTCGATGGATACTGGGCCGTGCTCTGTGAACGAGCAGGGAAAATCCCCTCAATGCCGATTGAGGGGCACTCGGGTCACGGAGATAGGCCTAAATCAGAAAGGATATTATCTAAAAGTCGAGACAAGCAGATTGAAGGACTGAAAAGCATGTCTGTTTCAAAAACTTCGTTCGAACACCATAGGGAAAAGGCGCAAGAGCTCGGACTCGGTGAGTACTTCGAGCGCCTCACCACAGCCTTTGCGACCTTTTTTCCTGTTTTGACCACCGAGCCTGCCGCAGTCATTTATCGCGTTCAGAACGTGCTGGACTACCCTGAAGTAGATGTCTTCAACCTCTACACATGGGGCAGCAACAAAGATCGCGGTCTCAAGTTCCGGGTATACTACAATGTCCTTGCTAAGTACCTTAGTCCGGATACTTCTAAGGAAGATATCCTCATGATGCTGCCAGGCATTGTCAGGGATAAGCCTCGCAAAGAGAATGATGCAGCTGAGTGGTTTTTTGAGGGCTACTTCACTTCGAAACAGGAGATCGAGCATCTTCTGGCAGCTTTCACAGTCTGAAAACAGGGAAGCTTGAGCGCAGGAACATAATAGTGGTTGAATAGCAGACATAACGATTCAACCACTTTTCCTCGGGGCTGCCACTGAAGTGAAGCTCCTGCATTACCTACTTTCTCCACGATGTGACCTGAATGACACTAAACCAGAGGCCTTATCTATCCTGACCCGGAATGGTCTCATGAGGCTAAACGGGCCAATTAGGGGGAACAAAATGCACAAAAGAGGATGCCCGTGGCTCGGATCTTATTCTGCCGCGGCATACATGGCCGACAGTGTCGCCCGGCTGCTCGCTGAGCCGCCGGCATTTGCCTCTCCCGATGTCCGGCGGTACGCACACTACCGGAGCGGGTTTACTCTCCTAAAGCCGGTGCGTGACGGATCGGAGAAGCATGAAGTGATCGGGCCGGTCCTTGGAAAGATTGCCCAGCGCGGGGTCCCTGCCCCGTGCAGTCTCCGGGTCGAACGATACGTCCTCAACGAAGCAAAAGCCGCCGGGCTCCTTGATGTTGCCGAAGAGACGGGTTCCGGGGCGTTTGTGTTCCGGTGCATACCGCGCAGGAACGATCTCGCCGTTCTGTTGCAGGCCTGCTGCATCCCCGAGCTGCTGCTCGATGAGGCTGAGGTCGAAGCGCTCTTTGAGCGCTACCGGTCGCTCTGCACCGAGCCAGAAAGAAACTTCTTTGACACGCTGGTCGGCACCCTCCCAGAGCCGCGCCTGGGGCTGCTCTTCCTGCCGCAACGCCCCATGGATGCGATGGGGGTTTCGGATCATCACGACGAGCGGGTCGACTTTGCGCTGGAGGTGCCGGGCCATCATGGCGGCTGGATAAAACTGGTCGTCGAGATCGACGATAGCAGCCACACATTCGAGCAAAAATCAAAGGACCTGAGGCGGGACCTGGATCTGAAGGCTTCCGGTTGGGTGGTCTACCGGTTCCCTCTTAGAGACAGAGCAAAATGGCAGACGAAACTTGAGCAGATCGTCAAATGGGCCTCCGAAGCCGTACCGCATGAGATGCTCGCGGCAGCCGCGACCGTGCGCTGTATGGACGCCCGGGCAAAGGCAGCGCTCTGCAACCTCGTCACGCTCCCGGTCGCCGAGGCGCAGATCGCCGCTGCAGTAGCACAGTCCCTCCACGCCGGGGGTAAACGGTCTCTCCTGATCGCGAATCCACAGGACCTCCCCCTCGAGCCAGTCGTGGCCGCGGTCCAGGCGATGGTGAACGCGATCACCACGCTTCATGCTCCTGATGATCCGGTGACGCTGACCCTCGTCCCCGGCGCAGACCCGGATGCCGATCTAGTCTACTACGGCTATCCGTCGGCAGCGGCATGGGATGCACTTGCTGTCCGGGAGAGCATCATCATAGCACCGTGCCAGGTCTGGTCGGAGTACGTCGAGCCGTTCATCCCGGCCTCTCCCTGTGCGGTTGAGTTCGCCAGGGCCAACGCCGAGGTGGTGAGCGCGAGCCTCGACCACCTGCTCCAGAACATCTTTAGAAAAGTGGCGTTCAGGCCGAAACAGCGGGAGATCATCGAGCGGGCGCTCTCGCTCCGCCCGGTCATCGGCCTCCTCCCCACTGCCGCCGGAAAATCGCTCTGCTACCAGATCTCCTCGCTTCTCCAGCCGGGATTCACCTTCATCGTCGACCCGCTCCGGTCACTGATGATCGACCAGAAGAGCAGTCTGGAGGCGATGGGGATCCACCGCTGTCATGCCTTCATGAGCGGTGCGGGTGATGCCGACACGAAGGATGCCGAGATCCGGCAGCGTGGATACCGGAAGATGGAGCGGGGTGAGTTCCTCTTTGTCTTGAACTCTCCAGAGCGGCTCCAGATCCCGGAGTTCATCGACCTGGTCAACCGGCAGATGGACAACATCAACTACTGCGTCGTCGACGAAGCGCACTGCGTCAGCGAGTGGGGGCACGACTTCCGGCTCGCCTACATGAACGTCTGGCGGAGGATGGGCGAGCATGCTGCCCGGAAGCCCGTCCTCATCGCCCTGACCGGCACCGCATCGCAGAACGTCCTCGTTGATATCCGGCACATTCTCAAGATCTACGAGCCGGATGCGGTCATCGAACCCTCGACGTTCGACCGTGCCGAACTCACCTTTGAGATCAGTCAGACGTCGCGGGCCGACCGGATGAAGGATCTCGCAGAGATCCTGGAGCATCTTCTCAGTGACCCTTCACTTGCTGTGGAATGGACTCCCGGTGGCCTTATCTTCTCCAATTTTGTGGGAGGGGACGTGGGGGTTACGCAGATTGCAGGGGAACTGTCGAGCAGGCTTGGTCGCGATATCCCGATATACTCGGGGAAAGCACCCGCCGGCGTCGATACTGCCGGGTGGGAAGAGGAAAAAGCAGCGTTGCAGGTCGACTTCAAGAACGACCGGATCCCCATTCTGGCCTGTACCCACAGTTTCGGGATGGGGATCGACAAACCGAATATCCGGTTCACCATCCATACAGTGCTGCCGAGGTCGCTTGAAGACTTCTACCAGCAGGCCGGGCGTGCAGGCCGCGACGGCAAGCCGGCCCGGTGCGTGGTAACGTTCGCGGACGAAGAGCCGCAAGCCGCAGATCGACTCCTGGACCCTGGAGTGACATCGCATGATGCGCTCGCCTCTCAATCTGATTACGATCTCAGCCAGCAGGAAGACGCCATTCGAAACCTCTGGTTCCTCCAGCAGACGTTCCCCGGCACCTGGCACGAACGGCGAGCGCTCTACTACACTATTTATGATATTCTTCTCTCCAGGATACAGGATGCGAACGGGCCGAAAGAATTCAGATATTCTATCTGGGATTTCCCGCCGCAGTTTGCTACTACAACTGATAAGCCAGATGAGGTGTCCGGTGATGACCGCAGGCGAACGTTCGAGATGGCACTCCACCGTTGCTACCTCATCGGAGCGATTACTGATTATGCCTACGACTATACCGGGAAGCGGTTCCGTATCGACTTCGAGTCTGTTGATGCCGGTGCGATCTATGCCCGTCTCAAAGAATATCTCAGCGAGCGGATGACCGAGAGCGAGCTGAATGCCCTCCTTCGCGGGAGAATCCCGAAGGATACATACCAGGAAGCGGCGTATGACGCGGGGTCTATCCTTATCGAATACTTCTACGAGACGATTGAGAAGCGGCGGAGACGTGCTATACTCCACATGCTCCAGGCTGCACGGGATGGCGTGAAGCAGGGGCCGGCGGCGTTCCGTGAGGCACTCATCACGTATCTCGAAGCATCCAAATTCACCGGGGCCGTCAAACAGATTGCGCGGAGCGATGACTACCGTCTCTGGCTGGCAGAATTTGACCGGGTGCAGGGGATGGACGATCTCACCCAGCTCCTCGGTGCCTGCCGGCGGCAGCTTGAAGAGTATCCCTCCCATCCTGGCCTCCTGATCCTGGCGGGATTCTGCCGGGCTGCCGGTACCACCCCGGAGGAAGGAGTCAGGGATCTCGCTGAGGGTTTCAGGAACCTCAAGCGGGAACATGCGGCACCGGAGGTTTGTGGTGAGGTAGAAGATGCCGTCATCGACCACACCCGGCGGCTGATGCCCTCCAGGGAGCCTGACATCAGCCGGGCGATACAGGAGGCGGATGTCCCGATCATCGGTCCAGACTTCTGTGAGCCAGAACCGTTCGACCTGTATGAAGAGCAGCAATTGTTACAGGCATTCGAGCAGTTTGAAGAGTATTCTATGCCCGCTTGTGACCCTGGCGTTGTGAAATGGTGTATTCCACAGGAGTTAGAGCAAGATTGGCAGTTATACGTGGATCTGTGGGACAGGGAGTTATGTTGCGATGATGAGTGCTTGGACGAGGGTTGTATAGATCCTGACGCTGCCATTCAGATTGACGAGCTACGCCAGAGAGTTCGATTCCTTCAGGACCTGCTGCTCGATACGCAAAGGCAGGGATCGGCAGAACCGGAGGTCCGGGACGAGACCATCCAGGACGAGATAGATGCGCTGGAGGAAGAGATCGCTGATCTCGAATTGGCCCCGGATTACAGTGAATTTCCCGATCTCGGTAACTTTGACGATGAACCCGATGATTTTGATGCGGCCGATTTTGTATTTAAGGAGGTAAGTGATCTCATTGAGCTTGAACAGGGGCGTATTCAGCATGATGAGTTGCAGTTTGCGGTTATTGAGGATGAACGTCGATGGCAGCTGATGGAGGTGATGCCCCGATTGAGCCCTGTTGTCAGCAAACAATTGGAGCCGAACGATCAGCCTGGAGCGGTATCCGACACTATCGAGCATCGCCGACGCCAGGCGCATGTTGAGGGAGACTCTGAGCAGGATAATCAGAGTGAAGATGGAGTGCCCGGTTGTCCCCAAGGTGAAGGACCGGGGCACGTGATTGGCGTGGCTTCAAGACGCCCCTGTTGCACCATCCCCGACTCCCGCCCCGGCAACGAAGCTCTTAATACTAATCCAGATTAGTACTAATCATGATTAGGGAGTTCGTCGACCGCGAGACCGAGCGTGCCCTCCTCGACGAGGAATGGCGAAAGGACGGCGGGCGGCTGATCATCCTCTACGGGCGGCGCCGGATCGGCAAAACGCGGCTGGTCACCGAGTTCATCCGCGGGAAAGAAGGCATCCTCCACTTCGCCGAGGACACCGCGCCGCAGATCCAGATCCGGCGGCTGCAGGGGGAGGTTGCCCGGTTCTTCGCCGACCCGCTCCTTGCAACGCTCGAGATCTCGACCTGGGACCAGCTCTTCACCTACCTCGCCCGGATACCGCTCGCCGAGCGCCGCTACCTCGTCATTGACGAGTTCACCTACCTGATCAAGAACGACCCGACCGTCCTCTCCGCGCTCCAGAAAGCCTGGGACACCGCCCTTGCCGGATCGAACTGGTGTATCCTCCTCTCCGGGTCGATGCTTGGCCTGATGACCGACAGTGCACTCTCCTACACCTCGCCTCTCTACGGGCGGCGGACCCGGGACATGCTTCTTGAGGCACTCCGGTTCTGCGACGCACGAAAATTCCTCCCCTTGTTCTCCTTCCCCGACGCTCTCAAAGCTCACCTGACTATCGGCGGCGTCCCCGAGTACCTCCTCAAGGCCGGGGACCACCCCGACTATGCCACGTTCGTCGAGAAGGAGTTCTTCAATAAGTACGGCTACTTCTACCGGGAGCCCTACTTCCTTCTCTCGCAGGAGTTTCGGGAACTGAAGACCTATCAGGCGATCCTCAACGCCATCGCCGTTGGGAACACGACTCCGGGGAGCATTGCCCAGTTCTGCGGCATGGACGCCCGCCACCTCTACCCCTACCTCGAGGCGATGATCCGGCTCGGGTTCATCGAAAAGGAGCTGCCCCTCCTCGGCAACCGGCGGCAGGGGCTGTACCGGATCAAGGACCCCATCTTCGACTTCTGGTACAACTTCGTCTTTTCGCACCGGCAGGCGATCGAGACGGAGAACCATTCGGTCGACGGCGTCGACATGAACCCATACTTCGGCAAACAGTTTGAGGTCTTCGTGCGGAGCGAGTTCGCCCGGAAGACCCTCCCGGGATACACCGTTGGGCGGTGGTGGTACCGCGGCGATGAGATCGATCTCGTCGCCGTCCGGGAGAGCGACGCAAGCATCGTCTTCGGGGAGTGCAAGTGGGGGAGCCTTACGGAGAGGGAGGCCCGCGGCGTGCTTACACGTCTCGTGCAGAAGGCGGAGCACGTCCGGCACGACCGCTACGCCAGCGAGCGCTTCTGCCTCGTCGCGGGCGGCGTCGAGGGTAAAGACCGGCTCCGCGAGGAGGGGTTCCTCGTCTACGACCTTGAGGATATCGAGGCGGCGTGCAGCGCCGGGTAGTTCCCGGCAGGGTTTGTTGTGGGTCTGAAAACAGGACGCTTTTGTATTCAAACGAATACATTTTATATCCTAACGAATACATTATGTATTCATGCTTGAGGCGCTCATCCCCTCGAAGGTCCGGGTGAAACTTCTCACCCTGTTTCTGCTCAATCCGGAGGGCGAGTTCTACGTCCGCGAGATTGTCCGCATGACCGGTGAGAATATCAACGGGGTGCGCCGCGAGCTTGCAAACCTGGAATCGTTCGGGCTTCTGGTCGGGAAGAGAAGGGGGAACCAGCGGTATTTCACTGTCGACCGTGACTTCTTCCTCTATAACGACCTCCAGCAGATCGTGCTCAAGACCGAAGGAGTTGCACGAGTCATCCGTGAGAACCTCTCGCTCCTGGAAAACATCGAATGCATGTTCATCTACGGATCGTTCGCAAAAGGCACCGCAGGGGGAAAAAGCGATATTGACCTCTTCATCGTCGGCGACGTGAGCGAAGAGACGCTGATCCCGCCTGTGCATACCAGCGAGCGTGCGATCAACCGGGAGATCAACTACGTGCTCATGCACGGCAGCGAGTTTGCAAGGCGAAGAGCGACCGGAGATCCTTTCGTGAAGAATGTAATGAGCGAGAGAAAGATCATGATCATCGGGACCTGCGATGATTGAAGACCTTGAGAGGCAGGGGGTGATCAGGAGGCTCCCCCCCGACCCGAAGAAAGTGGCTGATGCGATGGCTCTCGCCCGCCGGGATATTGAGACTGCTCGCAGGCTTCTTCCGACCGATTATGATTGGGCGTATAATATTGCCTACAACGCGATCCTCCAGGCCGGGCGGGCTCTGATGTTTGCGAAGGGATATCGCCCGGACGGTGCAAACCAGCATATCGCTGTTGTGAAATTTGCCGAACTCTTTCTTGACAAGGGCGATATTTTCATCTTTGACCGGATGCGCCGTAAACGGCACAGCTCGGTCTACGATACCGCCGGCGTGATCTCCGGGGCCGAGGCAGAATTTGCGGTGAGGGCGGCCGAGGCTTAGATGCAGAAGATCGAGACACTCCTTGGATGATCTCTGTGCCCCGGCAGGAGTGGGGTTCATTCGGCCGCGAAGGGTTCCCGCCCCCTCCACCTTGCCGAAAGACCGGGGGTGCTCATTCCCTCCGGAGGGGGCATGATCGGGGAGGTGATCGCAGATACACTCCCGGTGGACGCATCTTCTGTCACGCCAGGTACGACAGGACCCGCTCAAGGTCCCGGTACCCTCTGCACCTCATCAAGGACCGCTCCGGTCTTTTCGTACTGCGCAAGGAAACTGCGGGGTCCTCCTCCGCGAAAGCCCGGGTATCGGGATCTTCCGGAAGCACATAGGGCAACTGCGGGAATACCGACCGGACAGGTGTTGTTTTTCCCGACTGGCGGGGGCCGATCACGGCTACTGCCGGAAAGCCGGGAGCGAGCGACCGGATCTGTGCCTCTGCCTCCCGCCGGATCATCCCCTGCACCGGTGTGGACATATTGTAAATCGTGTTTACAATTTGTCCGGATGAATATGCCCCTCTTCGACGGGGACCGCTGTTTCACTCAGGCCGGGCGGGCAGGACGGCACATTCGTCTCACGGGTGCACTACGTGAAGGCGCAAAAAGAGGTTCTATTGGGATGTACAGATCGTCGAGTTCTATATTTCTCCCTCCGGTACCGGGGTAAGCTGTATTAGAGAGGTCTGCACCGGAGCAGGCCCCATGGGCGAGGTCTGGACCGACGCAGGCTCTATCGGTCCAGGCGACGGGCCTGCGGGCACGTCTGAAATGTAGATCTCCCACTGGCCGGTGTTGTTGCCCATCCAGACGTTCCTCCCCGCAGAGATCTCCGGGTAGGACTGGGGGTACGGGTCCTGGACGACCGGCGTCTCCACTCCGGTGCGGATATCGTAGACGTAGAGATCGAGGTTCCCGTTCCGCCAGTCCGAGTAGACCACATGGTCTCCGTCGACTGCAACCGCGTCAGGGTTTGCGGATTCACCTGTTATCTGTGTCACGTTCTCCGTCGATACATCATAGAGGTATACGGCGGTCCGGTTGTCGTGGACGCTGATCCAGGCGACGCGGTTGCCGTCACTCGATACATCCGGATAACTATCTTCACCCGAATCCCCCAGAAGTCTTACCCGCGGCTGCCCGGGGGACGTTACTGCGATGTCGAGGTCTCCTTCCTCGGTCTCATTATCCGCCCAGACGATCGTGGTTCCCCCGACGTCGGCCAGGAGCTGCTCGTACGGATCGGCGGTCACGGGCGTGATGTTCCCGCTTGCAATATCGTAGAGGTATACATCGCCCAATTCGTCCCCATCTATCCAGACAACGTAGTCCTGTGAAACACCCGGGTATCCGGGCATTCCTGAGCCGTTTGTCACCTGCTGCAGTCTGCCTGAAGCGATGTCATAGAGGAATACGATATCTCCTTCTGCCTGCGGGTCTACTCCCGTCCACACGACGTTGTTCCCATCGATGGCAAGTTCGTACGGCAGCCCGATTGGAGTCGACGTTGCGTCGGATATGGTTGAAGTGTTTCCTGATGGGATGTCGTAGAGTTGCACCGAGACTGACCTGTCGTCATACCAGACGATACTGTTCCCGGATATCGCTGGAAACAACTTATCCCCCGGGCCGCTTGAAACCTGCATCCCGGCACCTGCCGAATCGTTCTGCGGGGTCAGGGTAGGCTGCACCGCCGGCGGCTGCAGAGGCGCGACTGTCGGCAGTAGCGTTGACGTGACCATCGGCGGTAGCGCAGGCGTGGCCGTTGGGACTATTGGCGGTTCTGGTTCGATTATCGGCTGCAGAGGTCCGACTACCGGCGGTCGCGTTGGCGTTGGTGTCGGCGGTGGCGGAGGTTCGACTACCGGCGGTTGATCCGGTTGCACGGGGCCAATAATCTGTGCCGAAGCGAGCCCCGTCGCACAAATGACGGCGATGACGACAATAGCGGCGGTCATCGCCCTGAAAAATGCAATCCTCATGCGTTTCACCTTCCTCGAGTTGTTGGTTCTCCGTCTCTTGCGAGGTGGGAGAGCCTGTGCATGCGACCAACTATCCACGGTATCGATGGTCCCACGCCGCGGCGTGATGGAGGGTTGATCGTATATGGTTTGCTCTCGCAGGTATCTGGATCGGCCCCGGGATGGAGTGCTTCACGGCACGGCCTCCCCCTGCCCATAGTTCCCGTGGACGAGGATGTTGCCGGAAAACCGGGAGCGAGCGGCTCTGTGCCTCTGCCCGGGCGGTACGGTGTCTATTTATACCGGAACCGCCTCCAGAAAACTCAATGGGAGGACGATCCGCAACGGAAGGCCCGATCGCATGCCGGAGATGACCGGAACCGCAGAGCCGCCCGTATGCCCGTCCGGCGGGGCGGACCCGAAGCTGGCGCAGATCATCTTCATCGCACTCCTCGCCATCGCCTTTACCGCCGGATACATCGCCCTCTACGCAACGCTGATCAACGCCGTCTGGTTCGACAACGACTTTTTAGGGGCCAACCGCTGGATGATCCCGGTAGGGGTGATGGCGTTTTCGCTGTTGGTCGGCCTCTGCCGGAAGTACCTGCATGCCCCGACCGTGATGGAAGGCGGGTTCATCGACTCGATGAAGGGCGGCGGGCATAAGGTCGACTACCGGACGTTTCCCGGCGCATTGCTCTCGTCGCTCTTCTCGCTCCTCTCCGGGGTAAGCGTCGGCCCGGAGGGGGGTATCGTCATCCTCATCGGCGACATCACCGCCTTCTTGCAGAAAAAACTCCGGATCGCACGCGAATCCGCCGACGCCGCGTTCGGGGTCAACGTCGGCAACCCGCTCTTCACCGGGGTCTTTGCTACGGAGTTCCAGGTGGGGGGCAAACGCGACGCCCTGAAGTTCCTGACCTGGAACCTGCTCGCAGGCTCCATCGGCTTTCTCTTCTACCTGGCCCTCGGACTCCCCTCGTTCGCCCGGAGCATCGCTTTCGCGCCGATCGGCGAGCTGCATCCCGGCTATGTCCTGTACGCGATCCTCCTCGGCGTCGTCGGGTCGCTGCTCGCGGCCTTTGCCGGCATCTCCATGCGGGGGACCGCGAGGGTCATGGAGCGGGTCTTTAACGGCCGCATCTTCGCTCCCGTTCTTACCGCAGGGGCCATCACCTCGATCATAGGCTACTTCATAAGTACGTCGGGCAAGGAGACCCCCGGTTTTAACCGGGGGAGGAATTGCCCGCATCAAGCCCCGTACACGTTCGCCCCGCGGGGGTTATCGTATAGACAGATGAGCCCCAAAGATAAGAGGTAATGGCATTGCGAGTCG
>WOYI010279711.1_pt1 | contig 14657 bp, 16 predicted proteins | sample 6423411 | NCBI WGS metagenome assembly WOYI01 (sample SAMN13441803, study PRJNA592873) | oil field metagenome | biome: oil field; feature: oil-well bore; material: oil-contaminated soil; isolation source: oil-contaminated soil from oil-well borehole | place: Germany: Wietze | collected 2016-10-18 ...
TCCGGGAGGCGCTCGGGCTCGACCTCGCCGGGCCGGTCCTGCCGTATGCGGGGAACCGGTGCGTGCCCGTGCACGACCTCTAACCATTTTTGAATCCGGGCACACCTCTCTTTTGCCCCGCTCCGTGCCCTTTTTTGTGCTCACCAAGCTTCGCCCGGGGCGCCGATTGTCCCGAAGCGGCCCGATGTGTAGAGGATCGTGACAGAAATCGTTTATAGAGGTACGTCGAGCTCTCACCGATAGCTGCCGGAATCGGTGCCCCGATGTGTGGGATCTGTCCGGCCTGCGCCGAGACCGGAGGAGATTGCATGGAACCTGACAGGAAGCGCCTAATTGCCGTAGGGATCTTTGCGTTCATCGGCGTCGTCCTTCTCGTCGCGGCGGTCGTGCTCGCGTGCACCGCCCTCGTCGCCTGGATCGCGGGGAGCAGCGGCTCTCCGGGGCTGAGCGTCTGGGAGGTCAGGGGGGAGCGGCTGGAGAACGCTTCCATCATCCACCTGACCGAGAAGGACTTCGAGCAGCACCTGGCGCTCGACTCCGTGATCCGTGGCGAGAACAGGGCTCCGTTGCCCTGGGACCTGGAAAGCACACCTCATGATGATCCCGACGAGCGAACAATCGGGAATGCTCCGGTGACGTACGTGGAGCGAAGCGTTCTCATCGAATCGTTCGGCACCGATTTCGAGGCACAGAACCGGCCGTACCTCGAATACGACGGTGCGTACTACTACCTCCTTGTCTCGATTCCCTGATGGGTTCAAAAGGGCGGAATCGGAATGGAAGAAGATAAGAAACCTGAACCCCGGACCCGGCTCAAAACGGCGGGGCTCGTCGTCGCCTGCGGCCTTATCGGGATCGTCGCGGTCGCGCTCGGCTTCATGCTCGCCGACGCCGCCATCCTCTACGCGATGGAGAGTTCGGGCGGGCAGCCGATGCTCTACGTCATGGAGCGGATGGCGGTGCAGCCGGAGGGGGCCGTGGTCGTTCCCCTGACTGAAAAGGACTTTACCGAACATCCGGCTCTTGATTCGGTTATCCGTGGTGAGGAGAAGAACCCGTCTGCGTGGGAGTGGGGGATGAGCGACCAGCGCTTCATCGGGGGGACGAACGTCTCGTACGCGGAGAGCAGGGCGCTCCAGGACGCCTACGGCCCCGACCGGGAGACGTGGGTGTACCCGCATCTGGAGTACGAAGGAGCGTACTACCTGCTGGTGACGACATGGCCGTGAAGGGGGGTTTTAGCCGGATGGCGGGTGCGCTGGAAGGCCGCAGAGGGTACGTTGAAGTGATGCAGAGTTCGTACCGGCTGAAACTCCCTACTACGAATTAGCGGTGGTTGAATGAAAACCAAATGCTCCCTGTTTATTGTTCTCATGATCCTGCTGGCGTCCTGCGGTTGTATCGATACCCGGGATGCCGTCGGGGACGACGGCATGCAGAACGGCACCGCGGAAGGACTGCCGGTAAACGGCTCTTTTACACCCACCTCCGGGGCTACCGGAGGCACGGAGATGCCTGTCGACCTCTCGCAGCTCGAGATCAGAGGCGGGCCGGACTTCAGCCCGAATGTCACGTTAATCTCCTCGATTCTCCGGAATGATACGCGTACCGGGCTCCTGATCGAGAATGGGTGGAACATCACATCGGTCACCGAAAAAAACGATGAAAATGACCGCGCCGGGGGCTCCGCCGCAGTGGAGTTCCAAAAGGACGGGCTGTCGTTCTACATCGGAGTCGATGAACTGGAGGGGCGTACCGCCGGGGGCTACTGCGATGCCGAGGTCTGGATTGCAGAACCCGTTTCAGGTCCTCGTCCCGGAGGTTATCATCAGGCTAAGGCTAAGATGGAGGGATGGTGGCACGTCTTCGATGACCGGAACGAGAGGATCGTTATGATCTATAACAGCACGACGCTCTTCTACCTCTCTCCATCGTACTCGATCATCGATACGGAGGGGATACTTGACTGATCTCACGTTGAGGTGCCGACCCTCGCAGGCAACGTTGTGGGAGTACATGAACGGAACCGTGTGGTGCGTCGAAACCCCCGTGAAGTTCGGGCTGCACACCGGCGGTCAGGAGGAGTGAATGATGAGGAATCCTCCGCTCATTATTCTTTTGCTGTTTGTCTCGGCATGTATCACGGGTTGCTGCACTGATGGAGCGGCCGATCCTGCAGCCCCTCCCGGCGGCACGCAGGAGACATTGACGGAACAATGCCCCGAGATCAACGTATCGGGGATCCCTGTAGCAACCCCGGAGTTGATCAGAACGAACAGTTCGTACATAGCCGGGATTGCGCTCGGCGACGAGCGGGCACGGGCTCTCGTCCGGCACGGCGGCAAATCCGAATCGGTTGCCGTGCTCTTCCACTCGTGCCCGCGAGACGACCCGTATTGCAACCTGAACCCGAGCCTCGTCATCCGCTACGGGGAGATCCGGTTTGCCGTCACCGTCGATGAGACGGCCGGGACGGTGCTCGGGGGCTCTGCACTCGTGCCGAACACCCCGGACCCGAACAAGCCCTCCCCGACGTATTATAAGACCCGCGATCTCTCGACCGGGACCGAGACAGTCTACCTGGGGGATGCCCCGATCATGACCTACAACGGGACATCGCTCCTGTACCTGAACGAGTCGTACGGTCGCTCTTCCGGGCCGGCAGAATCTTCCCCCGACCTTGACGGGATCGTGGCGCGGTACCGGGCGGCCCACCCGTCCGGGGATATCGACACCGGCTTCACCCGTGAACCCTGCGAGGCTTACTCGAAGACCGGGGAGTTCGTCGAGACAGTCGGCGGGCTCTTCGATCTCGTCCGGGAGGACCCTGCCGCCGGCCGGCTCCTCTCCGACGGAGGCGAGATCGCGGGCGTCGTTGTCGTCTGCCCGCCGTCCGCCGCGTCCGAACCGGGGGGTCCGGGATGCTACCCTGCGGTCCGCGTCAGGTACGGGGAGATGACGATCGACTACCTCGTCAACATCGACTGCATGTACATCGAGAGGACTTCCGTCGAGGTTCCGCCCGGATATCTCTTGCACACGGTCGATAATGCGACCTATGTAGTCCATAACGGCGAGGTGGTGCTCGTCCTATGAGGGCGGGGCCCTGGTTTGCGTGCGGAGTCCGCTTCGTATGTATCCCCACCCCTGCACGGTGAATGGGCCCATTATTTTGTTAAGTCACAATACGCCGGCAAGCCGGTTCATCTTGAGGGACTGATAAAGCCCGGTTCGTTTACGAACAACGGTCATGAAGGCGCAATCTACCATTAGCGTGAGATTTATCTGGATGGTGGAGACGCGATTGAGTACATATTCTATTACGACGAGGATTATTATGGTGACAAAGTATGGCTGGGCGCAGCGATTTACGATAATAGTGACTCATTCCAGGGATGTCCGACAATTATAGTTACTTGCTCAACACCTTTGAAGCATATTTCGGACTCAGGAATGTCTCCACCCACTTCTCCCAGTAACTTCTCTTCATCGCCAGTTTCTCAAACGTCCGTGCAATCGTGGCGGTGAGATGCTCGTAGTCCCTGACGAAGATTGCCGAGACCTCTCGCTTGATCGCTCGCCAGATCTGCTCGATGGGATTGAGATCCGGCGAGTACGGTGGAAGATGCACGAGATGGATATTGTTCCCGGCTGCGTACTGCCTGACGAGAATTGCATGATGCGAGCTGAAGTTGTCGAGGACGATGATGAGCCGTTTACCGGGGTTCGCTCGCTTATACTCTCTCAAGACCTCCCGGATGTCTTCCTGTTTGGAGCGTTCTCGGAAGGTGATGATGGACATGCCATTGACGGCAAGGATGCCAAACGTGTTAGCCCGGATCTTCGTGGTGTTTTTCACGAGCGGCGGGTGGTTGAACGACCACATCCGCTGGGTATTGGCCGTGGTTTGCGGAGAGCACTCATCCAAAAACCCGAGTACCGTGTGCTTGCTCATCCGCGGGAGTTTTTTTTCAGCAGTCGCTTTGCGTCCGCAGGTCTGCGGTGGTCCCGGGGATAGGGTTTCCCATAGTACATACCGAACGATTTCAGGAGCCGTCTGACCTGATCCAGACTGTAGGCGACGCCAAAGTGGGACTGGATCAGGCGCTGTGCCTCGACGGTTGTCCAGTGCTCTTTCTCTCGCACCAGCGCAAGGAGTTCGGCTTTCTGATCGTCCGTGAGCTTTGAAGGGTGTCCTCCCGCATAGCGCGGGATCAGCCCTTCAAATCCTTCGGCATTCCAGCGCTCCTGCCAGTTATACCCCGTCTGACCGGATACGCCGACAGCATCCGCCGCTTTGACGACACTCATTCCCTTATACCGCAACCGGATAAACAAAAGGCGCGGCATCACTTCAGGCAATCCTTTGTGGTGTTTGATCCGTTTCTTCAGAACAGAGTAGGGAACGTGTTTCACAATCGCGATCAACTCACGCCCGGTCATGAAGGCTGAGGTACTTCAAGGTTCAAAAGGGTAGCGCTAAGAACTATAAGTGGTTCGATGCAACCTCAAGACATTGGTACGATTACGATTTCACGATAAGTAGCGCTGGAACCTACTACATCTGGTTCAGGGATTGCACGACAGGTAGCTGGAAGGAGCATATTTACTACGACAACGACGACCCCTCCGCTTCGATCAATCGGATCTGTGGTTCCGCTGAAATCTATGCCGACGTGCCTGTTCAGTATTCATTCGAGGCGATAACGGATCGCATGATCGATGAATACGTGAGAACAAATGACGGACTAACGAAACTTCCCGGGGAGGTTTTCTCCTGGGCCGCTTACACAGGTGAAGACAGGACGTACTGCTTTATGAATGCATGGATCGCCTCGGGTAGGATCACCACATACCACGAGTGCGATAGCACCTTATAACCTATTTTTAAGAAATGAAATTGTATTGAGGTGTTAGATGCAATCGCGACGATGGATCCCCTGGGTGCTGATAATGGCCGTGTGCGTGACGGCGGGCTGTAGCATAATCCCGGCTACCCCGGAACCTTTGCCACCCGACGAGGCTTTACCGCCAGAAGAAACACTTCCTCCCGGCCCTGAAGTTGCCGCGAAGTTCGCCGAGACGTACGACTCGCTGCAGGATTTCTCTGCGACGGTGACGACCGTATCGGATCGCGGAACGTTCTGTGAATTGGTCTGGTTTAAGAAGCCGGATCGGTTCCGCGTTAACTACCTTGAAGGACATCCCAACAACCCTGAGCACCACCCCGCGAAGGAAGGGGATCTCGTTGTTTTCGATGGCAAGACGCAGTGGCACTACGTCAATGCTACCGGAGAGGTTCTCTACGTCTCTGCCCGGATGCGCAACTATACTTTCAGTGAAGAGTACGCGACGGGAGCTTTCGACGCTCTCGGCCTGATCCGGAACCTGCTTGCTGACCATGAGTGCTCGTTATCTGGGGTGCGAACCGAGGATGGAAAGATGATTTACGTGCTTGAGGTTGCGAACACCACCCGGATAGCGGACACTCCGGATCCCCAACGGTACCCGGTCTACGCCGTGAATGCCGGGGTTGAGAAAGATTCATGGATCCTCAGGAGAGCCGACTTCTTCAACGCCAGGGGCGAGACTGTCCTGATAGTAGAGTACCACAATGTCACCTGGAACACCGGGATCCCGGAGAGCCTGTTCCAGTACAGCCCGCTGGAGGAGGCGATCGTCAAGCCGATGAGAACCGTGGCGATTACCCCTCCCTACACCGGCCCCTGAGGGGAGCGGGGTAGAAGTACATCATCCATGAAGGCGACGTGGTGCTCGCTCTCTGAGGACGGGCGCGCCCCCGGTTCCCGACCAGCGACGGCTTTGTTCGGCTTCAAAATCGATCGGGAAGGCCCGAAGTGTAGACGATTGTCACAGAAATCGTTTATAGAAGAAGGTCGACCTCTCCCGCGTGGATACCGGTATCCCGGAGCGCGGGTCCGGTCGTGCGACCCGCACCAAAACCTGGCGGCACCCCGGCGGAGGGTAGATGGACGAAAATGCAACCATTCTTGAGGAAAAGCGGTGGCTCCGTTGCACCATGAGAAGGGTACCCGGCTGAAGCGATACCTCATCGCGGTCGCGGTCGCCGGGCTCCTCCTGTTCGGCTGCTACGTCGCTGTTTCCTCCTACATCGCCGCGACCATCCCGCCCGACGAACTCCTGCTCTATGAAGCCACGGAGGAGGCAGCCCGGAAGGGTGTCATCATCCCTCTCGATGAGGAGATGTTCCGGAACCTGCCGGTTCTGGACGCGATCCTCCGGGGTGAGGGGCATAACGCCGTGGCAGGCCCGTATATGCCCGGGGACATCCGGCTGGTGGGGAGTGTGGAGTACCCGGAGAAGATCCGCCAGGAGACGATCGACACCTACATCTTCGATAGTGAGACCGGCAAGCGGAAGTACTTCGAGTACGAGGGCCGGTACTACCGGATCGGGACGATTTACCGGGACTGAACGGTGAGGAATTGAGAATGAACGGAACAACCAGAACATTGACCCTCCTCCTCGCGCTGCTGCTCGCGGCTGTCCCGGCGGCAGGCGCAGATCTCGGTTCCAACCAGCACCTGATCCCGGAACTGAGGGTGAACGAGTCGATCGAGACGATCGCCATCTCGGCGGAGTTGAGCCTTCAGCCGGAGTGGGACGGGAGTGTGACCACCGGGATACCGTTCGGCTCGATCATGGTTCATACTGCCGACGCAAGAACACTGATCTTCGATAGCGACGGGAACCAGCTGCTCTCCATCAGCGACGAACTCTCTGCAAAAGTCCCCACCCCTGCGGGTGTCGAGAAGCCCTGCACCTGGTTGCACCAGCTCCCGAACGACTCCCGGGTCTATCATCACGACAACGCGACCTTCATCTTCGGCAAGGCCGGGACACTCATCCTGACCGTCATCAACGAGCATCCGCCGCCCGTCGAAGACCCGATCACCATCAACATCACCTCCCCGGCCGAGGGCGAGACGGTCTGGATCGACGTCGTGCCGCCCCGCGTCGCCGTCGTCGGGGAGGTGCATGCCCCCGCAGGTCTGCATAACGTGGTTGTGCGGAGCGGAACCGGGGAGGTCTCGTGCGGGAACCGGCCCGAGTTCGCCTGCTCGGTGCCGGTCTCCGCCGGGGAGAACACGATCACCGTCGTGGCGGACACCCATGGACCCCTGGCCGAGAAGACCGTGAACGTGACCGTTCATATCGGTCTCCCGCCGCCCCCGGCGATCGCCGTCTCGGGCAGGGTGACGGACGCCAGCGGCAACCCGGTTCCCGGTGCATTGGTGCGGTTCGAGTCGGTGTTTACGCTCGATGACGAACCCCTCGCGGGGACGAACGTGACCGGGGAGGACGGCGGCTACCTGGTAACCACCCCTGGCTACCGGCAGACTATCACGGTCGAGAAGGAGGGCTACGCCCCCCTCCGGGAGGAGTTCATCTTTGAGAACTCAACAAACACCCTCGACCTGGAACTGGAGCCCCTGCCCCGGACGGTCCCGGGGTTCGACTCCGTGGTCGGGGTTCTCTCGCTCGTGGGAACGTTGCTCCTCGTCGGTCGGAAGAGGCGGTGAGATGACAGAGAGCGGCTCAGTAATCCCGGCGCTCCTCCTTACCGCCGCAGTCACGGCGCTGGCGGCGGGGTTTGCGGCTTTTGCGCCCGTCGCGGAGGTCACCGTAACCCCGCATGAGGAGATCGCCCCGGAGGATCGGGCCCCGGTCCATATCGACTTCTTCACGGAGAAGAGGGACGTCCCTGTCGAGGGCGTGGATATCCTCTCCTCGATCCTGCGTTACGAACTCGCGGTCTACGATACAGAGGGTATCCGGGATAGCCTGCTTTCCGGCGAACCGCTGGCGGTGCATATCGCCGGACGGCCCTACACGGCGGATCTCGAGGAGTCGTTGCACGGCACCGGCTCCTTCACCGGCACCTTTTCCGGGGACGGGAGGGCGCACCTGACCATCAGCGGGGACGTCCTTCGCGGCTATTTCGAGATCGGCGGCGCTGCGTACCACGTGGAGAGCACCGGACGGTACGACGCCGAATCCCCGGAAAAAGTCCTCCACTATCTCTTCTCCTCCGCCGACGTGAAAGGGCTGAGCGGCTGCTACCTCACGCTCTACAACATCAGCAACGGGGATCTGGAGGATTCCGGATACCCTGCAGGCTGGACGGAAGCCGACTTCCTGAGCGCCGGATACGAGATCGTCCCGCTCACCGATGTCGATCTCGTCGACCTCCCTAAAGTGAACGAGACCCTTCGCACCGGCTTTATCGAGGTGCCGCTCTCCTACAACGAGACGATGCGCATCGTAGAGGGCTACCGGGGGAAGATCGCGGAGTACCACGGGAACTACTACGTGATCGACTTCTTCGAGAGTTAGATTGTGGCGATCCCCTAAACCCTCTTTGCTATCGTCTCGATCGCCTCGATCAGCGTCTGCTGCTGCGGCTTGATGATCGCGACCGGGCAGTCGGCGATCTTCTCCACGATCGGCGCGAGGATGGGGGCGCAGATGATCCCGAGCGCCCCCTCTTTATCCGCCCGCACCGCGGCGATGATGCATTCCTCGAGGGAATCCGCCGCGTAGCCCCGGATGTGGTATTGCTTCCCGCCGATGGGAAGGTCGCGGTTGTCGATATCGTCGAGCAGGAACCGGGCCGCGATCACCGCGATGAAACTCTTCTCCCGGGGCTCGAGGACGTTGACGATCCGCCGGACGGTCGAGAGGCGCGGGTCCGCCCTGCCCGACGTGAGTTTGTAGAGGGTTGCGGGCGGGATCCCCGCCCGGTCCGCGAGGTCGCGGATGCTCATATCCTGCCGGGCTAGTTCCTCCTGGAGCGCGTCGGCAAAGTCGGCTTCAAAGATCTTTCGCGAGAGCATTGTTCTACTATAGTAGTATCTATGAGATAATATTTTTCCTGATTTGGTTAAGTGTTCCGCTATGGAGAACAATCCTTATCTTCCTGCATGACGACCCTCCCGCATGGACCCCTCACCCATCCGCGAGATCACGATCCTCCCCGGCCGGAACCGGAACGGCGAACCGGAGCGGTTCGATGCGATCACCATCCGGCCCGGCGACACGATATCCATCGTCGGCCCCACCGGTTCGGGGAAGAGCGCCCTCATCAACGACATCGAGGTCTTCGCCCGTAACGACACCGCCACGGGACGCACCGTCCTCGTCAACGGGGAATACCCTCCCGAAGAGTTTGTCCGCGACCCGGCGCACAAGCCCGTCGCCCTGATCACCCAGAACACCCGGTGCCTCGCCGACCTTGCGGTCGAGGAGTTCCTCGCGATGCATGTCCGGTCCCGCAGGATCGCCGACGACGGGATTGTCGGGAGGACGATCGCCCTTGCAAACGAGTTCACGGGCGAGGAGATTCGTTCCGGCGCCCGGATGACCGCTCTCTCCGGGGGGCAGACCCGGTCGCTGCTGGTCGCGGACGCCGTCCTCATAGCGGCTGCGCCGGTCCTCCTCCTCGACGAGGTGGAGAACGCCGGGATCTTCAAGGAGCGGGTGATCGAGGTGCTCCGGGCCGGTGGGAAAGCGGTCGTCTTCGTCACGCACGATCCTCTGGTCTCCCTCCTCTCCGCCCGACGGATCGTGATGCGGGACGGGGCGGTCGAGCGGGTGATCAAGCCCCTCGATCGAGAGAACGAAGCCCTCCGCGAGGCCCTCCGCCTCGACGGGATCCTCCGCCGGATGCGGGAGCAGATCCGGGCGGGCGACCTGATCACGGGACCGGTCGGGGCATGAGGCTCGCCGTCATCGCCGGTCCGCCGTCCGCCGGGAAGACCGCCGTCGTGCGGCAGACCATCCGCTCTCTTTTAGGCCGACACCGGATCGCTTACCTGAAGATCGACGTCGTCCGGGCGTTCGAGGACGAGGAACTCGCGGCCGAGTTCGGGATACCGGCACGGAAGGTCTGCTCCGGCGACCTCTGCCCGGACCACGCCGGGGTGATGGTGATGCGGGACGCCATCGCCTGGGCCGAAGAGGAGGGCGCCGACCTCCTCCTGGTCGAGAGCGCCGGGCTCTGCCTCCGCTGCTCTCCCTACACGACGCAGGCGCTCGGGATCGTCGTCCTTTCCGCCGTATCGGGGACGAACACGCCCCTGAAGATGGCCGCGATGCTCGCGCTCGCCGACATCGCGGTCGTGACCCGGATTGATCTCGTCTCCCAGGCCGAGAAGGAGGTCTTCCGGGAGCGGATCCGGGAGGTGAACCCGGACCTCGATATCGTGGAGACGAACGCCGTCCAGGGGACCGGGATGCGCTACCTCCTCCGGGCGATCGAGGGCTGTCCGCCGATAACCGATCCCGATACGATCGTCCTCCGGGGTGCGCCGCCGCTCGGGGTCTGCACCGTCTGCATCGGGAAGACGGAGATCGGGTGGCAGAACCACTTCGGGGTTGTCCGGAGGCTCGAGGGCGCCGACTACCTCTTCCGGGGGGACTGACCCGGTGGCGTGGACCCCTCCGGGGAAGGACTGCGGGGCCTGCGGCGCTCCGACCTGCGAGGCGTTCCTCGCCCGGGTCCGGCGGGGGGAGAAGGACCTTGAAGACTGCGTCTTCTACCCCGCCGGGACCGGGCCCTCCCGGTTCGAGGGCGAAGCCCAACACTCTGGCCGGGACATCCTCGGCGGCGAGTACGACTTCATCCTCGATCCCCTGCCCGGGGAGGTCTCGGCCCGAAAGATCATCCTCCCCTTCCGCCCCGATCTCGTGGAGAAGTGGGGGATTGCGGCGGGGGATATCGTCGTCGGGAGGCCAGCCGGCGCGGGCTGCCCGGTCCAGCACGTCCTCTCGGTCCTCCATGCAAGCCCGGTAAGCGGCCTCCTCACCTGCCTGGTCGTCGGCCCGCGGGCCTCGCGGAGCGGAGGGTTTAAGGATGTTGAAGCCTACCACATCGTCGGTTTCGAGGGGATTGCCCGGACGGTGCGGCGCGAACCGGTATTCGGGATGCGGCAGCGGTTCCTGCCCGGTTACTGCATGATGAACCTTACGCACACAGGCGTCGTGAACATGATCCTCGCACAGTCCGGCGGTCTCCATGTGCGGGTGGAGGATATCAGGTTGCTATGAAGACGATAACAGAGATCGACGAGAAGATCCGGAACGGTTCGGCGGTCGTCTACACCGCTGCGGAGTTCAAGCGCCTCATCCGCGAGGGTGCGGAGATCTCGGCCGCGGATGTCGACGTGGTCACCACCGGGACGTGCGGGGTGATGTCGGGGACCGCGGCGATCCTCTCGGTGCCGGTCGCAGAGCCGGGGACGTTCGAGCGGGCGGATCGGGCCTGGCTGAATGGAGTCCCCTGCATGCCCGGTCCCTGCCCGAACGAGCGTCTTGGCCTGCTTGACCTGATCGTCTCGGGGACCGCCCACGCCGGCGCCGGCTACGGGGGCGGCCACCTCTTCCGCGATATCGTCGAGGGGCGGAAGATCGAGGTGGTGGTGGAGGCCGCCGACCGGTCGATCGAGGCGCGGGTGACCCTCGAGGACTTCGGCTACGCCCGGCTCTTCACCACCCGGAGCGCGTTTAAGAATTACACTGCCTACGTCAACACCAAACCGACCCGGGTGAAGACGATCTTCTCGGTCACGGGGCTACAGGGGCCCTGCCGAGAGGTCTCGGTCAGTGGGTGCGGCGAGATCAATCCCCTCCAGAACGACCCCGCACGGCTCGCGATCCGGGACGGGATGCCGGTCTTTCTGAACAGTTCGGTCGGCATTGTAACCGGGGAAGGGACGCGGAGCACCCCTGAGCGGCCCAACCTCACGCTCATCGCCGACATGGCCGGGATGCAACCCCGCTATATGGGTGGATTCAAGACCTCTGCCGGGCCGGAGTGCATCACGAGCCTCGGCGTCGCGATCCCGGTCCTCGACGACCGGCAGATCGCGGCCCTCCGCGTCCTCGACGAGGAGATCCTCCTGCCCGTGGCCGACATCAACACCCGCACCGTCCTCGGGGAAGGGACGTACGCCGACGTCTGGCGGCAGCCCGACCGGGAGGTGACCTACCACCCCGAGTGGTGCGAGGAGTGTTCGGCCTGCGTTGCGGCCGCGGTCTGCCCCACCGGCGCGTTCTCCCGTGAGACCGGGATCGACCGCGACCGCTGCCTCGCCTGCACCGCCTGCATTGCCGCCTGCCAGAACAACGCCCTCGAGGCCGGCGAGGGCTCGCTCCGGGTCCGGGGGCGGAAGGTCCCGATCACGCTGCGCCAGTCGGGCCGGACGCTCGCCGAAGACCTCTGCCGGGACTTAAAAGAGCGGATCCTCGACCGGCGGTTCACCTTCACCGGGGGCGGGGGGCGGTGAAGGGGAAGTACCTCCTCCGGTGTCCGGGATGTGGCCGGCCCTTCCCGGACCGCTACACCCTCGACTGCCCGTCGGGGTGCGACGCCCTCCTCCGGACCGTCTACGCCGAGCGCCGCCTCACCCCCCGGAACCTCCCCGGAATATTCCGCTATAAGGACTGGCTCCCCATCGAGGGCCACCTTCCCCTCGATGCCGGCCCGGTCTCCTACGAAAGCGCCGGCCTCGCCCGGGAGCTCGGGCTCTCGAACCTCACCATCACCTTCTCGGGCTACTGGCCCGAACGGGGCGGGCGGATGGAGACCTGCTCCTTCAAGGAGCTTGAGGCACAGCCGACGGTGCTGCGCCTCCGGGAGAAGGGGGCCGGGGTCCTCCAGGTCTCCTCGGCGGGGAACACCGGCCGGGCTTTCTGCCAGGTCTCGGGCCTGACCGGGGCCCCGGTCGTGGTGGTGGTCCCGGCATCCGCCGCCGCCCGGCTCTGGACGACCGTTCCGGCGGCAAACGTCTGCCTCATCACGGTGGACGGGGACTACTCGGACTCCATCGCGTTCGGGAAGGAGGTCTGCACGCTACCGGGAATCGTCCCGGAGGGCGGGGCGAAGAACGTCGCCCGCCGGGACGGGATGGGAACGGTGATGCTGGACGGGACGCTTGCCACCGGCCGGCTCCCCGACTACTACTTCCAGGCGGTCGGGAGCGGGACCGGGGGGATCGCCGCCTGGGAGGCTGCCGAGCGGCTGGTCGCCGACGGGCGGTTCGGCTCCCGCCTCCCGGCCCTCCACCTCTCCCAGAACCTCCCCTTCGTCCCGATGGTCCGGGCATGGGAGGCAGGGAGGGACGCTATCGTCCCGGCCGAGGACATGCCCGACGCGGAAGCCTCGATCGCCCGGGTCTACGCCGACGTCCTGACGAACCGCCACCCGCCCTGGGGGATCCGGGGCGGGGTCCGGGACGCGCTCGCGGCCTCGGGCGGGAGGATGTATGCGGTCTCAAACGAGGATGCCCGGAGCACCGGGAGGCTTTTTGCGGATACCGAGGGGATCGACCTCGACCCTGCCGCCGCGGTCGCGGTCGCGTCACTCGTCCGGGCGGCGGAGGAGAGGTTCATCAGCCCGGAGGAGCGGGTGCTCCTGAACGTGACCGGCGGGGGCTACGAGCGCGCGGCCGAAGACCTCGACCGCTACCCGGTCGAACCTTTCATCCGCGTAGCGGCCGGGGCGGCCTTCGAGGGGGAGGTCCGGGACGCTGTCCAGGGCTGGCTCGCGGAGCAGGAGGTGGCGGCCCGTGCGTGAAGGCTGTGTCCTCGACCGCCTTTCCGCCCTCGGGGTCGATACCGTGGCGTCGCTCCCCTGCGACCGGACGCAGGACCTCTGCGCCCTGATCCCGGAGCGGTTCCGTGCAGTCAACCTCACCCGGGAGGAGGACGGCGTCGGGATCTGCGCCGGGCTCGCGATGGCCGGGGCGCGATCGGTGCTGCACATGCAGAGTTCGGGGCTCGGCAACTCCCTGAATGCGATCATGTCGCTCACCGTCACCTTCGGCCTCCCCCTCCCCGTCCTCGCGAGCTGGCGCGGCGTCTACCGGGAGGTGATCCCGGCCCAGGTGCCGTTCAACCGGGCGGTCCCGGAGGTGCTTCGCGCACTCGGGATTCCATATACCGTCATCCGCGATCCTTCAGATGAGGGATTGATCGATACGGTCGTCCGGGACGCTTACGACTCGATGCGGCCGCACGTGGCCCTGATCCTCCCCTCGTTCTGGGAGGGGGCGGAGGAGGTCTGCCCGGCGGAGCAGCCGTTCCCGCCCCGGGCCCGGGAGTCGGCGCTTGCCTACCGGCGGATGTTTCGCGACCCGGTGATGACCCGGAACAATGCGATAAAGGCAATCGCCGCCACCCTCGACGGCGAGGCGGCCGTCGCGAACATCGGCGTCCCCTCAAAAGAGCTCTACGCGGCGAACGACCGGGACCTCAACTTCTACATGCTCGGGAGTTACACCCAGGCGACCCCGATCGGCCTCGGGCTTTCGCTCGCGACGGATAAAGACGTCGTGGTCCTCGACGGCGACGGGAGCCTGCTCGGGACCGCCGTCCTCCCGGTGGTGGCTGCAGAAGCCCCGGAGAACCTCACGATCGTCTGCCTGGACAACGGGGCCTTCGGGAGCACCGGGAACCAGCCCACCCCGGCCTCCGGCCAGGTGGACATGGAAGTCCTCGCCCTCGCTGCCGGGATCAAAAAGACCTGCAAGGTGCAGGACGAGCGGGAACTCGCGGAGGCCTGGGAGAACCGGGGCCGGGGCCCGAACTTTATCCACGTTGTGCTCGCGCCCGGG
>WOYI011337618.1_pt1 | contig 14654 bp, 15 predicted proteins | sample 6423411 | NCBI WGS metagenome assembly WOYI01 (sample SAMN13441803, study PRJNA592873) | oil field metagenome | biome: oil field; feature: oil-well bore; material: oil-contaminated soil; isolation source: oil-contaminated soil from oil-well borehole | place: Germany: Wietze | collected 2016-10-18 ...
AATTGGGAGCGCTTCGCCGCGGCAATAAACCTTGAAGGCCCTGCCTTTGCGATCGGCTTCGACGCGCTCGCGCTGCTGGTACTTTGCGAATACGAGGACGCCAGCGCCGTTGAGTCCGCTCTTTTCGGGACGGCAGTCGCGCAGCATGCCGCGGATCGCCCGTGGCTGAATGAATATCCGCCGGTGGCAAAGGCGCTCGACCTGGAGCGGCGCGCCAACGAGACAGCCCCGCGGCGCGCCTAGGTCTTATCGTCGTAGACAACTGGTCGTCGCTGGCCAGAAGTGGGCGAGAAAACGAAGCGGAATCGTGGCAGTTGGTCCAAACATGGGCGTTGCGGCACCGCGCCCCGGCCGTTAGATCCTGTTCGTCCATCACGCCGGAAAGGGCGGCGCCCAGCCCGGAACGTCACGAAAGGAAGACGTGCTCGACATCGTCATAGCCCTGCGCCGATCGGCCGATTACACGCCTGATTCCGACTCCGTCTTTGAAGTGCGCTTTGAAAAGGCGCGCGGCATCGACGGTGGCGACGTGGTGCCATTCGAAGCGAGCCGGGCGACCGATGCCGAGGGCAAGCAGTCATGGACGACGTGAACCGTCGAGCACAGCGTTCGCGAACGTGTGGCCGCCCTGCTCGACCATGGAATGTCGCAGCAAGACATCGCCGCCCAGTTCGACGGGCATCGAGCCGCCAAGTTGCCGGCGCCTGACCGGAGTTGGCGCGGACCGGGTGAGCGCCGAAATTTGTACGGCGAAACACCGTACAATTCGAAGCCCTCATCATCCGAGCATCCCATGACCGCATCCGCCCGTCTCGACCTGCGCTTGGCGCCTGAGGACAAGGCGCGCGTGGAAGCCGCCGCCAACCTGCGCGGCCTGAGCGCCGCCGCCTTCATTCGTGCGGCGGCACTACGGGAAGCCGAGCAGGCCCTGACGGCTGAGCACGTCGTGCGGCTCGCTGCGCGGGAAGCGCAGCATTTCGTCGCTGTGCTGGCCGAGCCGTTCGCGCCCAATGCGGCGCTGCGCAAGGCCATGGCCCGCGGTGACACGCTGGGGCTTTGAGTGCCGCTCCTCATCGAGGAGCTGAAGCCGGGGCGTCATGATCGTCGGGGGTTCGACTGCGCCGTCGAACCGCTCAACCACTACCTGCACGCGCTCGCGGCGCAGCATCGCGCCAAGGGCATCGCCACGACCTTCGTGCTGGTGGATGACGCCACGCCGGCACAGGTTCTGGGTTACTACACGCTGAGCGCCGCGACGCTGGTTTGGGGTGACCTCGCCCAGACCGACCGCCGACGCCTGCCCACCTATCCGGTGCCGGTGGCGCGGATGGGCCGGCTCGCGGTCGCCCTGGCGGCGCGCAACCGCCGTTTCGGTGAACTGCTGCTGCAGAACGCCGTCAAGCGCTTGCTTGCCGCGCGAGAAACGCTCGGCGTCTACGCCCTGGTGGTCGATGCCAAGGACGACACCGCGGCGGGTTTTTACCGCAAGTATGGTTTTCGCCACACCGCGCCCGGCGGGCTGGAGCTCTACCTGCCGCTGGGGCGGGGCTGAGCGTGACGGCAAGGCAGCCAAGCCGTTGAGCTGCGTGGCGCAGCCTGTGGCGCCGATCCGCGCACAAAAAAGCCCCGACGAAGGAATCCATCGAGGCTTGTACTGCGCGTAGCGCCCTTGCCATGCCCAGCCGGGCCGCGCTGGGTCAAGCCACGCCCTGCCCTGGCAAGCCGCGTCAAGGCGCCGGTATCAACCGACTATCAAACGGCCCGCTGGTATCGGTTCAAGCCCGCCAGGGCTTGATTCGAACAAGCTCTGAAGCCGGGCGGGGGCTCGGGACGCCCCGCCCGGCACACCGGGTTAACGCAGCAGGCGCGGGATCGCCTGCGGGCTGTAGTTGCTCGGATCGGCGTCGGCAAAGTTGGCGTGCGCCGTGGTCGGGTTCAGGTAGGCAAAGGTGGCACGCTCGCGCTGCAGGTCGGGCACCCAGATGATGCTGGGGTAGATGCCCGGCTGACCGTCGTCACGCACCGTGCTGACCCAGCTGTGGTACAGCAGGCGCCACAGTTCGTCCTTGCGGTCGTAGATCTCCTGCCAGTGCATGAGCGGGTAGTAGGGATCGGCGTCGACGTAGATCAGCTTGCGGCTGGCCAGGTGCCCCCTGGGCATGGTCGCCTCCAGCGTCCACACCTCGCGCGGCTCGTAGTTCTCGGTGAAGCCGATACCGTCGCCGGGCCGCAGGCTCAGCTGCCCGTAGCGCGCCTCCGGGGTGCCGGCATCGAGCCTGGCGCCGGCCGACTGGCTATGCAGTGAGGCCAGAATCCAGCGCTTGCCGGTGATCTTGTACTCGGGGTACCAGATCGGGTCGATGTTCAGGCCAAAGGTTTCGTCGGTCAGCAGGTCGGTGCCGACCACCGGGTCCGCCCAGGCGCTGCCCGACAGGCGCCGCACCCGGCGCACGGCCTTGATGTAGGCGTACACGTCCGGCAGGCGGCCGTCGGCGTACTGCACCGTCAGCGTGCCGACGCCGCGCACGTCGTTGGGGTAGGTGAACATCAGCATCTCGCGCTTGACCACGCCGTCGTCGGCCAGGGTGTAGGGCTGACTCAGACGCCCGTTCTGCAGCAGCCGGCCGTACTTGGTGTGCAGTTCCTTGCTGAGCCCCTGCGCCTTGGTGGTGGTCAGGAACACCATCGGTTCGAAGTCGACGGCGTCGGCGAACCAGGGTGAACGCATGATGTTGTAGATCAGCTTCAGGCCGCCCTGCGGGTCGGTATCGCTGATATTCATGAACGGGATGCCGGTGGTGAAGCCGGTCAGGTGCCGCTTGTCGTCGATGCCGGCCTTGTCGCCCTGCAGCTTGGTCGCTTCGATGACTCGCTCGTTGTACTTCAGCGGCGTCGACGCCTTCAGGTCGATGACCATGCCGGCCTCCTTGACCGCCCGCAGCATGGACGGCGGCATCAGGTCGGCAAGGGTGCGTCCCTCGAAGCTGTCGGTCTGTACGGCATCGACGTTGCTGGCGTCGATACGCGTGCCGGGCGGCAGTTCAGCGGCGCCGGCCAGGGTCGACCCGGTGGCCAACAGGCCGCACAGGGCCAGCCTGGCAGCTGTGCGTGGGGTGAATAAGCTGTCCATAGCATGTCTCCAGGTGTGAATCCGGCCCGCTCGGGTGTCGTCGCCAGTGCGACGTCCTCGACCAGTACCACTCCTCCTCCTGAAGAGCACTCGGGCAAATACCATCCGCTGGCGGGCGGACGGCGCAAAACAGCGGCCAGGGTCTGGCACCGACCGCGCGCGGGGTCTTCCAGGTCCCGTTTGCGGTGGCGACAGAGGAGCTGGCCGGTACGGACATTGGCGGGTCCGTCAGATGAAGAAGCTGAGGTTCGGCTGGCGCACGCTGACCTGGTCGAGCTGTGCCAGGCGCGAGGCCAGGCGCAGGCCAGCGGGGGTATCGACCAGCAGGTCCACCCGCCGCGCCGATACCAGGGCCGGCTCCGGCTCGGTCGAGCGCACGCGCAGCACCAGCACGTTGCTCAGTGCCTCGATGCCGTCGTCGGTGCGTGCCGCCCGGATGTTGGTCACGAAGTGACGGGCGATGGTTGGCGGGTTCTCGGCGATGGTGAAGCTCGGCGTGCTCAGCTGGCGCACGCGGATGGCCAGGCTATGGGTGTCCTCGTCGAAATACGGCGTGCCACGCCCGTAGTGGCGCGGCCGGGCCGCGTCCATGAACGCCGGCGCCATCACCCGGTAGCGGATCTGCGGCGCCAGCAGGGCGTACCAGGCCGTCAGATCGCCCACGCCCAGGCAGTCGGATTCAAAACTCAGGAACTCGTACACGGCACGAAAGGCGTCATCGTCAAGCGGTGCGCCCGCCGGCACGGTGCGCCGTAGCGTAGGTGCGTTCATGCCGCTGCCTCCCCGCGCATGAGTTTCTGCCAGTGGATGAGCAGCGCGAATTCGGACATTTCGGAATAGGTGGACGGGTAGGCGGTGCCCGGCCCGTGGAAATCGGCGATCGGCTTGTCCCGGTAGTACCGCGTGCCGCGAAAGTCGACCGGGTAGCGGGCGCCGATGGTGCCCCGGCAGCCGTGGTTGATGGCAGCCCAGGCCTCGGCGTCGTCCTGGTCGAAGGTGCCGCCGACGCTGAAGGTGCGGATACCGATCTCGTAGCTGGCCTGCTTGAATTCCTCGGCCGCTTCCTTCTCGATCAGCAGCCAGTTCCATACCTCGGTCCGCTGGGCACCGAGCGGCTGCCAGGTGCGCAGGTTGCAGAACGGCACTGGCGGCGACTTGCCGTCGAAGCGCACCGAGCTTTCCACCCACGAAGTGTTCGGGAAGTTGGTCATCACCTTGGTCAGGCCGCGCGCCAGGAAGCGCTGCTGGTTGGTGTTGAGCGTTTGCTGGTAGTGGGGCACCAGCTGCGGCGAGAAGCCGGCGTAGTCCGGTGCCTCGGGCGGCAGCTCCAGGAAAATGCAGCTGTGTCCCTTGCCGATGACCACCGCCGGGCTGTGCATCAGCTGCCGCACCACCACGTCCTGCGGCACGTTCAGCGTGAGGTAGGTGATGGGGCCATGCACGCTGGCGGCGTGCGGGCCGTCGGCGCCGAAGTTGAGCGCGCCCAGTTTCCAGTTGGCGCTGTACACCCAGCGCTGGGGCGGGCCGAGCACTTCCATGCCGGCCGGGCTGCGGTTGGCAAAAAGATCGATGTAGAAGCGCGAATCGCCGAGGTAGTCGTCCAGCGAGGGCGCGTCCGGGTCCCAGGTGCCGAAGATGAGGCCGGCGTACTCGGCCACCTTGGGCATGGCGATCAGGTCGTCGCCGACCTCGCCGATGAGGGCGGCGATTTCCGGCGGGTAGGCGGCCTGCCGCAGATCGCCTGCGAGGCCGAACACCCAGCCGTGGTAAGGGCAGCGGAAGGTCTTGGCGTTGCCGGCGTCGGCGCGGCACAGCTGCGTGCCGCGGTGCGGGCAGCTGTTGTGGAAGGCGCGCACGGCGCCGTCCTCGCCGCGCACCACCAGCACCGGGTCGTTGCTGAGCTGGCGGGTGACATAGTCGCCGGGCTGCGGGATTTCCGACGCGTGGGCCAGGAACAGCCAGCTCTTGGCGAAGATGCGTTCCTGTTCCAGTTGCCAGATGGCCGGGTCGGTGAAGATGGCGCGAGCCGCCGTGCCGGCCTCGACGTCCACCCAGTCGCTTTCCGTCGGCAATGTGCGGTGAGGTTGATTCACGTCCGTGTGCCTCAGATGAGAAAGGTCAGGTTGTCGAAGGCCTCGTCGCGTTCCTGCAACGTGACCACTTTCTGGCGGATGCGGAAGCTGTCGCCGGCCGGTTGCAGGCGGTAGTGCGCCACGCCGGACAGCAACGCCTGCCGGTGACGGCGCAGCAGCGTCAGGATGAACCGGCACTCGACCGCCAGCTCCGGCCCGTCGGACGGCTCGATCAGCACGTTGCCGACCAGGCGCGTGGTCTGGGTCGGCGGCTGCTGGGCCCAGAAGGCACGACTGCCCATGCGCGTCAGGCGCTCGCGCAGACGGGCGGTGGTGTCGTAGATCAGCGCCACCGCCTGCTCGGCCGGTCCGTCCTGGCCGGACGGCACCCAGTACAGGCCGTCCTCGGTGAACAGGTCGACCCATTGCGCGAAGTTTCTGTCGTCCAGCAGCCGGGCTTCCTGGTACAGGAAGCGCTCGACCGCCTGCTGCCTGGTGAACTCGCTCATCACGCGCCCTCCATCAGCTGCAGCCAGCGCCGCCAGATGCCGCGGTGGGCGGTTTCGTCGGACACGTGGGACTGGCGCCCGTCGGCGCCGAGCGGTTCCTCCTGGTCCAGGCCGCGGTCGTAGCAGAGCCACTCCATGGCCGGCGTGCGCAGCATGCCGTCCCACTGGCGCTGGAACATCTCGATGTCGTCCGGCGCGCCGAAGCTGGCCGGGCCGTAAAAGTCCTCGTGGGCGCGGATGCGCGCGGCGTTGATTTCCGGAGCAACGTCTTCGAGCGTGACCGGATAGGCGAACACTTCGGTGCGGTCGTAGCTGACCGGGTGAATGACCCGGATCTGGTTGTTGATCAGCACCAGGTTCGGGTAGACCAGCAGGTTGAAGCCGTCGCCGCCGTTGCAGCTGATGACCGCCTCGGCATAGTCCGGGCGGTCCGCAAAGCGGGCGCGCACGGCGTCGTGCCAGGCCTGCTCGGACTTCGGCTTGTCGGCACCCAGAATGGCCTTGCGGTCGAAGGCGCGAAAGTCGATCAGCGCGTGGCCGTTGCCCAGCGCCACACTCTTGGCCGGCGACTGCGGGCCGACGATAAAGCCCATGCCACGACCGATGCGCGGCTTGAGCACGTCCTCGAAGAAGCTGTGGTGGACCAGCGCCGGGTGGTAGCCGTCCATGGAGTTTTCCACCTGCTGTTTCCAGTTGCCGCGGAACTGGTAGCGGGTGACGCCGGTCTCGACGCGGATGTGACCCGATGGCGACAGGTCGGCGAACAGGTCGAAGAACTCGGCCGCCGCACCCAGGTGCTCGGGCAGCGACGGCACCTGCGGGTTCAGGCTGGCGAACACGAAGCCGCGGTAGCTGTCCACGCGGGCAACGGGCACCAGGCCGAGCTCGGCCTGGTCGAACACACTGGCCTGGTGGTCGCGCATCGGTACGCTGACCAGGCGCCCGGCCAGGTCGAAGGTCCAGCCGTGGTAGGGGCACACCAGGTGCCGGCACTGGCCGCGGGTGTGGTCGTCGGCCAGCAGCACGCCGCGGTGGCGACAGGCGTTGATGAAGGCATGCAGTGCGCCCTGCGTGTCGCGTGTCAGCAACACCGGCTGCGTGCCCAGCGTGGTGGCCTTGTAGCTGCCCGGCTGCGCGATCTCGCTCTCGTGCCCCAGGTACACCCAGGTGCGGGAGAAGATTTGTGTCATTTCGCGATCGAACACGGCCGGGTCCACGAACGCGTGGCGGTGCACCCGGTGCGGTTCTATCCAGCGGCTCTCGGTGTCGACGGTCACGCTGCCTCCAACGGTCGGCTCATGGGGGAAGCCCGCATCACGGGTGATGCGGGCCACAAAGTCAGTGCGACTTGACGAAGCTGGTGACCGCCGCGGCGAAATCTGCCGGGTACTCGATCATGGCCCAGTGGCCGCAGTGCGGCACGATGTAGCCCCAGGAGTTGTCGATCAGCTCCAGGAAGCGGTAGGCATGGCTGAGCGGCACCACCAGGTCGTCCTTGCCGTTGACCACCAGGGTCGGCTGCGTAACCCGGGCGATGAACTCTTCCGGATAGAACAGACCGCCCTGCTTGCGCACCCACTGCATGGTGGCGTCGTAGGAGGTCTTGTTCGTGGGATCGACGGAGTTGTTCCAGCGGTACTGGACCATCTCGTCGGTGATGACGAACTTGTCGTTGGCCAGGGTCTTGATCAGCCGGATCATGCCCTCGGGCGTGTAGTCGTAGCCGAGCACCGGCTGCAGGGCCGGGGTGATCTCGCCGTTCAGGCCGGCGGTGCCCATGAGCACCAGCTTGTCGACCAGCTGCGGGTACTCGACCGCCACACCCATGGCGGTGGCGCCGCCCATGGAGTTGCCGACCAGGCTCGCCTTCTCGTAGCCGAGCGCCTTGATGAAGCCGGCGATGTGGTCGTAGCGGTTCTTCTGCGAATACTCGAAGGTGGCCGGGTCGGGGCTGTCGGAGCCGCCGAAACCGACCATGTCCACGGCGATGGTGCGAAAGTGCTCGCCGAACAGCGGCAGGCAGCCGAACCAGTTGCCGTAGCCGTTGGCGCCGGCGCCGCCGCCGTGGATCAGGATCAGCGGCTCGCCGCTGCCCTGTTCGATGTAACAGGTCTTGATGCCGTTGACATCGATGTATTTCTTTTCGTACTGCGCGTCGTTCATCACCTGCTCCTGGTGTGTGATGGTGGGGAAATCTCAGGCCGCGGCCAGATCCATTGCCATGGCGCCCATGCCGGTGAACCAGCTGGCGATCGGCTCGTAATAAAGGGTGTGGCCGGTGGCGCCGGCCACGGTGCCGGCCATGGCCAGCCAGCACATGATTTCGAGGCCGCCGTTGCCGGCGTTCTCGAGGATGTAGTCGGTGCTCCAGGTGGCGATTTGCGCCGCCTGGCCCGCGCCGAGCAGGCTCAGGACCTGCCGGTCAAAGTCGGCGTTGACGCGGCCCATGCCCGGGGTGGCGATCCAGTGCGACAGGCCGCCGGCGCCGATGACGGCCACGCGCTGCGTGCAGGCGGCGCTGCGGATGTAGGCGCCGATCGCCTGGCCGAGCGCGTAGCAGCGGGCCGGTGAGGGCGACGGCGTGCGGTTGATGTTGACCAGCAGCGGCGCCACCGGCAGTCGCCCGCCGGGGTTGATGATGCGCAGCGGCAGCGCGATGCCGTGATCCGGGTCCAGCGATTCGGCGCGGGCCAGGTCGAAGCCGGCCTGGTCCATGTGCCGCAGCAGGGCGTCGGCGAAGGCGCCGGCGCCGGCCATCGGCTGGCGCGGGATTTCCATGTCGCCCAGCGGTGTGTAGCTGTCGGCGCAGCCCAGCGCGAAGCTCGGTTGCAGCCGGTAGCCGAGGTTCACCATGTGGTCGGAGGTGATGTACAGCAGCAGGTCCGGCTGCGTGCGCGCGACTTCGGCGGCGATCCGCTTGAAGCCGTCGATCACCTGGCCGGCCTGGGCCGGGACCTCGGTGGGGTCCATCACCACGTGCGAGGTGGCGGCGGCGGTGACGATGCTGCCCATGTCAGGCGTCCTCGGACAGTTCGGGGTAGTGGCGCACGGTCATGTGCGCCGCCATGTGGGGTTTCAGGACCAGCTGGTAGTGCATCTGCAGGATCGGATGCATGCCCAGCGCACTGAGCGCCTCGATGTCGCCGCTGGCCAGCGCCGGCGCGCTGGCCGGATCGATGCCGGTTTCCGCCAGCACCGCGTCGCGGTCGGTCAGGTAGCGCTCGCGCAGCGGCGGTTCGTGCACCAGCCGTTCGACCAGCAGGTTCAGGCGCCGGGCCCGGTCGGCGGTGTTCATGCGTTGCCCTGCACGTGGGCCAGGGTCTGGATGCCGCGCTGGCAGCGGCTGGCCAGGCGCCGCCACTCGATCAGGTTGCGGTCCTGCTCGAACAGCTGCTCCTCGAGCCAGCCCCGGTCGTCGGCGTAGAAGCCCTGCATGGCCTCGCGCGCCCACAGGTCGTCGTCGTTGATGCCGCGCAGCGCCAGCGGCTCGTGCAGGGACTCGCACTCGGCGCGGAAGGCGGCCTCCTGGGCCGCGTCGGTGACGCCGGACTTCTCGATCACCTGGTAGTACATGTGGTGATCGGCGTCGTGCGGCGTGTAGAACTCGTACTGCACCATGTCGGCTTCCGGGTGGTTCTCGACGCTGAGAATTCCCGGCATCCACAGCGAGATGGTGTGGATGGTGTTGTGCTTGCCGGTCGGGGCCCGGGTGCGCAGCACGGTCTGGCCGTCCAGCGTGGCCTCGAACAGTGGCCGGTAGTGCTGGGCCATGACGTCCACCACGCCGCGCGAGGCGGCCGGGTCCTCGCGCAGGTCCAGCTGCAGCGTGCCGGCGCTGGCGAAGCCCAGCGGCAGGGCCGAGTCGCGGCCGGTGATGAACGGCGAATCCTTGTGGATGAAGATGTGTGTGGTGTCGAAGCCGTTTTCGGCGCCCAGGCGCCAGTTGGCCTTGACCAGCCGGCGGATGCCGTAGGCGGCGCGGTCCGGGTCGAGAAAGCCGGGCGGCAGGTCGGTGGCCAGCGGCGGCGGCGCGCTGTCGCCCTGTGTCTCGCCCAGGAACACGAACACCATGCCCTTGGCTTCCTGCACCGGGTAGGTCTTCAGCGAGCGGGTGCCGATGAGCTTGCTCGACGGGTCGGTGAGGATGTCGCACAGCTTGCCGTCGGCCCACTGGTAGGTCCAGCCGTGGTACCAGCAGGTGACGGTGTCCTTGCCGTAGCACTCGACCTTGCGCGACAGCGGCACGCCGCGGTGCAGGCACTGGTCCTTGATGCAGTGCACGGTGCCGCCGCTGCGGCGCACCAGCAGGTTCTCGCCGAGCAGTTTGCCCGGCTTGACCTCGCCCTCGGCCAGGTCGGCCGAGTACATCACCGGATACCAGTGGTTGCGAAAGCCGAGCTTGGCTTCGTAGTAGGGGCGCCAGTCGCGGATCTGCTGGCCGATTTCGGGGTTGACGAGCGGTTTGTTCACGCGCGGGGCTCCGGTGTGTCAGACGTGGTACAGGTCGAGCGTGGTGTCGAGCAGGTCGTTGGTGACCACGATGGTCTTGCCGGCGATGCGCCAGTGACCGGCGTCCAGGCGCAGCGCGTGCCGGTAGCTGCCGGCGTAGGACCAGGTGCGCCGAGCCCGGTACACCTGCGTGTGCCAGCGCGAGCCGACCTCGGCCGTGGTGTCGTCGCAGGCCAGCACGCGCAGGCTGCCGATCAGGTGCGAGGTGCGCGGCAGCGGCTGCGAGGCCGGCGAGTCGCCGCGGCTCCAGCGCCAGGCGCGGTCCGACAGCGCCGGGCGGCCCTCGATGTAGAACAGCGAGACCGCGTTGTGCGGGTCGTCGGTCAGCCGGTGTTCGGCGTCCCAGGCCGGCGCCCACAGCACGGCGTCCTCGGTGTAGTGGTCGAGCCAGTCGTCCCAGCGCTGCTCGTCCAGGCAGGCGGCCTCGTCGAACACGACGTCGGTCAGTGCCTGCCAGGTGGCGAAATCGGGCGCAGCGCTCATCGCACGCCCGCCGCGTCGGCGCCGCCCATCAGCCGCAGCCACTGGTCGTACTGACTCATGGTGCAGCCCTCGTAGCCGATGATGCCGCTGCTCTCGAGCGGGATGCCCAGCGCGCGGGCGGCCTGGTCGTCGCCGACGATACGGTTGTGCAGGCCAAAGGCGATGAAGCTGTCTTGCGGTTGGGAGCCCAGCGCGCCCTGGTGGCACTGCTCGAATTCCTCGTTGTCGTCCGGCGTGCCCATGCCGCTGGCCATGAAGAATTCCTCGAACTGCCGCAGGCGCCGGCTGCGTTCGTCGGCGCTTTCGGTGACCGGCGCCAGGCAGTGGAAGGTGATCTCGGTGCGGTCCACGGCCACCGGACGGAAGGTGCGGATCAGCGTCGCCATCTGATCGAGCATGTGCAGGTTGGGGTAGACCGACAGGTTGCGGAACATGCTGGTCATCCACTCGGCGCGGGCCGGGCCGAAGTCGGCCTCGAGGCGTTCGCGCTGGCGGTGGATGGGCCGGTCCTGCGGGTTCGGGAAGCTGAACCAGATGCCGGTGTGGCCGTGACCGAAGGTCCACTGGCCGCCCTGCTTCTGGTGCATGTTGTCGATCTGCAGGGTGCGCACGGCGGCCGCGCGCTGGTCCTTGCGCCGTGCCACGCCGAGCAGGGACTTGTGCGCGTAGTCCGGGTGCAGGCCGTCGCCGCCACCGTTCTCGAGCATCAGCTTCCAGTTGCCGTGGTAGACGCAGGTGGAGGCGCCGGGCAGCACGGTGACGCCGTCCGGGCACTGGTCGACCAGCATGTCGATGAAGGTGGTGGCGCCGCCCAGGTACTCGGCCAGTGACGGCACGTCCGCACCGAGGCTGCCGAACACGAAGCCGCGATAGCTCTCCAGGCGGGCGATGGATTGCAGGTGCACGCTGCTGGGCGTGAAGGTGTCCGGGTAGCCCTGTTCGGCGCGCTGCACCCAGGTGGCCCGGCCGTCGCTGTCGAAGGTCCAGCCGTGGTAGGTGCAGGCGTGGTGCTTGCGGTTGCCGCGTTCGGTGCGACACAGGCGCGCGCCGCGGTGCGGACAGGCGTTGATGAAACCGCGCAGCTGACCGGCGCCGTTGCGCTGGATCAGCACCGGCCGACGGCCCATCCAGGTGGTGAAGAAGTCGTACGGCCGCGGCAGCTGGCTCTCGTGGCACAGGAACAGCCACGAGCCCTCGAAGATGTTCGCCAACTCCAGCTCGAACAGCTCCGGGTCGGTGTAGACGGAGCGGTTGACGCGGTAGACGCCGTCGTCCGGGCGGCGGTCGAACAGTCCGGCCAGGTAGGCCGGGCTGCTCTTGTCCATCGGGGTGGCCGTGTGTGGTGCGTTCATGCTGACCCTCTGGTGCGGGTAACGGCGGCGTTTCAGCGGCCGGGGGTCTGGATGCCGCGGTTGTGCTCGCTGGCCAGCTTGCGCCAGGCCATGATGCAGGCGTCGGCCTCGAACAGCTGCTCCTTCAGCCAGCCCCAGTCGTCCTGGTAGAACGGCTGCGTGGCTTCGCGGGCCCAGATGTCGTCGTCGTTGAAGCCGTGCGCGTACAGGTCCTTCCACAGCGCCTCGTACTCGGCAGCGAACTCGGCGTCGGCATTCGGCCCCTCGACCACCTTGGTGGCGCAGTGGATGTACCAGTGGCTGTCGGCGTCGCGCGGCACGTACCACTCGAAGTGGATCATCGCCGGGTCCGGGAACGGGTCGACCTTGAGAACGCCGGGCATCCACAGCGAAATCTGGCCGGCGATGTGCTTGTCGCCGCCGTGGATGGCGCGGCGCACCACCTCGCCGTGCACGCTGCCCTCGAAGTGCGGCACGCCGCGCTCGGCCAGCAGGTCGAACACGCCGATGTTGCCGCCCTCGGTGTGGCGAGTCTCGAACAGCGGCTCCTTGCTGTTCGGATTGGGCGCGAAACCCAGCGGCAGCATGGTCTGGTTGCCGCGGATCAGGCGCGAGTCCTTGTGGATGAAGATGTGCGTGGTGTCGAAGCCGTTCTCGGCGCCGATGCGCCAGTTGGCGTTTACCACGCGGCGAAATGGCTGCACGCGCCGGTCCGCCTCGTCGAAGCCGGGCGGCAGGTCGCGTGCCAGCGGCGTCGGCTCGATGTCGCCCAAAAACACGAACACCAGACCCTTGCACTCCTGCGCCGGGTAGGTCTTCAGCGAGCGGGTGCCGATGAGCTTGCTCGACGGGTCGGTGAGGATGTCGCACAGCTTGCCGTCGGCCCACTGGTAGGTCCAGCCGTGGTACCAGCAGGTGACGGTGTCCTTGCCGTAGCACTCGACCTTGCGCGACAGCGGCACGCCGCGGTGCAGGCACTGGTCCTTGATGCAGTACAGGCGGCCGTCGATGCGGTTGATCAGCAGCTTCTCGCCGGCCAGCTGGAATGGCACCGGCTTGCCTTCGGTCACCTCGCCGCTGTTCAGGGTCGGGTACCAGTGGTTGCGAAAGCCGAGCTTGGCCTCGGCATAGCCGCGCCAGCCGCGGATGCGTTCCAGGACCAGGGGGTCGACCAGGGGGGCGGCAGGTGTGTTCATTGGCTGTTCATCCTTGAATGCGAATGGCGTTGTGGCGCGCTTGGGGAGGGATCAGAAGCCCATGAGGCCGCGATAGCCGCGCCAGAAGGCACGGATCAGCGCCTCGTCGACCAGGCTCTCGGTGTTGTCCATGCCGCGTCCGCCGAGGGCGTCGTAGGCGTGCTGGTCGGCGGCGCCGACGATGCCCTGCTGCACCAGCTGCGTGGCCTCGCCGTCCTCCATGGAGATGTAGCCGGCCGGACCGACCAGGTTGGCCTGCTTCAGGCGCATGGCGCGCAGCTCGGGGGTGTCGTCGGCGTAGCCGAAGAAATGGAACACCAGCTCGAAGGCATCGACGCTCTTGGGCACGATCTGACGCACCGCCAGGGTGTTGTGGATCTGCTGCAACACCATGCTGGGGAACAGCGACTGGATGTGGTTGGTGAACACCGGCTCGAGTTCCGGGTGCACGTCCAGCAGCGTCGGGTCGGCCAGGGTCACGCCCTGGTCGTAGCTGCGGATCTTGCCGGTCTTGTACTCGCCGATGTCCTCGTTCTCGATCTTCCAGGCGCGCAGGATGCTGTGCATGCGGTGTTCGCCGCCGATGGTGCAGCCGCCGCCCATCGATGAGCGGTACACACCAAAGGTGGCGTGGAACAGGTGCAGCAGCGAGGCGTGGTACGGATCCTTGGTGTTCTCGGTGTACAGCTTCCAGTTGGAATGGATGTACTGGCGGGAGGTGCCCAGGAACTCGATCGGCCCCACCAGCACGCGGTCGACCCAGTGCAGCATGTCCGGGCCGAAGTAGGTCTCCAGCGGCGGCGTGTCGTCACTGAAGGTGGCGAACACCAGGCCCCGGTAGCGCGCCACGCGCAGCTGACGCAGGCCATGTTCGGCCATGTCGAAGTCGGCCGGATAGCCGCCCTTGCCACCGATGCCGCGACGAAACGGCACGCCGATCAGCGCGCCACTGGCGTCGTATGCCCACTGGTGATAGACACAGCTGTGGGTCTGGCTGTTGCCGCGCAGCTGACGGCACACCAGCGCGCCGCGGTGGGCGCAGCGGTTGACCCAGGTGTGCACTTCGCCGCTGCCGTCGCGCGCCACCACCACCGGCGTCTCGCCGACGAAGGTAGCCTTCCAGTCGAACGGATTCGGCAGCTCCGCTTCCAGGGCGACGAAGTTCCAGGTCGGGCCGCGGAAGATGCGCTCCTGCTCCAGGGCGAATACGGCCGGGTCCGAATAGACCCAGTAGGGAACCTGGACCACGTCGTCGGGCCAGGCATAGTCGGACAGATCGGACACGGCAGGCATGTGGGGCTGGTTCATGGGACGGTCTCCTCAGAACTGGTAGGTAATACGCGCCACCAACTGGTCGCGGTTGTGCAGCGTGCCCAGCGTGCGGGTCTTGGTGTCCGTCATGC
>WOYI010776538.1_pt1 | contig 14647 bp, 15 predicted proteins | sample 6423411 | NCBI WGS metagenome assembly WOYI01 (sample SAMN13441803, study PRJNA592873) | oil field metagenome | biome: oil field; feature: oil-well bore; material: oil-contaminated soil; isolation source: oil-contaminated soil from oil-well borehole | place: Germany: Wietze | collected 2016-10-18 ...
CCTTTACAAGAAAGCTCTCGAAGCCGTCCGGGAAGGCAAAGACCTGGAGGTTTCCGATTTTTACCTCTGCCCAACCTGCGGCTACATCGAGCTCGGCACACGCCCCGAACGCTGCCCGATCTGTAACATGAAAGGTGAAAAATTCTTACACTACCAGGCTTAATAAGGGCTGATAGTTGCGAGCTATGCGCGCCTGCCGTCTTTGCGGTAGGCGCGCATGATTATGATCTTAGTCGGGTGATTAAACGGGGAAGGGTCAGCCGGGGCTTTTGCGACAATGCTCTGCGCGTAGCCAGTGACATCCTGTGGGACTGGAATAATTTCTGATATTTCCAGGTATCCATCAGCAGTCAGTTTCCTGACACTTTCCATTAATTCGTTTCCGGGCAAAAACAACGCATTGTTGATTGCCACCAGCCAGCCTTCATGACCGACCAGCGGTCGCACTTTGTTGATCAAGCCCTGCCAGTTTTGTAACAGATCCACTTTACCGTGGCGTGTTTGTGAGAAAAGCGGCGCGTCCAGGATGACGCAACTAAACAGCTCCGCTTGGCTCTTAAACCTTGCAACCACAGGATAGAAATCCTGGCTGAGGGTCTTCATTGTGCCCGGGAAGTGGTTTAACCCAAGTGAATCCTGCGCCACTGCGAGAAAATAGGGGTTGAGATCGGTCTGAATGACTTCACTTGCGCCTCCTGCCAGGGCGGCGATGCCAAGCGCACCGGTATAGGCAAAACAATTCAAGACGCGTGCGCTCTTCATCTGCCGGCTGAGCCAGAGGCGAAGGTTGCGGGTGTCAGGGTAGAAGCTGGTGTCCTGGTTGAGCCTGAGGTTGAGCGCAAATTTCACGCCATTTTCTTCGATGGAGGTGGAAACCTGTTCACCAAGGATCAACTCCCCCTGGCGCTGTTTGGGATCCTGAGCATAACGTTGTTTGAGCAGGACGCTGTGCACCTCGGGCAAGGCTGTGGCATAGAATTGAGCGATTTCCTGATGCAATTCCGGCTGGGACGCCCGCTCGCGGTCATGCTCCGAAATGACCAGGGTATTGGCGAACAGGTCGACCGTCAGGCGGGGAAAACCTTCATAGAAACCATTAAACAGCCGTACGGCGTTGGTGGCGCTGAGTGATGGGTCTTTTAGCCGGAGTTCCAGGCATGTTTCAAGCGTTTTCCGCAAGCCGGGTTCTACAACAAGAGTTTTGTTATCCAATAATTACCTCAAGGTTTACAATAGCTATGGAACTAATCTTATCATCGGAGAGAAACCATGATCCTCGAAAAATTTGCCCAATTCAATCCCATCATTCAAGCCTTGCTCGGCACAACTTTCACGTATGCCATGACAGCCCTGGGCGCAGCCGGAGTGTTTATTGGCAAGGATCTTAATCGCCAAATGCTCGATGCCATGATGGGCTTTGCGGCGGGCGTGATGATTGCTGCGAGTTATTTTTCCTTGCTTGCTCCCGCTATTGGAATGTCTGAAGGCCTGGGTTTGCCGGTCTGGGTCCCGGCTGTAGCTGGATTTCTTGCAGGCGGCGGATTCCTCCTGCTGGTGGACAAGCTCCTGCCGCATCTTCACCCGGGAGGAAGTCAACCTGAAGGGGTTAAAAGTTCCTGGCAGCGAAGTGTTCTGCTGGTTGTAGCTATTACCCTACACAACATTCCTGAAGGTTTGGCGGTGGGTGTGGCTTTTGGTGCTGCAGGAGCGGGCATCGCTGGGGCATCTCTCAGTTCAGCGATTGCATTGGCCTTGGGTATCGGGATCCAGAACTTCCCTGAGGGTATGGCGGTCTCCATGCCGCTTCGCAGCGAAAATGTCAGCCGCAAAAAAGCTTTTATGTTTGGGCAATACTCCGGCCTGGTTGAACCGATCGCGGCAGTCATCGGTGCATGGGCAGTGTTATCGATCCGGGGTCTACTGCCCTACGCGCTGGCATTTGCAGCGGGCGCTATGATTTACGTGGTAGCTGAGGAATTAATCCCGGAAGCAAAACGCTCGGCAGGAGATCACTCGGACGTGCCAACGATTGCCGTCATGCTGGGGTTTGCAGTCATGATGCTGCTGGATGTCGCCCTGGGTTAGAGCCCGGGTTTTCGCCAGACCTGGTACAAACCCAGATTACCTTCCTTGCCATCTGAAAAGAACTCATCCTGAAGCGCCAATCCCTGCGATTCGCCGAGCGCTCGTAATTCTGGCGCTGAGAAATGGTGAATGTATCGCAACCTGGCAGGTTTGCCAGGATCTGCCCGCCAATCCATCAACAGATCGGCTTTGTCTACGGTTTCATCCGTGATTCCAAGCGGACTCCATGCCACCAGGTGTTTTTCGAGGCGCTGATTTCCGAGCACTTGCCAGCAGGAGAGGAAAAAACGACCATTGGGACTGAGTGTGGCACTCACTGAAGAAAACAACTGCCGGTGCAATTCCGAACCCGGCAGGTGATGGAGCGCAGCGAATGAACAAATGGCATCCGCGCGGTCAACCCATTCCAACCAGGAGGAGTTTGCCAGCGAGCCTTGCCTGAAGGTGTAACTGCCGGAGGCGGCACCTTGCACAGCAGTCTCCGCCTGCTCCAGGAAATAGGCGTTTTCGTCGACACCAACATAACTGCCGCAAAAACCTTCGCTTTTCAGTAATTCCGCCAGGTTTCCATTGCCACAACCCAGATCCAGCACCACGTTGGCTTGGATAATTTGTGGGATTAAACGCTGTACGCCGGGTTGGACGCTGTGGCGCGTCGCAGCGAAAGACTGCGCATAGGTAGCGTAGAATTCCTGGTTTAGCCGCAGGAGTTTCTCGACCGTTTCAGATTGCATATACTGATTTTATCAGTTAGTTTGGCGTTCTGAATCGGCTATTAGCTAACGAAATCTTGGCTGTCAACTGCTTTCAGAGTGTGTAACAGATCAATCTTTGAATTCCGGGAAAACTTATATTTCTTCCCTGAGGTAGAATAGAAATCCATGGATACCTCAACCGAACGTGAACGTTGGCAGAAGAAGCGCCAGTATTCTCCCCAGGAACTCGAACTGGCTCTTAAGGTGCTTGAAGCCGTGCGGGCGGGGGCTGAGGTGCGCCAGGCTTTGCGCGCAAATCCACTCCCCGAAGGCAAAGGGTTCCTTGCCAAACATACCTTGGTGGCTGCTTACCGGCGCATGGTGGAGGCAGGCGAGTGGGAGGAGGACCCGGTTTTGCTGGCAAAAATTCGGATGAAGCCAATTCGCACCCTCTCGGGTGTGACGACCATCACCATCCTCACCAAGCCTAACCCCTGCCCGGGCGAGTGTATTTTTTGCCCGAGTGAAGCAGGAATGCCGCAATCGTACCTCTCAGACGAACCAGGCGCGCGGCGCGGCGTTGAAAATCACTTCGACCCTTACCTGCAGGTCAGCTCGAGGCTTAAAGCGCTGCATGAAGTGGGTCACCCGACCGATAAAATTGAACTGCTCATCCTTGGCGGGTCATGGTCGGCATACCCTTCCGATTATCGTGAGTGGTTCATCCGCCGTTGTTTTGAGGCACTCAACGAAGAGAATCCCCTGGATGACCAAGGCGCTGTTTCCCTGGCTGAGGTACAGGAACGAAATGTCGCTGGTGTTCACCGTAATGTTGGGCTGGTGATCGAAACCCGACCTGACCTGATTACACTCGAGGGTTTACTGGAATTGCGCCGGCAAGGTGTTACCAAGATCCAGATTGGTGTTCAGAGTATGGATGACACCATCCTGCTGCTCAACCGCCGCGGTCATACCGCAGCGGAAACCGAAGACGCGGTTGCCCTGGTGCGCGCAGCAGGCTATAAAGTCGTGCTGCACTGGATGCCGAATTTGCTTGGAGCCACCCCCGAAAGCGATCGGGAGGACTTCAAACGCTTGTGGCGGGATGGTGGCTTGCAGCCCGATGAGCTCAAGATTTATCCCTGCCAGTTGCTTGAATCCGCGGAACTATACCGCTATTGGCAGGCGGGCGAATATCAGCCTTACTCGGAGGAGACCCTAATCTCGCTGATCGCAGATGTCAAGCTGGAAGTGCCCCGCTTCTGCCGCATCAACCGCGTCATACGGGATATCCCATCCCCCCTGGTTGTGGAAGGGAATCGCAACACCAGCTTAAGGCAAGATGTCGCCCGGCTGCTGCAGCAGCGCGGGCAGCAGTGCCAGTGCATCCGCTGCCGCGAGATCCGGTATGGCAAAGTGGATCCAAAATCGTTAGTTTTAACAGATCAGGTGTATCTAGCAGGTCAGGCAGAAGAGCATTTCCTGTCATTCAACACACCGGATGACAAGATTGTGGGTTTTCTGCGGCTTTCCCTGCCTCAGGTTGAAACTACTCCGGCAATACCTGATCTCCACCGGGCAGCGATCATCCGTGAGGTGCACGTGTATGGGCAGTCCCTGGAAGTTGGTTCCGAACAGGCTGGCGCCGCGCAGCACATCGGTTTGGGTAGTCAACTGCTGCTTGAAGCTGAACGAATTGCCAGGGAACACCACTTTCAGGGTTTGGCGGTTATCTCAGCGGTTGGCACCCGCAATTACTACGCCGAGAGAGGCTTCAAGCTCGGCGAGCTCTATATGCGCAAGTCTTTCGAATAAAAAAACCGCTGGCGTTCGACACACCAGCGGGTTTTTGTCAGTCCGATCTTAATCCTTTTGATGAGGCATGTAGGGCAGGATCTTGGCGGCAAAGCTGGCAGCATTGATTGACTGCAGCCAGACCTTTCCGGGACCCTGAACGTTGCTCAGGAACAACCCCTCACCACCGAAGAGCACATTGGTAAACCCTTTGACGGTTTCGACGTCATAGGATACCCGGGATTCAAACATAGCAAGATTGCCGGTGTCGACTTTGAGGCGTTCACCAGGAGCGAGATCTTTCTCGACAACAGTTCCATCGAGCTCGAGGAATACAATACCGCGACCGCTCAGCCGCTGCATGATGAAGCCTTCGCCGCCAAAAATGCCTGCTTTAAGCTTGGTAACATGTGTGGAGAGCTCGATGCCAGGAGTCGCACACAAAAAGGCAGATTTTTGGGCGATATAATCCATGCTGCCATCAAGCTCCAGGGCTATAATGGCTCCGGGAAATGAAGAAGCAAGGGTCATCTCAGCGCCGCTGGCGAGGGCGGTGTAGGTAGCCATGAACAGAGACTCACCAGACAGCATGCGTCCGAGCCCTTTCATCAGACCACCGCGTACGTTGGTTTCCATCCTGAAATTGTCGGTCATCCAGGTCATGCCACCTGACTGAGTGTAGATGGCTTCATTAGCTTCGAACTGCAAGCTGACTGCGGGTAATTTATCACCAAAAACCTTGTATTTCATACGAGTCCTTTCACTATAAGAAGAATTGTAATAATTCTACAACAAAATAGGAAAAGGTTGCGCCTATACAGTGCGAACGCCTGTAAAAATGATTTACGATAGGTTAATTGTCGCTGACTGGTTGATCCCCAGCATGGATCGGATTCGTATCGTCTTCTTTCACGGGGTGAGGCACAACCGGGATGGCATAGCGCTGTTCGATCCGGGTCAGCATGTCCACGCGCCGTTCGTGGCGCCCGCCCTCAAAGGAGGCGTTCAGCCAGCCTTCGGTAATCAGGGTTGCCAAACCACTTGCCACCACCCTGGCTCCCAGGCAGAGCACATTGCTATTATTGTGCCGCTTTGAGAGGATGGCAGAATAGGGTTCGCTGCAGGCTGCAGCCCGAATGTTGGGGATCTTGTTGGCTGCGATCGACATGCCAATGCCAGTCCCGCAGATCAGGATTCCACGGTCAAATTCTGAGGAGAGGATTGCTTTGCAGACAATCTCAGCAATGCGCGGATAGTCACAACTTTCCGGTGTGTGGGTGCCAAAATCTTCATAAGGGATCATGCGGCTATCAAGATAGGCCTTGATTACTTCTTTTAGCGCCAAACCCGTGTGATCAGAACCGATTGCGATTTTCATAGTTACCTCACTTGGTTGAATTGTTATCATTATACCGAACTCCCGAAGTTTTCTTTACCAAAACGCGTGTTTGCACAGCTCTTGAGTTGTGGAGGGTGCAGTTTGACAGTGGCGTTATTTGCTGTCCCATTATCACCGACCGCTCACGGAAACAGTTGCTGATACGGTCCGATGGTGGCACGAAAATCGGAAGCAGATTAAGCCTTCTTTGCGAATAAGTTCAGACTGATAACTAAAATAGAAGCTGAGCTCAGGATTTGTATCCCAAAAGTACAAGGTCACCGCTGGAGCCAGGTTCATAAGGCGCAGCAGCAAGGTTGCCGTAGAGCCGGATATCTCTGAATCCCAAAGTGGTCAGTTCTGCTTTAAGCTTCTCAGAAAAAATCGGCAAAAGGTGGGTGGATGTGAGCTGGGTATGCCAGGGGGTGTTTGGTTTGCGATGAAGAGAGAGGATGTTGAACTGGATCTTGCCGTCGGCTTCAAAGTCGTAAAAACGGATGAAAAGCCATTCAGTTGTACCTTCCTTCACAGTTTGTGGTTCCATCCAGCGTTTTTTCTCTCCCATTACCAGGTCAAAATTGCGCATTTGAAGCAAAAGCATACCTCCTGGACGGAGGAGGTCTTTGAAGTCTTGCAGAGCTTTTTTGAGGTCCTGCTCAGACGCGACGTGGGGGAGGGAATTTCCCAGGCACAAAACCGCGTCAAACTCCCCGGGCTGCTTGAAGGTTTCGTTGATGCTCCCGAAGCCCGCTGTTCGGAAAGTCACTTTTTCACCTGCAGCCTTGGCATTCGCATCCGCCAGGCTGACCATCTCGGGGTATAGGTCCGAACCGGCCATTTGAAACCCGATGTTCGCCAGGGCGATCGCGTGATGCCCGGTGCCGCAGGCAGTATCCATCACCCGAATTTGGGAGGGGTCTTTCCCGAGGGCACGCAATTGTTGCTCCAAAAAGGGGAGTTCATAGGCAAGTCGGTCGTCCCAGTTGACGAAGTAATCGTAGATCGAAGCAAGTTTGTCATACATATTAAGCTCCTTTTAGCGTCTGGCAGTTCGGGCAAAAATGGGTACCTCTTTGACCTACAAGGATTTTATTGATCGGCTGCCCGCAACGTGGGCAAGGCTTGCCTGACCGTTGATACACCTGGAAATGGTTCTGAAAATCCCCTCCGCGGTAGACCCAGTCGATACTGGCACCGTTGGATTCAATCCCGCTTGCCAGGGTGAATCGGATGGCTTCCAGAAGCCCGGCGGCATCCTGTGCGTCGAGGGTTTCAGTGGATTGCAGTGGGTGTATGCTGGCTCTGAAAAGTGCTTCATCGGTGTAAATGTTCCCCAATCCAGCCAGGAAGTGTTGATCAAGCAATAATGGCTTTATCGCCCGCTTCCTCTCTCGCAACATTTCATGGAATTTTGCTGGTGTCAACGCAGGGTCATCAGGCTCTGGGCCCAAAGCAGCGAATATGGCAATTGTGTCATCCACAAGCCAGACTCTGCCAAATTTCCGTGTGTCATTAAAGCTAAGACGCCAGCCAGAAGTAAAATCCAGCACCATGCGGTCATGCTTTTGGAGAGGTAATTCGGACGGTTCCACCCTCAGGTCACCACTCATACGCAGGTGGAATACCAATATCGATTCGGAGAGGGTTATGGTCAGGAATTTGGCTCTTCGTCCGATATCTCGTACTGATTGTCCCGGGAGCAGTGAATGAAACGTCTCAATATCTGGTTCTGCCAGTGTTTGCGGCCAAAGCAGACGAGCGCTCAGAATAGTCTGTCCAATTAAAGACGAAGCACCATCGGTGCCCCGTCTTAAGTTTCTCGCAATGGTTTCGACTTCAGGAAGTTCAGGCACTTCGCTTACTCATTAAACATTGCACCAACGCTTGTGCCCTCATTTGCCCGTTTAATGACCTCTGCCAGCAAGGGACCAATACTGAGGATGGTCAGACGAGCGCCGAACAGCGCTTTCTGTTCGAGAGATATGGGGATTGTGTTGGTGGTAATGAATTGTTTTACGGGCATTGCAACCAAGCGTTCGGATGCAGAGGGTGAGAGAACGGGATGGATGAAAACCACATAGACATCCTTGGCGCCGTTCAACTTCGCCACCTGTACCGCCTGGGCGATCGAGCCGCCAGTATCGATCTCATCGTCAATTAACAGCACATCCCGCCCATGTACATCTCCGATCAGGTTGAGAGCCTGGGTGTGATCTTTATTGTCAATGCGGCGTTTTTCGATAAATGCCAGAGGGATATTGAGAGCCTGCGCATATCGTCTGCCTTGCTTGGCAAAGCCGAGGTCAGCTGTCAGCAGGACGGGATTGGTAAGGTTGGGGACAAGCCCGAGTAAATAAGGTTTCAGGATATGGTAAGCAGAAAGCACATCCCCAGGAATATCGAAGAACCCTTGAATCTGTCCGGCGTGAAGGTCCATGGTGATATAGCGATCCGCGCCCGCTGTTTCCATCATCTGCGCCACCAATTTGGCAGTGATCGGAACGCGCGGTTGGTCCTTGCGGTCTGAACGCCCATAGCACATATATGGGAAGACCAAAGTGATGCGTCCTGCGGAGTCCAGTTTGAGCGTTTGTGCAAGAATCAACAATTCCATCAGGTTGCGATGAACTGGCATGGAGGTCGTCTGGATGATGTAACAATCCTGCCCGCGCACTGAGGCGTGCAGCTTGACAAAAAGGTTTTCATTGGTGAATTCAACCACATCCCGGCCGCAAAGCTCCAACCCGAGGTTGTCAGCAACTTCCTGGGCCAGATCAGGTGAAGCCGTTCCAGCAAAAAGGCGGATATTACCATAGAGCAAACTGTGCAGAGTCTTACCAGTGGTCATCTGTTAATGCATTCCTTTCAGCTTTTGATCCAATCCGATTTCAAAATGCTCATTACGTGGACATCCATGTAACGTCCATGTTTGTACTCGGCCTGGCGTAACGTGCCTTCGTAGACAAATCCGGCTTTCTCATAAGCTTTCCTGGCTCTCGGGTTGGTATCGTATACCCTCAGCCAGATGCGGTTAAGATTGAGTTCTTCAAATCCATAACGGCACATCGTGCGCATTACCTCAGTGCCGTAACCTTTGTTCCAGTAATCCTTCTCACCAATCATGATCCCAATTTCAACTGAACGCGCTTTTTGATTGATGGGAAAGAAAGAGGTGTTGCCAATCACAACCCACTTGTCATCGCTGCCTTCAGGGTGTACTTCAATCACAAGTGTGCGCTCATCGATCGGACGTGCTTTCATCGCTTCGAACCAGCCCTCTTCTTCTACTGTCCCCATCGGGGCGTAGACTTCGAGGTTCTCGACGACTTCCGGATCGTTGATCCAACGCAGGAATTGCGGAATATCCGTTCGTTCAGCAGACCGCAGGCGAAGATTGTGACCGTATAGGTAAGGCATTGGTGCTCCTAAGGCTCCAGTCTGTTGGGACCCCTAAACAGGTAAACAGCATCCCGGATAGAGGGAAGGTTGAGCATGACCATCAACAGACGGCTAAGTCCCATCCCGAGACCGCCGTGCGGCGGACAGCCATAGCGGAAGAAGTTCAGATAGTTCTGAATCGGTTCGAGCGTCAGACCCTTATCGAGAGCTTGTTGGGTCAATTTTTCATAGCGGTGTTCCCGTTGGGCGCCAGTGGTAATTTCCAACCCGCGTCCCAGTAGATCGAAACTCTTGGTCAGGCTGGGGTTGTCTTCGTGGAGCATGTGATAAAAAGGTCGTACCGTGAACGGCCAATCTTTGACAAACACGAAGTCATGCCCGAAGTTTTGCTTTACATAATCGCCGAGGGTGCGCTCCGCACCAGGATCAAGGTCTCCCTTGCGTTCAGGAGGGAGCTTGTAATCCATCTTCTTCAAAATCTGAAACGCTTCTGACATCGTCAGGCGCGGGAAGGGGACAGTGGGTACTTCGAATTCGACGTCGAAATACTCTTTGATAGCAGCGTGAAATTTCGCATCGACTGCCTGGTATACATACGCCAGCCACTTTTCCGTGAAAGCCATCACGTCTTCATGACTGTCGATCCAGGAGATTTCAAAGTCCACGCCAGTGAATTCTGTCATATGGCGGGAGGTAAAAGAGGGGTCAGCCCGGAAGACTGGTCCGATCTCAAAAATGCGTTCAAAACCGGCTGCCTGCGCCATCTGCTTGTAGAACTGGGGTGATTGCGCAAGGTAGGCAGTGCGGTCGAAGTATTCCACTTTAAATAGTTCCGCGCCGCTTTCGCTTGGAGCTCCCATGATCTTGGGGGAATGGACTTCGATGAAACCATTTTGGATCCAATACTCGCGCATGGCTTGTTCAGTGCAGGTCTGGATTTCAAAGATCAGGCGATTACGTTCGCGGCGGAGGTCCAGGTAGCGCCAATCCATGCGATAATCCTGGTCAGGCAGGGTTTCTGCAAAGGGTTCGAAGGGCAGAGGAAGTTCTGCGTTGTTTTCAATGGTCAACGATTCGAGCTGAACCTCAATGCCGCCAAGCTTAACGACCGCGTTCTCGACCACTTTACCCGTAATTGTCAATGCGGATTCTGTCCCGAGGGTAGAAATAGCTTCTGCCAGTTCGGGGTTACCCTTTTTCCAGTGAGTTACCTGCACCAATCCGGTCCTGTCGCGCAGGATCAGGAACTGCATGCTCTTTTGATCGCGCAGGGTCTGCAGCCAGCCCTTAAGTGTGACCTGCTGACCGATTTTTGCCTTCAGATCTTGAATGAAAGTTCTTTCCATTGGTCTTACTCCGATGATTCCACAGTATTATTTCGATTATACGCCAATAAATCCCGAACAACCGCATTCGGGGAAATTACGCGTTTTTGGGCTTTTTCAACCAGGGAATCCACCAGTTCTGCGGGTACGTTCTGATGGAAATTTTCGAGCAGACCGGCGATCAGCTGGTGGCTAATATTCGTTCGGATGGCTGCCTGGTCCTTTGCGTGCCATTGTCCGCTTTGGCGCAAGTGGGCTGCGTGTTTAAGGATGGCGTCGGTCAGTTCCGTGATGCCCTGGTATTCGCTTGCCACGGTCTTGAGCACGGGTGGGATCCAATCCGCTGATGGGGTTGCTCTCACAGGATTGTCAGGAAAATCCTCAAGGTGATGATTACTGTTGTTGATACTTTTGGCATAGCCCATCTCAACCATGTTTTTCAGATAACTGACACTTTGATCTGCTCCAGGGCGATCGGCTTTATTGACCACCAGGATGTCCGCGATCTCTAAAATCCCAGCTTTGATCGATTGGATGTCATCTCCCATGCCCGGGGCGTCGACCACGATGGTGGTATGCGCCAGGTTGACCACATCCACTTCCGACTGTCCTGCCCCTACCGTCTCTATCAGGATGAAGCCATATCCTGCAGCGTCGAAAACCTGGCTCAGGGCTTCTGTCTGCTCTGCCAACCCACCCAGCGCGCCCCGGGAAGCCATGGAACGAATGAAAATTTGCTTGTCGTCCTGCAAATCCAGCATGCGCACCCGGTCACCCAGGATTGCACCCCCTGTAAAGGGGCTGGATGGATCCACGGCGATGATGGCAACTTTCTTTTCGGGTTCCCGACGGCGCAACTCTCGGGTCAGTGCATTCACCAAGGTGCTTTTGCCTGAACCTGGCGGACCTGTTATGCCGATCTTGTGTGCTGTTCCGGTCTCAAGGAAAAGTTCTTCAAGCGCTGCAAGGCCTGCTTCCGTGCCATTTTCAACCTGGCTCAAAATGCGAGAAAGGGCAAGCCTATTGCCCTTTCTCAGCGAGTCGATCAAAGCAGAGGTCATTCCTACGCTTTCGTTTTTACAGCTTCACGGATGTCTTTGCAGATTTCGCGTGTGTCTGTGCCTGGTCCGTAGACCTTGTAGACCCCGTGGTCGAGTAAATTTTGAATATCATCTTCTGGGATGATCCCGCCCAGAAAGACAACCACATCTGTCTGTCCGTTAGCTTGAAGGTTGGCGATTACCTGCGGCACGAGCGCGTTGTGGGCGCCGGAAAGGATGGAAAGACCGACAACGTCCACATCCTCCTGCAATGCGGCTTCAGCAATCATTTCGGGGGTCTGGCGCAAGCCGGTGTAGATAACTTCCATGCCGTCATCCCGCAATGCGCGGGCTACTACCTTGGCGCCCCGGTCGTGACCATCCAGCCCGGGTTTGGCAATCAAAACGCGAATCTTTTTCTCGGTCATTGACTCTCCTTTTCGTCGTCGATTAGATTATAACGCCTTCCAATAGCTTTTCGGTTGTTCTTGTTGCTTTGCAACAGGTGAGAAAACGCATTAATCATTACCGGTCGGGTTACTTTGATACTTTTTGGTTCCCTTAATCTGTAAGATCTCGCCGTAATACAATCGGTGGTAATTTCCGCCGTCATAATGCTCATGGATGAAAGGAGCAAGGAACTGCTCCGGATTGTAATCCGTGAAATAGATTTTCTTGCACTCCACGCTCAATTCAGCTTCGGCGAAAGTTGGTGAGCTGATCAGATCCGATGCAATCGCGTTCAACTGCGTTTTCGCCAGCTTATCTTCATCTCTGCCGGAATGGTTGCCGAGGTACCCTAGATCCCTTCTAAAATCTGATGGGAAGGCAGTCAGGGTGAAGTTATCAAATCGTTCCATGAAGTTGAATGTAAACCGGCTTGGGCGTACCACCACGAGTGCCGCTGGAACGTTCCACATGGTGCCAAACAAACCCCAGCTGATGGTCATGCAGTTGTAATCCCCTGCCGCGAAGTCGCCGCACGCTAAGAGCACCGTCTGACGATCAAACAAGTTGTGCGGTTGGACCGAAAACTGGTAAGGGTCGATCACGAAAAGATCCATCAATTCCTCCGGAAATTTTTATGCCCATATTGTAACAAATCCGGCGGGCTTGCCTGTTGTATAATTGCGACCAGGTCTCCTATGTCAAAGCAAAGTAAGCAGCGTCTGAACCTCATCATCCGTTGGGGGGGAACTATCCTCTCCATTGGGATTGTGATCTATCTCCTCAGCAGGGTTGGCTGGGGGGAAGCCTGGCAGACCATTCGCCAGCTGACGGCCTGGCGCATTTTACTTGTAGTGGTGCTGGTGTTTGTTTCGCGGTTCGCTACTTTTGGTCGGTGGTACATGCTGCTGAAGGATCAGACTCCCACGCTCAGTCTTGCAGATACCCTCAAGCTCACTTTTGCGGGACTTTTCGCCTCGAACGTGCTGCCAACCACGATCGGTGGAGACGTGCTGCGCCTTGCTGGCGCGGTGCGGCTTGGGTTGAGCACCAGCCTGGCCGCGGCTTCCCTGGTGGTTGACCGCCTGGTCGGCATGACGGGTATGGTGCTGATGGTGCCTTTTTCCCTGCCCGGACTGACCTCTTATCTGCATTCACGCACTCTTTCTGCTCTTGCGGGAAGCATGGCTCTGCCGTTCTTCGATCGCCTTAAGCGTGGATTCCAAAAGATATTGGATGACCTTCGCTTCTGGTCAAAACACCCTCTCATCCTTCTGAAAGCGCTCGGATTCACGCTGATTCATCAGGCGGCAATCTACTTTATTATCCTCATCCTGATCGAGGGCATGGGGGAGACACTCAGTTTCTGGCAGATTGCCGGTATCTGGAGCCTGACCTACTTCATCACCCTCCTGCCCATCTCGATTAATGGTTTGGGTTTACAGGAAGTCACCATCACGAATTTATACACCTTTCTTGGTGGTCTTTCTCCTGCCACAAGCATCGCTCTGGCGCTCATCCTGCGCCTGGTTTGGTTGATTGGCAGCCTGCCAGGAGCCTTTTTTGTCGGCGATGTGCTGGCTGGAAAATCTCCTACTGAAATTGAAGAGTCGATCCCAGAGGAAGCACTATGAATCCAGAAGAAACGCAAAAATTCGTACGTCATTGGCTGTTGCTGCTTGGAGCGGCTTGTGTTTGGTTTTTGTGGGATAGCCGCTATGTGCGCAATATCTGGTTCATGGGCATGGCAGGCATGGCGCTGGTATGTGCCATCCTGTTTTTCCTGACCTGGAAGTTCAAACAGGGTTTTGTGGAAAAGATTCCATCTCCCAAGAATGGAGTGGGCAGTTGGATTGCCTTTTCACTGGTCGCTTTAGCGCTGACCATACTTTTCTTCAATCTTAAATTTCACCTCTTCAGCTATGGCAGCGGCAGATTTGCCTTTGCCGTCGGATTCTCGGGTGTCTTTGCCTTGCTCCTATCGCGCAAATCAGAACCATCACCCTACATTGCCTTTGCCAAATGCCTGCTGGTGTTCGGGGTGCTGTACCGTGTGGCTGCCTTTGTGCCCGAGATACAAAGCGGACCTTTCGCGTTGGGATGGTCGGAAGGCAGTCGCTTCTACAATGCCTCCCTCTTCGCTTCCGAGAGCATATACGGTTCCAGACTTCCTCTGCCTGTGCTGCATCCGACCCGATACCTGATGCAGGCACTGCCGTTTTTCGTTGGTATTCGCTCCATCCTCTTCCACCGCATCTGGCAGGTGGTACTGTGGCTCGGAATGACCCTGTGGGGCAGTTGGCTGATGGCGAAACGCTTAAGCCATTCCAAAAAAGTTTCACTTCCATGGTTGACCGCTTTGCTCTTCCTTTTCTTTTTCCAGGGCGCGGTCTATTACCACCTGATGGTTTGCGTAGTGTTGGTTTTGCTGGGCTACAAAAAAGATAAACCCCTGCGGACGCTGATCTTCGTGCTGCTCGCCTC
>WOYI010344342.1_pt1 | contig 14640 bp, 8 predicted proteins | sample 6423411 | NCBI WGS metagenome assembly WOYI01 (sample SAMN13441803, study PRJNA592873) | oil field metagenome | biome: oil field; feature: oil-well bore; material: oil-contaminated soil; isolation source: oil-contaminated soil from oil-well borehole | place: Germany: Wietze | collected 2016-10-18 ...
GCGGGTCCAGAGCCAGCAGGCCGATGGCGCCGATCAGGCCGCCCACACCAAACGCGCCCAGCGCGATGCTGAAATCGCCGGCATCGCCCTGAAACACCTCCTTGACCAGCACCGGGCAAAAAGTGACCAGCGGTGCGGACAGCATGGCCGTGGCCAGCACTGTGGCCAGCCCGCCGCGCAACCCCGGTTCATGCAGCACCTCGCTCACACCCGCCCACAGCTGGTGGTGGTCCAGCAGTCGGGCCCCGGGTGCGACGGGCGCGGTGCGCGGCAGCACCCACAGCGCGACCAGTATGAACGGCACATAGGACAGCGCACTCACGGCAAAAGCTCCGGCCAGGCCGGCGCTGGCCATCAGCACCCCGGCCAGCGCGGGGCCGAGGATGCGCGAGAGATTGAGCTGCGTGGTGTTCAGCGCAATCCCCGATGGAATCTGGTCCCGCTCGACGATGGAAGGCACGATCGACTGGAATGACGGCATCGACAGCGCATCGGTGACGCCCACCACCAGCGACAGCAGGATCACCACCCAAGCCTGCACCGTGCCTGTGATCAGCAGCAGCACCAGCAACATCGGGCACAGCATCTGGATGGACTGGAAGAATGCAATGGTGCGCCGGCGGTCCGCCCGGTCGGCCAGCCCGCCGCCCACCACCGTGAGCAGCAGCACCGGTGCGCTCAACGCAAAGGCGTCAAGCCCCAGCAGAAAGGGCGATGCGCCCAGGCTCAGCAGCAGCCAAGGCTGGGCCACCTGCTGGGCCCAGGTGCCGATGTTGGCCAGCAGGCTGGAGAACCAGAACGTGCCAAAACGCCGCTGGCCCAGCAGGGCGATGGATTGGCGAAAGGTGCTGCCTTGCATATGGACCATTTGGTTATTTTCCCGCATGGTTTGCGGCCGTCAGGCCCACAGCGCAAGGAACCTCCATGAAAGAAATATCACCCGCGCCCGCATCGGGTGCGGGGGCCCCGGTTGCCGATGCCGGCGCCCGGGTCCGCTTGTGCGCCTTGCGCGCGGGTGCCTGCCGCCCGGCGGGCGCTGTCATGTTTGTTCCGATGCCGTGGTGCGCGAGATCGCGGTGCTCGCAGGGGCGGCGCCAGGCCCCTTGATGGTGGTGCCAATCGATGCCATGGAGCGCGTTTTCGAGCGCTTGGCCGCCGTGGCCGAAGGGTGCCCGGTTGTGCGCGAGGGCTTGCCGCAAGGTGTCGACTTCGCCGCCGCGCTGCCGATCCTGCGCGAGTTCATGCCTCACCTGGGGTTTGGATCTGTGGCTTTGGTGCGCTGAAGAAGCCATCTCAAGGGGGTGATGACCGAATTACATTGGGTAACGAATGGCATAAAATCGCCAAGAGGCCTTGAGGGCGGGGCCGCAATCGTGTCCGGATCTGAAACAAGAACGCAATAGAGGGATTATTTCGAATGTCATTTCTCAACCTGAAGATCGGCACCCGCCTCGCGCTGGGTTTTTCCGTGGTGCTGCTCTTTCTCGCTGCCATTCTGGGCATGGGCGTGTTCTCTTTGGGCAACCTGCAGTCGCGCATGGACGAGCTGGTGAATGGCAACAACGTGAGGCTGGCCGCGGCCAATACCATGCTGGACCAGATTCGTGACATCAATGCCGCTGCCGGCATGATGGTGCTCATCCCCGATGAAGCGGGCAAGCAGGTGCAGATGAAGCAGGTGTCCGAGGCGCGAGCCAAATACGGTGTGGCGAAGGCCGCGCTGGACAAGCTGGTCCAAACCGAAGAGGGCAAGGCGGCATTGGCAAAGGTGGACACCGCCCTGGCGGTGGCCGTTCCCCTCAACAACCAGTTGTTCGATCTGGCGCTGAAAAACATGACCCAGGAAGCCGCCGAGCACCTGGTCGGCAAGTCCGAGCCAGCCACGCGGGCTGCATTGGAGCAATTGAACAATCTGGTGGATCTTGAGACCCGTATTTCCACCCAGGCGAATGTCGAGGCCCAGGCCCAATACCACTCGGCGCGCAACTGGATGATCGGCCTGGGGCTGCTGGCCATCCTGGCCGGGGTGGTCATTGCATGGCATATCACGCACTCCATCACGGGGCCGATCAAGCGCGCTGTCGAAGTAGCCCAGACGGTGGCCGATGGCGACCTGAGCTCGCGCATTGACGTTGCTTCCACCGACGAAACAGGGCAGCTCATGCGGGCGCTGGGGCATATGAACGACAGCCTTGCCAGGGTGGTGGGCGAAGTGCGCAGCAGCGCCGACAGCATGGCCACGGCCACCAGCCAGATCGCGGCGGGCAATCAGGACCTGTCCTCGCGCACCGAAGAGCAGGCCAGTTCGCTGGAAGAGACGGCGGCCTCCATGGAAGAGCTGACCAGCACCGTGCGGCAGAACGCCGACAATGCCCGCCAGGCCAACCAGCTGGCGCTCACGGCCTCCAGCGTGGCGGTCAAGGGGGGTGATGTGGTGTCGCAGGTGGTCCAGACAATGGACGCCATCAACAGCTCATCGCACAAGATCGTGGACATCATCGGCGTGATCGACGGCATTGCCTTTCAGACCAACATCCTGGCGCTGAACGCTGCAGTGGAAGCGGCCCGGGCCGGCGAACAAGGGCGTGGCTTTGCCGTGGTGGCCAGCGAAGTGCGCAACCTGGCGCAGCGCTCGGCGGCGGCGGCCAAGGAAATCAAGGTGCTGATCGACGACTCGGTCAGCAATGTCGAGCAGGGCAGCCAGCAGGTGGGCGAGGCCGGCAAGACGATGGAAGAGGTTGTCAGCAGCGTGCGCCGGGTGACCGACATCATGGGCGAGATCACGGCAGCCAGCCAAGAGCAGACCTCGGGCATCGAACAGGTCAACCAGGCCATCGCGCAGATGGACCAGGTGACACAGCAAAACGCTGCGCTGGTGGAAGAGGCCGCTGCTGCGGCCGACTCGCTGCAAGGCCAGGCGGGCCACCTGTTGCAAGTGGTCAGCGTGTTCAAGCTGGCAGGGGGTGCGGGCCAGACGGTCCAGCGCAGCCCGGCGGCGCGGGTGGCCGCGCCGGTGGCCAGCCCCGCCAGGGCGCGCCCTGCGGCGCAGGTGCCGCCTGCCAAGCCCCGCCAGACATTGGCAGCGCCTCGGGCCAAGCCTGCAGTCGAGGCTTTGGCGAAAGATGCCGACGCTGACTGGGAAACGTTCTGAAGAACCGGGTCCATGCCAAAAAATCGGATAAAAAGGCTGTTTGCGCTTTGCCAGTAAGCGTTGGTAGCTATTATTTTTGCAGATTTTTGGGCGCGTGATCCGGATAGTAGAACGGCTCTTCGAGCAGGCACGAGGCGTATTCAAGGCGTATTCCAGAAAATCCGCAGATCAGGCTGCAACGCAGAGTCGCACGCCGGTATGGGCTCATTGCTTTCCCGCGAGAATCCACCCATGATGATTTGCCCGCGCCGTCCCCTGCGCTCCCTGTTGTCGCTGCTGTGGAGTGCCGCCCTGGGCGCTTTTGCCCTGGCTGCCGCGCCCGCCAGCGCTGCTCCCGAAACGTCCGCCACGGCGGCCAGCGCCATGGCGCCCCGCGTGCTGGCCTGCACCACCTGCCACGGCAAGGAAGGCCGCGCCACGCAGGACGGCTACTTTCCCCGCATTGCGGGCAAGCCGGCGGGCTACCTCTACAACCAGCTGATCAACTTTCGGGACGGACGGCGCAGCTACCCGCAGATGACCTACCTCATCGAGCACCTCACGGACGGCTATCTGCGCGAGATCGCCACCCACTTCGCAGCGCTGCAGTTGCCCTATGCGCAGCCCCCGGCGCCCCAGGCCGCGCCGCAGGTGCTCGAGCGCGGGCGCCAACTGGTGCAGCAAGGCGATGCGGCGCGCCAGTTGCCCGCCTGTGTGCAATGCCACGGTCAGGCGATGACGGGGCTGAATCCGTCGATTCCCGGCTTGCTGGGCCTGCCGCGCGACTACCTCAACAGCCAGCTCGGCGCCTGGAAAACCGGCCAGCGCCGCGCGCAGGCGCCCGATTGCATGGCGGGCATTGCGGGCCAGCTTTCGCCCGAGGAGGTAAGCGCGGTATCAGCGTGGCTGGCGGCCCAGCCGGTGCCGGGAGGCGGCAAGCCTGCCGACAGGCTGGCAGGGGCCATGCCCGTGCGCTGCGGCGGGGTCGATGGGGTGCCGGTCGTGGACGCGGCGCGCTGAAGGGCTGCATGGCATGAAACGCATCCTCTGGGCCCTTTTCTTCACCCTGGCCTTGCTGGCCCTGGGCACCGCCGTGGTGGCCGCGCTCAACCTGCGTGGCGAGGCCGCCCTGCCGGCCGAATCCCAATCCCTGTCGCAGGCCCTGCCCGCCACGCCCGAACTGGTGGCGCGTGGCGAATACCTGGCCCGCGTCGGCAATTGCCTGGCCTGCCACACCATGCAGGGCGGCGCGCCCTATGCGGGCGGGCGTGGCATCGACACGCCGTTTGGCGTCATCCATACCTCCAACCTCACACCCGACAAGGCCACGGGCATCGGCAACTGGTCGGCCGCCGAATTCTGGCGCGCGCTGCACAACGGCCGCTCGAAGGACGGGCGCCTGCTTTATCCCGCCTTCCCATACCCCGACTACACCCAGGTGACACGCGAGGATTCCGACGCCATCTACGCCTATCTGCAAAGCCTGCCCGCCGTGGCGCAGGCCAACCGGCCGCACGCGCTGCGCTTCCCCTACAGCACGCAGGCTGCCCTGGGCGTGTGGCGGGCGCTGTTTTTTACCGCCGGGCCGCCCCAAGGTAAAAAAGCGACCCCCGTGGGGGGCAGCGACCCGCGAAGCGGCGGAGCGTGGGAGGCAACTCTTGCGCCCGGCGCACCACCGGCCGAGCCCACGCAGTCGGCGCAATGGAACCGGGGTGCCTATCTGGTCAACGGCCTGGGCCACTGCGCCGCCTGCCACACGCCACGCAATGCACTGGGCGCCAGCCGCCGGGCGCAGGCCTTCAGCGGGGGGCTGATTCCGGTGCAGAACTGGTATGCCCCGGCACTCAATGCCGCCGCCGAGGCGGGCGTGGCGCAGTGGCCGGTGGAGGACGTGGTGGCCCTGCTGAAAACCGGCGTAGCGCCACAGGGCTCCGTTACCGGGCCCATGGCCGAGGTGGTGTTTCGCAGCACGCAGTATCTGAGCGATGCCGATGCCCAGGCGATGGCCGTGTACCTGCGTGCGCTGCCGCAGCAAGCCACCACCGCCACAGCAACGGCCAAACCCTCGAACGCCACCCTTGAGCGCGGCGCCAAGGTGTATGAGCAGCATTGCGCGCATTGCCATGGCGACAGTGGTGAGGGCAAGCCGGGTGCGTTCCCGGCCCTGGCGGGCAACCGCGCCGTGATGCTGCAAGACCCCACCAATCTCGTCCGCGTGGTGCTGCAGGGCGGTTATCTGCCGGCCACGGCGGGCAACCCGCGCCCGCACGGCATGCCGCCCTTCATGCAGGTGCTGGGCGACGAGGATGTGGCGGCGGTCAGCACCTTTGTGCGCAATGCCTGGGGCAACCAGGCGCCGGCAGTGGGTACCATCGGCGTATACCGTGCCCGGGAGCGGCGCGGGTCTTGAAGGAGAACCCACCGATGCAGAGCCCGGCCGCGTTGCCCGAATCCCACCCCGTGGCCCCTGGCAGCGGCTGGTGGGCGGTGTGCCTGTGCGCCAACTGGTGCAGCACCTGCCGCGACTACCGGCCCTTGTTTGACGAACTCGCGCGCGTGCACCCCGGCGTGCGTTTTGAGTGGGTGGACATCGAGGACGAATCCGAGATCGTGGGTGACCTGGATGTGGAGACCTTTCCCACGCTGCTGATTGCCGACGGCCGCCGGGCCTTGTTCCTGGGGCCGCTTTTGCCGCAGGCGCCGGTGCTGGCGCGGCTGCTGGGCAGCCTGCAGGCCGGTGCTGCGGGCGCCTCCGGGGCAGGGGGTGAGGCCCAGGAAGTTTTTGAGCGCGTGCGCGCCGCGCGCGGCGCATAGTTGCCGGGTTTTTTGGCAACCGTGGGCACCTGCATGTGCAGACGCGCGAACACGATGCCTGTGCATGTTGCAGGCTCAGCAGGTGCGTAGATTGTTCCTTTTTTTAACCGAGTTGGTTCATCAGGACGCGAGGGGCTGGCGTGGCGAGTTGCGAGGCAGTTGGGGCACTGGAGAGAAGGCAATAGCCCTGCCATTGCCGCCCAGGCAGGGGCCAAAATGACCGCAAATCGTCCGCCAGCACCCGCGCAGGCCCGAAGGGCCGCTTAATGGACTGGACGATCTTGGTTTATCGCTTTTGGCGCTTATTTAAGTGCAAGAGGCACTTATTACTTGTTTTTTTTCTATGTCGCGTTCTCCATGGTTCCATCTCAATTCGCTGCAGGCCCAGTGCGACAAGGGCGCCTGGTCGCGTGGTATGGGTCTTTACCGCAACGCGGATGCGGTCTGCATTGACATCGAACCCGATGGCGATGGCCGCTGGCTGATCGACGGCGAGGTGCAGGGCAGCCTGCCCGAGCCTTATGGGGTGTCGGTGGAACTGGTCATTGCGCCCAATGGTCAGGTCAAGCAATGGTCGGGCGACTGCGGTTGCCCCGTGGGCGTGGATTGCAAGCACGCAGTTGCGTTGACGCTGGAAGCTGCGCATCAAAACCCGGCGCTGGACCATCCAGCCATGCCCGCCGCCGATGGCCTGAAAGCGCTGCAGCAGCGCAAGCAAGCCATGGTGCGCGCCGAAGCCGAAGCCCGGCTGGTGCATTGGCTGCAGGACTGGGACAATGCCTCGGGCGCACCAGCCACGCCAGTTCCGGGCGCCAGGCCGGATCGGCCCGAACAATATCTGTACCTGCTCTCCATCCCGAAGCTGCCGCGCGCCACCGCGTCGCAGATACAGCTGGAGGCCGTGGTGTCTTACCAAAAGGTCACTGGCGGCTGGGCCAGGCCCAAGCCGATTCGCGTGCAGCCTGGCCCGGGGCAGGCCGTGTATGACCGCGCCAGCGATGCCGACCGCCAGGTGCTGCAACTGCTGCGGGCCATGCCGCGCAACCTGAGTTACTACTCGGCCTATGGCTTTGCGCCATCGGGGCTGCTGGAAGGCCCGGCCGGCGTTCTCGCGCTGCAGCAGGCGGCCAGCACCGGCCGCCTGTTTGTCGGCACGGGTGGCGCCACCGTGGGCGCCCCGCTACGGTGGGGGGACCCGCTGCCCATCACCTGGGAATGGCGCGAGTCCACGCCGGACGCAGGGGGCGAAAGCACCTGGGCCCTGAGTGCCAGCCTGCCTGCGGCATCGGCCACGCTGTGCGGCAACAGCCCCCCGCTGTACCTCGATGCCGCCCGCGGCGTGTGTGGCACGGTGCAGGCCGATGGCCTGAGCGCTGCGCAGCTCGCCATGCTGCTCAAGGCACCCGCGCTGAGTGCCGCAGCGCTGCAAAAGCACCAGGTCGAGGTCGCCAGCCGCCTGGGCAATGTGCTGCCATTGCCGCCGGTGCTGGGTCCGCTCACGCGGGTGCAGGGTGTCAAGCCCGTGGCACGTCTGCACCTCGCGCCCGTGCAGGCGGGCGATGTGCCTGACCTGGGCCTCATCACCGCGCAGCTGCGGTTTGACTACCAGGGCCATGTGGGCTGGTGGATCGGGCAGGAACTGAGCGTGCTGGTGACAGATGCGGACGGCCGTCAGGTGCTGCTGCTGCGCGATGCACAAGCCGAGCTCGGCGCGATCGAGCGGCTGATGGACCTGGGCCTGCTGGCCACGGACGATGGCCTGTTCGGCATTCCCGGCGAACGCCCGCAGCACGACTGGATGCACTGGGCCGACGACGGTTTCGGGGTGCTGCGCGACGCGGGGTTTGAAATCACGCTCGATGCCGCGCTCTCTGGCTGGATCACGCACGCCGACGCACTGGCCGTGGCGCTGCAGCCCGAGGGCGACGACGAGGCCACATCGCCCTGGTTTGCGCTGTCGCTGGGCATGGAGATCAACGGCGTGCGCCACAACATCCTGCCCTGGCTGCCCGACCTGATCGCCGCCGCCGCGGCCCAGCCGCCAGACCCCGAAACCGGTCTGCCCCAATTGCCATCGCATGTCTATCTGCCGTCGCAACTGGGCTCCGGCTTTGTGCGCCTGCCCACCGACACGCTGCGGCCGTGGCTGGCGGCGCTGCTGGATCTGGTGGGCGACCGTGCCCATGACTTCACCGGCGACAGCCTCAAGCTCTCGCGCATGGATGCGTTGCGCACCGGCGCCGCGCTGGGCGAGGGGGCCGTGTGGGAGGGCGCCGGTGCTTTGCGCGCCATGGTGGCGCAGCTCAAGGGCGCCAAGGCGTTGCCCGAAGTGCCGCTGCCGGCCAGCGTGCACGCCACGCTGCGGCCCTACCAGCAGCAGGGCCTGAACTGGCTGCAGTTTCTGCGTACGCATGGCCTGGCCGGCGTGCTGGCCGACGACATGGGCCTGGGCAAAACGCTGCAGACGCTGGTGCACATCCAGGTCGAAAAAGACGCGGGCCGCCTGACCCAGCCCGCACTCATCATTGCGCCTGTGAGCCTCATGGGCAACTGGCAGCGCGAGGCTGCGCGCTTTTGCCCGGGCCTGCGCAGCCTGGTGCTGCACGGTGCGGGCCGCCATGAGGTGGCCAAATCAGTGGCCGAGCATGACCTGGTCATCGCCCCGTATTCACTGCTGCAGCGCGACCGCGAGCGCTGGCTGGCGCATGAGTGGCACCTGGTGGTGCTCGACGAAGCCCAGAACATCAAGAACGCCAGCACCCACGCCGCGCAGGTGGTGAGCCAGTTGAATGCACGGCACCGGCTGTGCCTGTCGGGCACGCCCATGGAAAACCACCTGGGCGAGGTGTGGAGCCTGTTTCACTTTCTGATGCCGGGCTTTCTGGGCAGTCAGCAGCGCTTCAAGGAGGTGTTTCGCACCCCCATCGAGAAGCAGGGCGACCCCGCCCGCATGGCGCAGCTGCGCGCCCGCATCACGCCGTTCATGCTGCGCCGCACCAAGGCGCTGGTGGCCGGCGAGCTGCCGCCCAAGGTGGAATCGGTGATGCCCGTGGAGATGACCGGTGCGCAGGCCGACCTGTACGAAACCATCCGCCTGGGCATGGAAAAAACCGTGCGCGAGGCACTGCAATCCAGGGGGCTCGCCAAATCGCAGATCACCATCCTCGATGCACTGCTCAAGCTGCGCCAGGTGTGCTGCGACCCGCACCTCGTGCCGCTCGATGCCGCCAAAAAGGTCAAGACTTCGGCCAAGCTGGAGCAGCTCATGGCCCTGCTGCCCGGGATGCTGGCCGAGGGAAGGCGCATTTTGTTGTTCTCGCAGTTCACCAGCATGCTCACACTGATCGAGGCCGAACTGAAAAAGCGCAAGCTGCCCTGGGTCAAGCTGACGGGTCAGAGCCAGCGCCGCGACGCGATCATCGAACAGTTCACCAGCGGGCAGGTGCCGCTGTTCCTCATCAGCCTCAAGGCGGGCGGGGTGGGGCTCAATTTGCCCCAGGCCGATACCGTGATCCATTACGACCCCTGGTGGAACCCGGCGGTCGAGACCCAGGCCACCGACCGCGCCCACCGCATCGGCCAGACCCAGAGCGTGTGGGTGATCAAGCTGGTGGCGCAGGGCACCATCGAAGAGCGCATCCTGGCGCTGCAGGAGCGCAAAGCGCAGCTGGCAAACAGCCTGTATGGCGGCGCCACTGCGCGCAAGGAGCCAATGTTCACAGAAAGCGACCTGGCAGAGTTGTTGCAGCCGCTATCACAGTTGTAGCGCTTCACCATGAATGCACCAGCGCTGCAGGCATTTTTAATGAGAAACTGATTGGTGCGGCCTGTTGATCCTGCGCTGCGGGCCGCATGGACTGTAGATTTGCTTGTACAAGAGACCTTCAGACAAAATTTCGGCCACGGTTCGTCTTTGCAAATCAATGCTTTACGCGCTATAATCCGACCCTCACGACCAAACGGGCGAGTACCAACCGCCCGTTTTTTTTGGTCGAATGCTTTTGGAGCTCGAAGCTGTCGGGGAAGAGTCTCCGGGGGTTATCGGGTTTTTTGTTTTGGACTTGCGCAAACAAGGGGGCACGAAGGGTGCTTCCACGGGGTGGGCGGCTGGCCTGATCCTGATTTGCGTAAGTCGTGTTGTTTTCCGGGATTGAACTGAACACGTGGCATTACAGCAAGTCGTTGAGCAAATTGTGACCGGTCTGGGGTATGACCTGGTGGAGATCGAGCGAGCTGCGGGGGGATTGCTGCGCGTCACCATCGATTTGCCATGGGTTCAGCCCGCGGTGGATGCGCCGGAGCCGGCCATCGAGCAATACGTCACGGTGGAAGACTGTGAAAAGGTCACCCGCCAGCTGCAGTTTGCGCTGGAGGTGGACGGGGTCGAGTACAAGCGGCTCGAAGTCTCGTCGCCGGGTATCGATCGCCCCTTGCGCCACGAGCAGGATTTTGTGCGTTTTGAAGGTTCGGTCATTGATCTCACCCTGAAGGCGCCCATCGGCGCTGCAGCGGTGGGGCAGGTCAATGCCACCCGCAAGAAATTTCGCGGCACGCTGGAGCGGGCCGAATCGGGTGGATGGCAGATCGTCTGGAGCGATGAGCCAGCGGTCAAGCCCGGTCAGAAAGTTAGCAAGAAGCGTGTGCCGGCCCCCTTGCAGGCGCTGGGGTTCACGCTGGATGAACTCAGGGACGCCCGACTGGCGCCCATTGTGGATTTCAAGGGGCGGGGGGCAAAGACTGGTCAAGTGCCGGGCTGAGTCGCTGGATGGTTTGGATTGGGTGGGCGCTGCTGGCAACTGCTGGCAGTTGCCGCCTGCGGGTGATAGAAACAGGAGAGTCGTCGCATGAATCGCGAATTGTTGATGTTGGTTGAGGCCATTTCGCGCGAGAAGAACGTCGAGCGCGATGTGGTCTTGGGCGCCGTGGAATCAGCCCTGGCCCAGGCTACCAAGAAGCTGTACCCGGGCGAGGTGGACATCCGCGTGTCCGTCGATCGCGACAGCGGCAACTACGAGACTTTCCGTCGCTGGCTGGTCGTGCCTGACGAAGCAGGTCTGCAGAATCCCGAAGCCGAAGAACTGCTGATGGATGCCAAGGAGCGTATCCCGGACATTGAAGTCGGGGAATACATTGAAGAAAGCATCGAGTCTGTGCCGATCGGCCGCATCGGCGCCATGGCCGCCAAGCAGGTCATCCTGCAGAAGATCCGCGATGCCGAGCGCGAAATGCTGCTCAACGACTTCATGTCGCGTGGCGAGCGCATCTTCACCGGCACTGTCAAGCGCATGGACAAGGGCGACATCATTGTCGAATCCGGTCGTGTCGAAGGCCGCCTGCGTCGCAGCGAGATGATCCCCAAGGAAAACCTGCGCAGCGGCGACCGCGTTCGCGCCATGATCATGGAAGTGGATCTGACGCTGCGCGGTGCACCCATCATTTTGTCGCGCGCGGCCCCCGAATTCATGATCGAGCTGTTCCGCCAGGAGGTGCCCGAGATCGAGCAAGGCCTGCTCGAAATCAAGAGCTGTGCCCGCGACCCCGGCTCGCGCGCCAAGATTGCCGTGCTGAGCCATGACAAGCGCGTGGACCCCATCGGTACCTGCGTCGGCGTGCGCGGCACCCGCGTGAATGCGGTCACCAACGAATTGGCAGGTGAACGCGTGGACATCGTGCTGTGGTCCGAAGACCCCGCCCAGTTCGTGATTGGTGCGCTGGCCCCGGCCAACGTGTCTTCCATCGTGGTCGATGAGGAAAAACACGCCATGGACGTGGTGGTGGACGAGGAAAACCTTGCCATTGCCATTGGCCGCGGTGGCCAGAATGTGCGCCTGGCCTCCGATCTGACCGGCTGGAAGATCAACATCATGGACGCCGCCGAGTCGGCCCAGAAGCAGGCCAGCGAGTCGGATACGGCCCGCCGCCTGTTCATGGAAAAGCTCGATGTGGACGAGGAAATCGCCGACATCCTGATCGCCGAAGGTTTCAACAGCCTGGAAGAAGTGGCCTATGTGCCGCTGCAGGAAATGCTGGAAATCGAAAGCTTCGACGAAGACACTGTGAACGAGTTGCGTACCCGCGCCAAGGATGCGCTGCTCACCATGGAAATCGCCCGCGAGGAAGGCGTTGGCGAGGTTTCGCAGGATCTGCGCGACCTCGAAGGCCTCACACCCGAACTGATTGCCAAGCTGGCAGAAAATGGTGTGCACACGCGTGACGACCTGGCCGATCTGGCCATTGATGAACTGACCGACCTGACCGGGCAGTCCGCAGAAGATGCCAAAGCCCTGATCATGAAGGCGCGCGAACACTGGTTCGCAGGGCAAGAATAAGGTCAGGGAGGCACGAACCACATATGTCCAGTAATACTGTCGCCGAGTTTGCAACCGAACTCAAAAAATCGCCTGAAACCCTGCTCGACCAGCTCAAGGCTGCGGGCGTGGGCAAGGCCACCCCTTCCGACGCGTTGACCGAGTCGGACAAGCAAAAGCTGCTTGCCTACCTGCAGGCCAGCCACGGCACGGCCTCGGCCGATCGCAAGAAAATCACGCTGGTGAAGAAATCCACCAGCGAAATCAAACAGGCCGATGCCACAGGCAAGGCGCGCACCATCCAGGTGGAGGTGCGCAAGAAGCGCACCTTCATCCAGCGCGATGAAGCTGCCGAGGCGGCCCCCGAGTCCGCAGCACCCGTGGTGCAAGAGACCGCTGTCGCCGGCGAAGACATCGAACTGGCCCGCCGCGAGGAAGAAGCCAGCCGCCAGGCCGAGCTGATTCGCCGCCAGGAAACCGAACTGGTCGAAAAGCGTGCCGAGCGCGAAGCCCGTGAGAAACGCGAGCGCGAAGCCGAAGAGCGTGCCGCCGCGTATGCCGCCCAGGAGGCCAGCAAGAAGGCCCAGGCCTCGGCCGTGAAGGAAGAAGCCACGCGTGAACAGGCTGCGGAAACCGCTGCACGCAATGCGGCGCAGGCCGAAGCCCGTGAGAAAGCCGCTGCTGAATCCAAGGCGCGCTCTGACGAAGATGCCGCCCGCGCCGCGGATCTCGACGCACGCCGCCGCAAGGCCGAAGCCGAGGCGGCTGCCATCCGCTCGATGATGGCCACGCCCAAGAAGGCGGTCATGGTGGCCAAGAAGCCGGAAGAGCCCAAACCCGTGGCCAAGCCCGCGGCGGTGGGCGACGCCAAAAAAGGCACGCTGCACAAGCCTGCAGTGGGAACCGGCGTGGCTGCGCGTGCGGGTGCGCCTGCCGCCCCGGGTGCCGCCGCTGGCAAGGAAGTCAAGTCGGCCAAGCTGTCTTCCAGCTGGGCGGGCGATACGGCCAAGAAAAAAGAAATCAAGACCCGCGGCGACAGCAGCGGCGGTGTCGGTCGCAACAACTGGCGTGGTGGTCCCCGTGGCCGCCGTGGCGACAACCGCGATCACCGTGACGACCACCACCAGCATTTCGCGCCGGTGGAGGCGCGCGCCATTGAAGTGCATGTGCCTGAAACCATCACCGTGGCCGAGCTGGCGCACAAGATGTCCATCAAGGCTTCCGAGGTCATCAAGGCGCTCATGAAGATGGGCCAGATGGTCACCATGAACCAGCCGCTGGACCAGGACACCGCCATGATCGTGGTGGAAGAACTGGGCCACAAGGCCGTGGTGGCGGCACTGGACGATCCGGAAGCTTTCACCGACGAGGATTCAGCCCAGCAAGACGTAGTGGTGTTGCCGCGCGCTCCGGTGGTGACGGTGATGGGCCACGTCGATCATGGCAAGACCTCGCTGCTGGACTACATCCGCCGCACCAAGGTCGCCTCGGGCGAAGCCGGCGGCATCACGCAGCACATTGGTGCCTACCACGTGGAAACGCCACGCGGCATGATCACGTTCCTCGATACCCCCGGTCACGAGGCTTTCACGGCCATGCGTGCCCGCGGCGCCCAGGCAACCGACATCGTGGTTCTGGTGGTGGCGGCCGATGACGGTGTCATGCCACAGACCAGGGAAGCCATCAAGCATGCCAAGGCAGCTGGTGTTCCTATCGTGGTGGCCATCACCAAGGCCGACAAGCCCGATGCCAACCCCGACCGCGTCAAGCAGGAGCTGGTGGTGGAAGAGGTGGTGCCCGAAGAGTACGGCGGCGATTCGCCTTTCGTGCCTGTGTCTTCCAAGACCGGCATGGGCATCGACACGCTGCTGGAGCAGGTGCTGTTGCAGGCCGAAGTGCTGGAACTCAAGGCGCCCGTCGATTCGCTGGCCAAGGGCCTGGTGATCGAAGCCAAGCTCGACAAGGGCCGTGGCCCTGTGGCGACCGTGCTGGTGCAATCCGGTACCCTGAAGGTGGGCGATGTGGTGCTGGCAGGCCAGACCTATGGCCGCGTGCGCGCCATGCTGGATGAAAGCGGCAAGGTCGCCAAGACGGCGGGGCCGTCGATTCCGGTCGAAATTCAGGGTCTGACCGAAGTGCCGCAGGCCGGCGACGAATTCATGGTGCTCACCGATGAGCGCCGTGCGCGCGAAATCGCCACCTACCGTGCCGGCAAGTTCCGCAATACCAAGCTGGCGCGTCAGCAGGCCGCCAAGCTGGAGAACATGTTTGCCGACATGACTGCGGGCGAAGTGAAGATGCTGCCCATCATCGTCAAGGCCGACGTGCAGGGTTCGCAGGAAGCGCTGGCGCAGTCGCTGCTCAAGCTGTCGACCGACGAGGTCAAGG
>WOYI010198433.1_pt1 | contig 14635 bp, 15 predicted proteins | sample 6423411 | NCBI WGS metagenome assembly WOYI01 (sample SAMN13441803, study PRJNA592873) | oil field metagenome | biome: oil field; feature: oil-well bore; material: oil-contaminated soil; isolation source: oil-contaminated soil from oil-well borehole | place: Germany: Wietze | collected 2016-10-18 ...
GGATACCCCCGTGTCCTTCACGATCACTGGTTTTGATGAAGACGGGGATGATCTTGAATTTGTCTTGCTCACCGCTCCAGAACATGGTTCCATGCCCTGGGCGCCGCCGGACCTGACTTATTCGCCAAATCTCGACTTTGTCGGGTTGGATCAGTTCCAATTTAAAGTGATTGATGTGCATGAAGTCAGCAGCAGCCCGGCGACCGTCTCAATCGTGACGAATCCTGGAATAGAATTTGCCTATTATTTCCCATTCTTTTTTCATTAGGACCCACAAATCCCCTCCTCAAGATGAGGTTGTCCCGCAACGGGGCAGCCTCACTTGTAAATAGGGATGGTGGATTTCCTACTTCCCCTTTCTATTCCGATATGTTATACTAATTCGGCTGTCAGAAGGACCTGGCAGACTTATTTCACACGCCTCTGGATATGTCCTGCGTGCCCATATGATGGGTGAGGGACTGGGTAAAGGAGGCGGAGGCTAAAACGCAAAGGAGTTATAACCCCATGTCTGTAGTTACAATGAAAGCACTGCTTGAAAGCGGCGTCCACTTCGGTCATCGTACCAATAAGTGGAATCCCAAAATGCGTCAGTACATCTTTACCGAGCGCAATGGTATTCATATCATTGACCTTCAGCAAACCGTCAAGTTGCTGGATGATTCTTATAATTTCATCCGTGATACAGCCGCCAGGGGCGGTACGGTTTTATTCGTTGGTACCAAACGCCAGGCCCAGGACACCATCCGCGAACAGGCGGAACGCTGCGGGATGCCCTACGTGACCGAGCGCTGGCTCGGTGGGACGATCACCAACTGGACCACCATTCAGAAACGAATTTTTGAGCTGGAACGTTTGGAACGCATGCGGGACAACGGTGAGATCAACCTGTTGACCAAAAAAGAAGGCTTGATGATTGAGCGTGAGATCGCCAGGCTTGAAAAACGCCTCAGCGGTGTCCGCACCATGAAACGCCTGCCCGATATTCTCTTTGTGGTTGATGTCAACCGTGAGAATACCGCCGTTCACGAAGCTAACCTTAAAGACATCCCGGTCGTCGCCCTTGTAGACACCAATTGTGATCCGCAATATGTGGATTATCTGATCCCCTCCAATGATGACGCTATCCGCGCCATTAAATTGCTGGTTGGCAAGATTGCCGATGCCGTCATGGAAGGTCGGACCATCCGCGGCAAAGAAGAAGAGGACGATCTTTTGGCGCAATCCATGCCAGAAGGAATCTCCCGCTTCGCTGATGTGGATGATGAATTGGAAGATGAGGAACTGCTGGGCGAATCCACACTGAAGCACCTCGGTACAACCAGGAAACCCAAAGCCGACGACGAAGAGTTGGAGGACGAGGAAGAAGAGGAAGAACTCGAGGAAGAAGAAGTTGAAGACGCGGTAGAGGAAGTTAAAGCAGAAGTTGAAGTTCCCGCAGCCGAAGAACCAAAAGAAGACGAAAGCGAAGCATAAGGCTCTCGCTGTTGACAAAGAGAGATAGGAACGAAGAGAATTATGGAAATAACAACTGAAATGATCAAGGAACTGCGAGAGGCCACCGGATGTGGAATTCTCGATTGCCGTGCCGCGTTGCGTGATGCGGATGGCGATTTTGCGAAAGCTGGCGATGTCCTACGTGAAAAGGGCCTGGCCAGGGCTGCCAAGCGCGCTAATCGCGAAGCGTCTGAAGGTGTGGTTGAGCTTTATTCTCATGCTGAGGGTCGGATGGGCGTGATGGTGGAAGTTAACTGTGAGACGGATTTTGTTGGCCGCTCGCCTGAATTCCTCAACCTGGCCCATGAGCTGGCTTTGCAGATCGCTGCTGCGAACCCGTTGTATCTGAACGAAGAAGACATTCCGCAGGAAGCCCTTGACCATGAAGCATCCATTGCCGAAGCTCGTGCGCGTGAAGACGGAAAACCGGAACAGGTTATCCCCAAAATCGTGGAAGGTTACCTGAAAAAATATAAGGAATAGGTTGTACTATTGAACCAGCCTTATATTCGCGACGGCAGCATGACCGTTCAGGACCTGATCAATGCCCAGGTTATGAAGATCGGTGAGAAAGTTGTCGTTCGGCGGTTTGTCCGATGGGAGCTGGGCTCAGCTTCAGGCGTTGATACTGAAGAAGACTCTGAAGAAGCATAATCTATTCAAGGCCAGCCACCAGGTTGGCCTTATTTCTATCCACCATGCAATGGTAAACCGGAGGTGTGATGGCTGGAATGGAGAATGGTTTGAACTATCAAAGAATATTGTTAAAGCTGGGTGGCGAAGCCCTGGCAGGCGAGGATGGTTTCGGGATTGATCCCGCCAAGGCGACTCACATCGCTCAACGCGTCAAAGAAGTCCACGAAATGGACGTCGATGTGGCGATTGTGATCGGCGCCGGGAACCTCTGGCGCGGGAGCCGCGGCGATCACGCCGGGATGGACCGGGCCACAGCGGACTATATGGGGATGCTGGCAACTGTCATGAACGCGCTGGCATTGATGGATGCCTGTGAACGGATCGGCGTGGTCACCCGGGTGCAATCCGCAATAGAAATGCGGACCGTCGCTGAACCCTACATCCGCCGCCGGGCGATCCGTCACCTGGAAAAAGGGCGCGTGGTCATCTTTGGCGGTGGCACCGGCAATCCGTACTTCTCAACGGATACGGCCGCTGCGCTGCGCGCGATGGAAATTGACGCGGATGTGTTGATCAAAGCCACCAAGGTGGACGGGGTTTATGACAAAGACCCTCATAAATATGCTGATGCCACAAAATTTGACCACCTGACTTACATCGACACCCTCAACCGCCGGTTGCAGGTCATGGACAGCACGGCTGTCTCGCTGTGTATGGAGAACAAACTGCCCATCCTTGTGCTGGACCTGTGGGATGAGGACGCACTGCCCAATGCCCTGCGGGGAAAGAACGTGGGCACCCTGGTGGATGATGAGGAGTGAACCTTGACCGGATTGGCGTTATGGAATAGAATTTAACGCCTGAAAAAAAGCCCTCGTAGCTTAATGGATAGAGCAACTGCTTGCGGAGCAGTAGGTTGTGCGTTCGAGTCGCACCGAGGGTACACAAACCGCTCAGGAGGGATCCTGAGCGGTTTTTTGTTTGATTTATACTTTATCATAAACATACTGTTGGACTGGGGAAATTATCTTTTGGCTTTTGTTGAATTCAGGTTGTTGCACTACAAGTTTGAAACCGCCTATAGGGTTGGGATAAGGTAATCTAGTACACCATCACCAGGTAATAGCCCAATAACGCCGCCCAAATCCAGGTGTCGATCCGGTCCAGGACGCCGCCGTGGCCGGGGATCAGGTCCCCGGTATCCTTGACCCCCGCAGTCCGTTTGAAGAGGCTGATCAACAGATCGCCAATGGGTGAAAAGAGCGCGATCACAAAACCCATCACTGCGCCCTGCCAGAGTGGAACATCGGTCGGCAGCCAGCCAGCCCATTGCCAGAGCGCGACCAACCCCATCCCGCTGAGCGTACCGAAGACGATTGCGCCCGCAAGGCCCGCCCAGGACTTCTTTGGGCTGAGACGCGGCGTCATCTTGGCCTTGCCCAGCCATCTCCCGATGAAATAGGCCCCTGAATCGGCCAGCCAGACTGCGGGTAAGGCGGTCAATATCCAACCCCGGCCATTTGGCACGGTGCGCAATGCAATCATGAAACCGCCGACCCATCCAAGGTAGAGGATTGCACTGAGTGAAATTCCAAAATTCAATGCAGCGTGCTCGTTCCCGCTTTCATATTGAACCAGCGCGACCAGGGCAGACATAAAGATAACCAGCGACAAGACAACGCCCACGTAGCGGCCATCAAAAAGCCAGCGATCCAAAATGAAGAGGAGAATTCCCGCCAGGATCACAGGCAGGGAGGGTGAATGCCCCAGCGTTTTGAACAAACGGGTATATTCAAAAGCAGCGGCCAGCAAAATGGCGGCGATGAAAATATAATACGCCCACCCGCCCAGATACATCATGACCAGGACGAGGGGCGTAAAGATCAATGCAGATTTTGTGCGTTGGGATAACATAATTCCCTTACTTGATCCCTAGTTTTCTTTGAGACCACCGTAACGTCGCTCACGTTTCCCAAAGACCTCAATTGCTTTGCGTAGTTCGTCTTCTCCAAAATCCGGCCAGTAAACCTCAGGAAAATAGAGTTCAGAATAGACCGATTGCCAGGTCAGGAAGTTGCTGATTCGTTTTTCTCCGGAGGTGCGGATCACGAGGTCGGGGTCCGGAATGCCGGCAGTATAGAGGTATTGGCTCATCAGGGCGTCATCCACCGTTTCCGGATCAACCTGGTCTTTCAACATCCTTTTAACTGCCTGGAGGATCTCATCGCGCCCGCCATAATTCAGGGCCAGCACAATGGTAATCCGGGTGTTGTCTTTTGTCACTTCCAGTGCATGCCAGATCTTTTGTTGCAGGTTGGATGGTAGTGCACCCAAGTCGCCGATGTGGACCAGTTTGGCGCCTTCTTCATGCAATTTATCCAGTTCTCGTTCAATCACTTCTGAAAGAATTTTCATCAAGCCTGAAACTTCCGATTCAGGTCTGGCCCAGTTTTCTGTGGAAAACGCGTAAAAGGTGAGGATCTTGACGCCGAAATTAGCGGCGGCACGGATGATTGTGCGCAGGTTTTCGGTTCCGGCGCGGTGACCGGCCAGACGGGGCAGGCCGCGCGCTTTCGCCCAGCGGCCGTTGCCGTCCATGATGATGGCGATGTGTTCGGGGACTATGTCGAATAAAGGTTGGTTAGATTCGGATGCCATGGGTTATCAGACTTCCATGATCTCTTTCTCTTTTTGTTCACCGATCTCATCCACTTTTTTGATTAACTTATCGGTCAGGTCTTGCAGTTCTTTTTCACCGCGTTCCCGGTCGTCTTCGGAGATCAAGCTTTCTTTTTCAAAATCGCGAAGATCCTTGATTTGGTCTCGACGAACGTTTCTGATCCTTACCCGGGTCTCTTCCATGCGGTTATGGACGATACGCACGAGTTCTTTGCGGCGTTCTTCTGTGAGTTGGGGTAGAGTCAGCCGAATCACCTTGCCGTCACTATTGGGAGTCAGCCCCAGGTCGGAAACAAGGATTGCCCGTTCGATATCCTTCAGGGAAGCCGGGTCAAAAGGACGAATCAAGATTTGACGTGGCTCTGGGACGCTGATGGTGGCCAATTGGATCAGGGATGTGTTGGTGCCATAATATTCAACACTCAGGTGTTCAACCAATGCAGGTGATGCCCGGCCGGTGCGGATGGCGGAAAATTCTTCCTCAAGTGAGTCAAGGGCGGATTGCATTCGTTCCGCCGCTTCACGCAGGATGTCTTTTATCACGTTCTACCTCCTTGGGTTTGAGCTTTTTGTGCAGGTTTTAAGCATACAATAAAATACCCATCCCGTCCATCTCTGACTGACCCCGGTCACCTTATCTTTGACCAGGGTGGGTCAAGATCCATCAAAGGCTGGGATTGGATATCTTTTGGATTTAGTTGCCGGAGACGAGCCAATCGATCATGATTGTCTTTTCTGTCTCGTTGACATCTGCGCCTTTGGCGATCATATTATCAAAAACAGATGACCACTGCTCCTGGGTCAGATTTTTCGAATAAACTCTGCTGGTGGAATGGCAAACGCTGCAGCGTTCATCAATCAGGATTTCCGCTTCCGATTTATCAGCAGCCGGAGAGTCCGTAGTTGCCTGAGTGCAGGCCGCCAGGACCCCAACGGCTAATGTCACCAGCATTGCTGCCCGGAAGAGTTTATGTTTCATTTGGATCTCCTTTTAGGGTCTTGCTGACCGAGGCTTAATGTCATCTGGTCCTAATTATAATCTGAGATTTGAACTGGAGGCTGATGACATGGAAAGACGGGAGATCGATGGCTATTCCGGGCGACGCTTGCGCAACCGGCGGACGAGGAGCGCGACCAGGTAGGCTGTCCCGGATACAAGGATGATGGTGGCTCCGGAGGTCAGGTTGAAGAAATATGAGAGGATTAATCCCCCGGTGGTAAAGACCAGGCTTAACCCGGTCGCCAGCCACATGATCTTTCCCATGTGTTTCAGGAACATGGCGCCGATGGCAGCGGGGACTGTCAGGAGAGCGATAATCATAATCAGCCCGACAACGCGCATGAGCATCACCACGGAGAGGCCGATCATGGTAATTAAAAGGATGTACAACAAATCCACAGGTAAATTCCGGACCCGGGCGAAAGTTTCGTCAAAGGACGTCGCCTGAAATTCCTTGAAGAACAGCGCAACAACAGCCACAACAATTACATCCACGATTAACATTAACCAGAGATCCGTTGAGGTGACAGCCAGAATGCTGCCAAAAAGATAGCTCATCAGATCGGCTTTATACCCGGGGGTGAGGTCGGCAAAAATGATCCCGATCGCCATCCCAATTGCCCACATCACGCCGATCAGGGTGTCCTGCCGTTGGCGGGTTTTGCGCTGGATGTAACCCATCAGCAGGGAGGCAGCCAGGCTGAAAGTAATCGCGCCGAGAATGGGATTGACACCCAGATAAAATGCCAACCCAACGCCGCCGTATGCGGTGTGCGCCACGCCGCCCGAGATGAAGACCATCCTTTTGAGGACAACCAGGGTGCCGATTACGCCGCAAGCCACACTGACCAGAACACCGGCCAGTAAAGCATTGCGCATGAAACCATAGCTGAGCATTTCGATCATCGGCTACCGTCCCTCGTGATCAGCCAGGACCCGGTGGGGGAGACCGTGAGCGATCAGGTCAACCGGGCAGTTGTAACCGGTTTTCAGCATTTCCGCCGTCACCTGTTTCTCTCCGTGATAATGCAGGGTCCGGTTCAGACAGCCGATGGTTTTGACGTAGCTGGAGATGACGTTCAGGTCATGGGAGACCAGCAGGATGGTGACCCCATGTTCGTTGATTTTGTGGAGCAGGTCGTAAATATGGGTGCGCGCTTCGATATCTACACTGATGGTTGGTTCATCCAGTAAAAGAAGTTCCGGCTCTCCGGCCAGGGCGCGCGCGATATAGACCCGTTGCCGCTGCCCGCCGGAAAGCTCGCTGAGCGCCCGGTCTCCTTTATCACCCAGCTCTACCCAGTCCAAGCGTTCCTTCACGACAGCGTCATCGTGGGCAGTATAGGGTTTGAAGAGACGCGCTGGCCCCAGTCGGCCCATGCGCACGACATCACGGACGCTGATGGGGAAATCTGAATCGTATACGGTGAACTGGGGGACATACCCGATATATCTCCGGCCCTGCTGGGGCGTTTCACCCATCACCTGAATCGAGCCCTTTTTAGGGGGCAGCAAGCCGAGGATGGTTTTTAACAGGGTGGTTTTTCCGCCGCCGTTGGGGCCGATCAGGCCAATAAAGTCTTCCCGTTTGATGTTCAGGTTGATATCTTCCAGGATGGTTTCACCGTTATACCCGGCGTAAAGATGGGTAATATCAACCAGAGGACCAGAGAATGGTTTTGAGATAGGTGTTTCTTGACTCATTTTGTTCCTTTGATGAGAGTTATTAATTATACCCTTAGCATGTTAGGGCTTCAAGATAGCGGCAAAAGCTTCGGCAACAGATTGCAGGTTCGATAGCCAATCCTGGGCAAGAGGATCAATGAAGGCGATCTCCCCATCGATTTCCTGCGCAATCGCCTGGGCGTCTTCAGTGCTGAATGATGGCTGCACAAAAATAACCTTGATATTGTGCTCACGAGCCGTTTCAACAAAGCCAGCCAATTCACTCGCACTGGGATCCTGTCCCTCAACCTGGACGGGGATTTGTTCCAGACCATAGTCATGAGCGAAATAGCCCCAGGAGGGGTGGAAGACCATAAAGGTCTTTTGCCCAAGATTGGAAAGGGACTCCTTGATGCTTGCATCTACCTGATCGATATCAGCGATCAGGCTTTCAGTGTTAGCCTGGTAAGTATCGGCGTGCGCGGGATCGATCTCGGTCAACGCAGCCAGGACATTGGCAGCAATGACTTTGCCGTTAGCCGGAGATAGCCAGACATGCGGGTCAAGCCCGGTTTCGCTGCTGTGATCTCCCCCGGTTTCGCCTTCACGATGCACATCACTGGCGGTCATTGCGATTCGTTCAATGCCCGCACTGCTGTCAATGATCCGGAGGTCGGGGTTGATTTCCTCAAAGCGGGGAAGCCAGGAGCTTTCATATTCGACACCAATGCTGAAAAAGACCTCTGAATTAGCCAAAGCTTTCATTTGGTCAGCCGTGGGTTCATAAGCATGAGGCGATTCGCCGGGGAGGACCATGATGTTTGTTGAGACAAAGTCGCTGCCAATCCGCTCGACGAAGTATGCCAGGGGTACGATGCTGACAGTGACCTGGATCGTTTCCGGATCGGTTGTCTGGGAAGGCGTTGCAGCCTGACATGAAGTCAGTAATAAGACGAAAATGAATAATCCCATCATCAGTGTTTGGCTGTAATTTCTGCTATACATGGTTTTCCTTATCCTGTTGACATTCGGGACAAAGCCCAAAGAGCTGTAAAAGGTGTCCATCGACTTCAAAACCCGTTTCCAATTGGATCCGATTCAATAATGCGGAGAGATCATCGCCGCCATTGAATTCAATCGCCTTTTCGCATTCGCGGCACACAAGATGGTGATGGTGCCCGGGCGAAGCCAGGACGTAGCCGTGGCAGTCGTCCCGACCGTGAACTTTCCGGACGAGCGAGAGTTCGCTGAGCAATTCCAGCGTGCGGTAGACAGAGACCAGGCCGATGTCTTCGTTCTCATCGAGTGAGCGTTGGTAGATGCTTTGGGGAGAGAGGGGGACGGTTGCTTCCTCAAGAATAGACATTACCACTTGCCGGGGATGCGTGAGCCGCAAGCCGTTCTGGTTGAGTTTTTGTTGAAGCTCCATAGCTGTTCCTTATTGAAAATGAATTTCAATAAGGAATATACCTGAACGAAAAATAGATGTCAAGAGATTGGATGGAAAGGGGTGAATGGTAAAAGGTGTTGGGAGATAAGAAGCCAGGGGATTGACTATTCACTTCCCGATTCCGAATGACCAGGTACCAAATACCTGTCATTAAACACGAAAACCCCCGGCCGGCGTAAACCAGGGGTGAGAGGAAAATTCATATTTAGGTGTCTTAATAACAAATTCAGTATAACATAAATTTGTGTGATTCTTCAATCGCTTTTGAAAAATTTTAAGGAATCAATTTTGAGGATCGGCAACCAATCGATTCATGAGCGAATCAAATTTTAGCTCCTGTTCCTGGGGATATTCGAACGCCAATTTAACGGCGATCGCCTTTGCTAATTGGGTAAACAAGCGGATCGTCTCTTTCAGGGCGCGCCAGCTATCCGCACGATCAAAGTGACCAAAGGTGTTCCTTAGGGCGGTATAGGTATGGGCATTTACCCAGGTAGTGATCTGGTCGCCTTCTATGGTGGTAAATCCTTTCTGCCCCTCGCAGACAGCGGCATACCACCCCAGCATTTGCAATAATTCCTGTTTTGCCTGCCAATCATAGTGTTTGGCCCGCCAGAGGTCTTCCCGCCAGATGCATTTCATCGTGAAATAGATTTCCAACCAGAACCTTGTCAGGCAAGCCTGAAAAGCATCGGGCGTTGGCTGAGCGGGCGTGCTGATGTCCTGTACGGGTTTTGGGAAATGAGCGGTTTGACCGTCTTTATCGATCAGGACTTTGTACTGGGGCAAGTAATAGGGCGGGAGATCTTCCTGAATGGCAGCCAACGTCGCCAGCGGCTGAATGAAAAGCGCAAGCAAAAGGCCATCTTCAAAGATCCCACGCCAGATGACGAGGTCTTCTTCATGATCAACATGGGTCAGCAAGGGCTTTTCCAATACATTGAGCCATCCGGTTTTTCCAATCAGGGAATCCGGGTCCCGAACAAAGAGATCCAGGTCAATACCCGCCATTCGGTCTGTCTCACCCCCTTGAGCCCGGGAACCGATCAGAATGACACAGCGGATGTTGTCTTCCCCGGAAAACCACTTGATGCAGGATTCGAGAAACCTCTTGGATCTGTCCATACAAACCTACTTTCCCTTGGTTAATACTATATCCGATAACCAAACCGTTTGGGAATAGGATTTTTGGAATATTATCTCAAGGCTGAAACTATTGATCAAAAAGTGCGGTTTATCTTTGGGCAAGGGAATATGACAAGGCAGTGGAGATTACACGCGCTGTCGATAATTGAGAGATGAAAAAATCGTTATTCGATGGTTTTTTGAGGTTTAAAACAAAAACTCCTCGACCAGGACTCGAACCTGGAACCTAACGGTTAACAGCCGCTCGCTCTGCCAATTGAGCTATCGAGGAATGCGTACGATATTATACGAAAAAGGGTGTCAAGTGTCAAGCAGGAGTATGTAAGTCCGTGCGGTTCATTCCCCACCGTTCACGTCTTCCATGATGTTTCTGGCCAGTTGATCCAGGGTTTCTTTCCTGGATTTATCCATATCTTTTTCGCTGGCATCCCAATAAACATCCAGCAGTTCCAGTGCACCCATGCTGCTGGCGGCTTTTCCTTCGGGCAAACGTACCCGAGCCTGCATTTGAGGTCGTTTCACCAGGTGGAATTCAAATGCCGATTCGGCGGCTTTTCGAAGGGCAGCCTCGTCAATCATCGGTTCCCAATCCCGCGGATATTTGATCACCATCCTGACAATAGCGCCATCCAGTGTACCTTGGGACAGTAATTTCTCTTGTAATAAACGGTTGATCTCCTGATCGGATTGGAGTTCAATGGAAAGATCAATAAAGGGGCGGATGTTTGTCAATTTCCGCCAGCGGACATTGGTATGGCCTTTTTCGATCTCGGCAATGATAAAGAACTTTTCATCGTTGGCTTCACCGAAATCCACCCTTTCAATGGAACCGGGATAGATCACAGGGGGATGGGCGTTCTTATTCAGGTTCTGAGGTTTGTGAATGTGGCCGAGGGCCACATAATCCAGGCGTTCATCCTTCACCAGTGCAGGTGGCAGGACCAAATCTCTCCCCAGCATGACCATCCGTTCGTTGCCATATTGTGCGCCTTCAACGGAAGCATGGGCGGTCAGGATCACGGGGAGGTTTGGGTCAGCTTCATCGAGCCAATTGGAAACCAATTCACTCAATCGTTCCCCCAATTGGTCATAAATTTCCTTCAAGTCAATGTTGTTCAAATCAAGGTTTGCCATCATCCCGGATCGTGATACCCAGGGCACTGCCAGGATTTGAACAGGCAAACCTTCCAGGTCATCCGGCTTCAGGAAAGCGGGTTTACTCAGGACACGCACATGCGGTACGCTGAGCGAGTCAAATTCCTGGAGGGCATGGGCGCGGCCTGTTGAGGGTGAAATGTCGTGGTTGCCGGTCAGCATCAGCGTCGGTATGCCGGCAGCGGAAAGCCGCATGATCCGCTGGTCCCATTCTATCTGAAAGGTTGGCGCAGGGGAGCGGTCTTTATAAGCATCACCGGCAAAGATCACCAGGTCCACCTTCTCTTCAATAGCAGTGCGGACGATCTCATCCAGGGATTTCAGGAAGTCCATCACGCGCAGGGGCAGCCCTGACTCAGGGTCATGTCGGCCGTAGTTCGCCATGTCAATGTGGGCGTCCGCAAAGTGAAGCAGTTTGATCATGGGATGATTATAACATTTCGGTGAGATACGGTTTACAGACCAAATAAAAAGTGGAGACGTTATTTTCCGACGTCCCCACTTTTGGAGCTAATGAGAATGAGCTGGTTATGATTCGCTGGAGACGTGGGCGGCGTTGCTGCCCTTGCTGTCTTTGTTCTTCGCGGAATTTGCGGCCTGTTTTAGTTCCAGACGTTTGCCATCCAGTAATGCCAATTTCCGGATATTAATGGCGCTGTTGACTATGAAATAAATTCCCAGTGTGATTGCCAGTAAGCCGGCAATTAACGTGTATATACTGATGCCGCCAAAATAAGGCAAAGTGGCGATTGTGTTATTTCCGTTGAAGAACATGAAGATAGTGAGAAGAATGGCCAAGACCCGGATTTCAGTAGGGCCGACCTTTGCGCTGGTGATTTTAAAGACGCCGGTCACATAAGTGGTCAAATAGACCATGATTGACACGAGCAGGTAGGCAATGACCGCAAAACTAGCGACGAGAAGATCAACATACGGGGAAAGCCCAATTCCGATGAACATCAATATAGTCGTCACCGCATCCACGGAGTGGTCTACCAGGAAACCATAACGGGGACGCTCAGTGTGCCGGTAGCGCGCCAAAGTGCCATCCAGGCTATCTCCCAGCCAATTCAGGAGAAAACCAAAAATAGCCAGCCAGAGGAAGTTGCGGTTAATATGGGTGAGTCCATAACTGATAAAAACCAGGACTGCCCCCATGATACCGGTCCAGGTCAGCAAGTCGGGCGTGACCCAGGAGGGGCTATGGGCTGCCAGCCATTGCAACGCCGGCCGCTCAAGAAAACCGAGGAGGATGTCATTTTCACGTTTGTGATTCTCAACTTTTGTTTCCATTTTTAGTTCCCTTTTCCTTTTGGTGACTAAGTTAATTATACGCCAAGAAATTCAGGCCAGATGGGGTAAAACATAGCCCATTGTTTGTGATAACGCATAATATACTCGCTGGCGGTGGTTAATATTCTTTCAGTGTTTTCCAATACTTCATTTTCGCGGTTTTTGATTGATTCCATCCAGATGGGTTGTGAGGCCTCGAGGATGTAAGTGTCGTCCGGTTGGTGGACCACAGCCATAATGATGACGGGGGCCTGGGCTTCCTTAGCCATCCGCACATACGCCACCGGCAGGTTGGATGGAAATCCAAAAAATTCTGGTCGGTGCTTCTCGGGTTCATCCGTTCCAACAGGCCGATCCAGGCCGGTCAGGATACTGCCGCCGTCCCGAAGACGAATGCGGGCTTCCCGAAAAGCGCTGAAGCTCATGGGGGTCACGTTCAGCCCATAACTTTCCCGAATTTGGTTTTGAACCTTATATGTTCCATTGGGATTGGGGTAGGATAGAATTTGAACCTCAATCCCCTTCAAAGCCAGTGCATATCCCATCAGGTCAAAATTACTTAAGTGAGGGCAGGCAATTATGCAGGGTTGGTTTTGTTTAATGCGCGCAAAAGCCGTTTCTGCCTCAGGGCTGAATTGAACAACATGGAGTAACTTTTCAGGCCGAGAAAGGAAATAAAAATAGTCAAAAATGCATTTTACCGCTGACCGGAGGACAACTTTGGGCAGTTTGCGCAGTGTTTTGGCATCCACATCTTGATTGTGGATGACGTATTGATTAGCCCGGATCGCTCTGACCATTTGACTGCGTTTCAGGCTGCCGAGGATCGTTCCGATTAAAGCAGCAATGAATAAGCCGAGCTTTCGGGGAAACAAACGGCCAATCAGCATTGCAGTTCGGATTAAAAAGGGTTTAGTAAAAAACCCTTTATCTGACCTGAATGGTTTTTTAAGAGGCGTCATCATGTTTTTCAGGAATTTCTTTTTATTTTTCAGTCTTGGTTTATATAATGTCTGTGTTAACAATATACCTTAACATCCCAGATAGTTACGATATATTATGTAATCATTTTGTAAGAATTAACTTAGCGATCAACTTTATTCCGGAACAACTGATACTAAAGGAGAAGGCATTGTCAGTTTTTGAGTGCAGCGCATGAGTCCCCATTAAATGTTGAATATGGAAGGACTGTGGTATAAATGCAATCGACGGAAGTCAATGTTCATGGCTTGAAAAACAAATGGTTTAAAAACTGTTTCTGCAAGGTGCGGTGATGCGAATCGTATGTATAGCTGCCTCTTTTGTTCCCTCAAAGACCGCCAACAGCATCCAGGTTGTTAAAGCGGCCCATGCGTTGGCGGCTTTAGGACATGAGGTGACCCTTTTGGTGCCTGGTGAAAGACCGGCAACCTGGGCAGATATCCAGGCTCATTACGGATTGACGCAGCAGTTTGAAGTGCGCTGGCTCCGTGAAAACCTGGCCTTTCGCCGGTACGATTATTCATTTAAGGCAATGCGCGTAGCCCGTGAAATGCAACCAGGTCTGATTTATACCTGGGTCTTGCAGGCTGCCGTCCTGTCCTTATCTCATAAATTACCCACCGTTCTTGAACTTCATGATCGGGTTTTGGGCAGGTTAGGACCCTGGCTCTTCCGACAGTTCTGGCATTCCCGAACCCCACATCAATTACTGACCAATACGGATGCGCTGAGGCAAATCCTGATTGCGGAATTTGGCTTGAAGACATACCCTGATAAGATTATTGTTGCTCCGAATGGGGTGGAGTTGGAACGGTATCAGAACCTGCCTGACGCAAGGGCAGCCCGTCAGAAATTAGGCTTGCCGGAAGGCTTCACCGCCGGGTATACGGGACACTTTTACGCCGGCCGAGGGATGGACCTGATGGTAACGCTGGCAAAAGCGCTTCCTGGCATTCAATTCCTGTGGGTTGGCGGCCGGGAGCCGGACGTAGCACTTTGGCGGGAAAGATTGAAAAAGCACGGTGTCCAAAATATTCTCCTGACGGGTTTTGTGGATAACGCGATCCTGCCGCAGTATCAGGCGGCTTCCGATGTGCTCCTTATGCCTTATGGCACTCGAATAGCAGGCAGCG
>WOYI010934942.1_pt1 | contig 14631 bp, 12 predicted proteins | sample 6423411 | NCBI WGS metagenome assembly WOYI01 (sample SAMN13441803, study PRJNA592873) | oil field metagenome | biome: oil field; feature: oil-well bore; material: oil-contaminated soil; isolation source: oil-contaminated soil from oil-well borehole | place: Germany: Wietze | collected 2016-10-18 ...
CCTCCGCGCTACGGTCAAGGACGTGTATCTCTATCCGCTCAGCCCGGACTTCCGGCGGGAGTTGTGCGCATGATCGGCTACGAACAGGCCTTGGCGGTCTGCCGAACCGATCCCGAAGCGGCGGCGCGATTGCTATGCGAGTTTTCACGCGAACTGGACCAGTTGAAGGCGGAGGTCGCCACGCTGCCCACCGAGGATCTCGACCGATTCCGGAAACAGCACGACGGCATCCTCGCCTTCATGCGCGACTTCTCGGTCCCGTTCGACAACAACCTGGCCGAACGGGATCTGAAAATGATGAAGCTGCGGCAGAAGATCTCCGGCACCTTCCGCAGCTTTGACGCCCTCGTAGACTTCTGCCGTATCCGCGGATATGTCTCCACGGCCAGGAAAAACGGCATCAACGCCCTCGACGCCCTGCGCCGTGTCTTTCGGGGAGACCCTTTCCTCCCCGCCGGCAACACCTCTTAGCCGCACTTGCTCGCCGGCCAGAACCCTCGCTGAGCATTATGACCTCTATCTGGATAATCTACAGGCTTGCCAAAATCATCCTCATCCTGTAGATTAGCGACCTGAGTAGTTACCAAATTTTTTCGAGAAAAGCCTTGTTGTCTCCCAAAGCGCCCAACTTCGAATAAATAACTTCCGTTTTACCGCCTTTTAATTTCACGACAATAAAATAAGGAGTTCTTACTTCTCCTATAATCTTGTGCAATTTAAAATCTCCGTCAGGAATCAGGGGAAATGCTATTTTGTATTTATTCTTAAAGATATCCGTTTCAAAAAGAGAGTTATTTATGCCTATGCCGATTATCTTAATTTTGTTTTTAAGAGCCGTATTTTTTTCAATTAATCCGTAAAGTTCGTTAATTGCAGGGGCTTCAGCCTGACAGTAAGGGCAATACATACTGAATATTTCTATAATCACTACATCAGCTTTGACCTGCTGGACTTTGAATATTCCGCTGCCGGATAATCCAAGATATTTAAGCTCAGCAGAGTTAACTGGTTTTAACAATTCGATTTCCGGAAAAACACCTCCCACTTGCGGCGGGCTAATTTCAGCGGCGCAAATTGCTTTTGCCATAAATAGCACTAATATAACTATGGTTAAACTTGATATTTTTCTTTTCATAATCTACCCCTTCCACTGATTTTATACAGCAATTTCCTCTTGTGTTTTAAATAGCATATTTTGATAAAAGTATTAAGCAAAATAAAGATAACACCTAAACCGCGAAAAATATTTGACAGACAGATAAGTATGTGTTACTTACTATCGTCCTTTGAATATATCTTGACAAAAATAAATTTTTTAAGTTAGTGATTTTAAGTTTTTGTTCACATGTATTCTTAATTATTCCGAACAATAACATGAGGAGGGTTAATTGTGTATTTCTCGAAAGAAATGCAGGAAGCGTCCTTGAAACTAAACAGGAAATGGGAAGATAAAGTTCAAAAGTCGTTGAAAAGTAATCCTGATCATAAAGCACATTTTTCCACGATTTCGGATCTGGAAATCAAGAGGCTTTACACCCCGGAAGATATTAAAGATATTAATTTTGCTGAAGACATCAGTGTTCCCGGCGAATTTCCTTATTTGCGTGGAAATCAAGTTACCGGTTACCGGGGACGCTATTGGACGTTCCGTATGTTTTCCGGCATGGGCAGCGCACAGGATACCAACCAGCGCTGGCACATGCTCTTGCGTCAGGGACAAACGGGCTTAAGCACCGCTTTTGATTTCCCGACACTCATGGGCTATGACAGCGACTCACCCAAAGCGCTGGGCGAAGTAGGCAAGTGCGGTGTTGCCATAGATACCCTGGAAGATTTTATGGCTCTTATGGAAGGCATTCCTCTGGACGAGGTGACCACTTCCATGACTATTAACCCTCCTGCAACGGTTTTATTCGCGATGTATTGCGCGGCAGCGGACATCAAGGGCGTACCGCTTAATAAAATAGGCGGCACCATTCAAAATGATATGCTCAAGGAATTCATCGCGCAAAAAACATTCATGTGTCCACCGGAACCATCTGTAAAGCTGATCAGCGACACAGTCGAGTTCGGCACAAAATTTGTCCCGCGCTGGAATACAATCAGCATTAGTGGCTATCACATCCGCGAGTCAGGTTCCACCGCCGTTCAGGAGTTGGCCTTTACCCTTCGCGATGGCATTGAATATGTCGAAGATGTTGTCCGCCGCAAGCGATTAAACGTTGATGACTTTGCCACACGCCTTTCTTTCTTTTTCAATTCTCATAGCGACTTCTTTGAAGAAATCTGCAAAATGCGCGCGGCCCGGCGCATGTGGGCAAAAATTATGCGCGACCGTTTCCACGCCAAAGATCCCCGCTCCCTGTGGATGCGTTTTCACACGCAAACGGCCGGATGTTCGCTGACGGCACAGCAACCGTACAACAACGTTGTGCGCACAACGGTGCAGGCTCTGGCGGCGGTACTTGGCGGCACACAATCGTTGCACACTAATTCGCTGGATGAAGTTCTCTGTCTGCCTTCCGAGCATGCCGTAGAAATCGCTCTGCGTACACAACAGATATTAGCCGAAGAAACGGGAGTGGCCAATACCATTGATCCGCTGGCCGGTTCCTACTTTATCGAGTCTCTCACCAACGAAATGGAAGAAAAAGCATGGGAATATATTTATAAGATTGATGAGATGGGTGGTATGGTTGCCGCTATTGAAAAAGGTTTCCCGCAAATGGAAATATCCGAAGCTGCTTATAGATTTCAACAACAGTTGGATGCGGGCGAGAAGATCATGGTCGGAGTGAACAAATATGCGACCGACGCCACACATCCGATTCCGCTTGTTGATATTGATGAAAAGGTAGGCGAAGAGCAAATTAGAAGGCTCAACGATGTGCGCCGCAGACGTGATAACCGCGCCACCAAAGAATCGCTGGATAATATAAAAAATGCCTGCAAGAAAGGTGAGAACGTAATGCCGCATTGCATTGCCGCCGTGAAAAATCTGGCGACCTTGCAGGAAATATGCGACGTTTACCGGGAAGTTTACGGGGAGTATAAAGACCCGGGACTTTATTAGATATTTTTAAGGAGACAAATATGCCGGAAAGAAAAATTCGTGTGATGGTTGCCAAACCGGGGCTCGACGGCCACGATCGCGGCGCCCGAATCCTTGCACGTTGTTTCCGTGATGCCGGATTTGAAGTTGTTTACACTGGTTGTCATCAAACTCCTGAACAAATTGCCGCGGCAGCTATTCAGGAAGATGTTGATTTAGTCGGGTTGAGTTGCCTGTCCGGCGCTCATCGCGTGCTTTTCCCCCGTGTCGTGGAACTCTTACGAGAAAAAGACGCTGAGGATATTACAGTTATTGGCGGAGGAATAATTCCCGAACAGGACGTTGCCATGCTTTACTCCTCCGGCATTAAAGCGATTTTTACTCCCGGCGCTTCTCTCGACTCCATTGTGGAATGGATTAAAACAAATATAAACCCTCACTAATGCAAATTTTCTATAACCTCTTTAACAATATGATGTCATTTCGAAGTCCCGCAACTTGCCCGGAGCATTTCGGGTGCACGGGATCATACTCCGCGAGAAATCTTGATAATTGTTAAAAAATAAGATATCTCCTTTTGGTCGATATGACAACTTTTCACTTACAAACTACTTTAAATATTTTATAAAATGAAGTGCCAATGGATTCTATCATAAAGAAAATTTGCGCAGGCGATGTCCGCTCGGCCTCCCGCCTCATCAGGGATATTGAAGATAAAATTCCCGAAGCCCGGGCTAAACTCAAAAAACTTTACGCCTACACCGGCAAATCCTTCATCATCGGGTTAACCGGAGCGCCCGGCGCGGGCAAGAGCACTCTGACTGACGCGTTGATTACCGAACTCAGAAAAAGCAACAAAACCATTGGTGTACTGGCTGTTGATCCGACCAGCCCTTTTACCGGCGGCGCGATATTGGGTGACAGAATCCGCATGCAAAGCCATGCCGAAGATCCCGGAGTTTTTGTCCGGTCGCTGGCCACCCGCGGCGCACTGGGAGGATTGTCGCAGGCCGCCGGTGATGCCATCCACATTATGGAGGCAATGGGCAAGGATATAATTATTGTGGAAACTGTCGGCATCGGCCAGCAGGAAATCGATATTATTAATCACGCGCACAGCGTTCTGGTCGTTTTGGTTCCGGGTATGGGCGATGAAGTTCAAACAATGAAAGCCGGATTAATGGAAATAGCCGACATTTTCGTAATCAATAAAGCCCATCGCGCCGGAGCCAAACAATTGCAAATGGAATTGACTTCGATGCTCAATCTATCGCCCAAAACCACTGATAATTGGATGCCGCCTGTTGTAATGGTTGGCGATGCTTTTAAACCGGAAACTTTCACCGAAGATATTGCTGAGCTTTCGAAAAAAATCGAGGAACATCATGTTTATCTGCAGCAAAGCGGTAAACTCACCGAAAGAATGCATCGCAAAGCAATGGCAGAGATCAACGATGCACTGCATGCCTGTCTGTTGGAACCGGTTATAAAATCGCTCGCTGCCAGAGGTGAACTGGAAAAATTTGCCGAAAAAATAAAAAACAGAAAAGCCGATCCTTATTCAGTGGCAGAAGAAATCACTCAAAGATTTTTAAAAAAGGAGAATGAAAAATGAAGATCGCAAAAAACACACCTGTATCTAAAACAGCCAAAAAGAAAAAATCTCCACCCGTGAAAAAGATATCCGCCAAAGCAGCGAAAGGTTTGATAATAGTTATCACAGGAAACGGTAAAGGGAAAACAACATCCGCTTTTGGCCAGGCCCTGCGCGCTATTGGACAAGGTTACAAGGTTTTTATTCTGCAATTTATGAAAGGAAGAGAATACGGCGAGTTTATTGCCGCGGAAAAATATCTTCCCAATTTAACTATCCGTAAATCCGGTCTGGATAGCTTTGTCATGCGCGGCAAACCCGCGGCCATTGATATCGAACTGGCTCAGAAAGGGCTGGACACCGCCAGAAAAGCAATAATGAGTGGTAAATACGATATGGTCATCCTTGACGAAATCAACGTTGCTTTGGATTTTAAACTCATTAAGTTAAAAGAAGTTCTGGAACTGATTAAAAGTAAGCCACCTGTGCTTAACCTCATTTTAACAGGCCGTTACGCAGCCAAAGAAATAATCAAGATTGCCGACACCGTCAGCGAAGTTCAGGAAATAAAACATCACTACAATGCCGGCATCAAAGACCGTGCGGGAATAGAATATTAAACGGCGAAATATTTTATTTAAATAAAAAGTCTGGGCTAAAAAAGAAATGCGGGGGAAGGATAATTCAAGTATCCCCCAAATGCCTTGGCAACGGTAAACGGCATTCGAAAAACTGCTTAAATGAGTTAATGAAAGATTTGACCATATTAACATCTAAGGAACAAGCCTCAATGTGCAAGGTGCTCATAATCTATCTATCAGCTATGGATCATGAACTATGAGTTTTTTATTCTTGCAATGTTTTCATTAAGTTGTATTATTCGCCCCGCATTACCGAGTAACAAGAAGGATGAGAGGTGAAAAATATATATTTCAAGACTTGGCCCAATTTCCCCCTAAATATGACATTGAATAAAGGTACAATGGATGCAAAAAATCGCTTTTTTTGATACGGAAGTTGACCCAACAAGCAGGAAAATTCTTGATATAGGTTGTATCAAAGACAACGGCAGCAAGTTTCACTCCACTTCAATAACCGATTTCACCGCTTTTGTCCGTGGCACGCCCTTTATTTGCGGTCATAATATTTTCAATCACGACTTGCATTACATCCGTGAAGCCATCAACGAGACAGGCGTTACAGCTGCCGGTATGATTGATACGCTTTACCTTTCTCCGTTACTTTTCCCTGCCCGACCCTATCATGCTTTATTGAAGGACGATAAACTTCAAAGTGATGATTTCAACAATCCGTTAAACGACTCCATAAAAGCCAGAGACCTTTTTTTTGATGAATGCACCGTCTTCCATAAAACGGATGAATTTCTGAAGCAAATTTTTTATTTGCTGTTACATGACAAAAGGGAGTTTTTGCCTTTCTTTCGCTTTGTTGGTTATGAAACTCACAACGCGGATACGGGAAAACTAATACTCAACAGGTTTTCCGGCCAGATTTGCAAGCACGCAAACCTGCCTCAATATATCTCAGAGTATCCTGTTGAATTAGCATATTGCCTGTCCCTCATCCATTGCGGCAACCGCTATTCCATCACACCCCGCTGGGTTTTAAAAAACTATCCCGCAGTGGAACACATTATGGTTGTCCTGCGTAACAAACCCTGTTTGACAGGTTGTCCATATTGCAATGAGGCATTGGACATCCACAAAGGGTTAAAACGGTTTTTCGGGTTTGAATCTTACAGAACTTATGCGGGAGAGCCATTGCAGGAAAGAGCGGTTCAAGCCGCCGCCGATAATAAATCCCTGTTGGCCGTATTTCCAACCGGTGGTGGAAAGTCTCTAACATTTCAGATTCCGGCCCTGATAAGTGCCGAAAGCACAAAAGGGCTAACGGTTGTCATTTCCCCTCTTCAATCATTGATGAAAGATCAAGTCGATAACTTGGAAAAAGTCGGGATTTCGGATGCCGTCACTATTAACGGTATGCTAGACCCCATTGAAAGAGCCAAATCTTTCGAACGGGTTGAAGATGGATCCGCATCCATCCTTTATATATCCCCCGAGTCGTTACGATCCATAACTATTGAACGGTTACTTTTGGGCAGAAAGATTGTCCGATTTGTCATTGACGAAGCACATTGCTTTTCTGCGTGGGGGCAGGATTTCAGGGTGGATTATCTTTACATTGGTGATTTTATTAAATCCATTCAGCAAAAGAAAAATCTTGAAGACGGGATTCCCGTTTCGTGCTTTACGGCCACGGCCAAACCGAAGGTCATAGAAGATATTGTTGATTATTTCCGCGAGAAATTGTCGCTCAACCTGGAAGTTCTTCGGTCAAAAGCGTCGCGAACAAATCTTCATTACAAGGTTCTTGAAAAAGACAGCGATGAAGAAAAATACAATATGCTCAGAGCACTAATCGAAGAGAAGAAATGTCCGACGATCGTTTATGTCTCCAGAACGCGAAGAGCCTATCAGCTGGCCGAAAGATTAACTCAAGATGGCCTGATGGCCAAGCCTTATCATGGCAAAATGAACGTGCAAGAAAAAGCCCTTAATCAAGACGCTTTCATTGCGGGTGCAGTAGATATCATGGTGGCAACTTCGGCGTTTGGAATGGGTGTTGACAAAAAAGATGTCGGCAGGATTATTCACTACGATATATCCGATTCACTGGAAAATTATATCCAGGAAGCAGGCAGAGCTGGTCGCGATGATAATATCTCGGCGGAATGCCTGGTGCTGTTTAATGATGAAGACCTGAGCAAGCACTTCATTTTACTAAACCAGACCAAACTGAGTATCAAGGAAATCCAGCAGGTTTGGAAGGCTGTCAAAAGCATAACCCAACTCCGCTCTTCTGTTTCTAATTCGGCATTGGAGATCGCGCGCAAAGCAGGTTGGGACGACAATGTTGCTGAAATAGAAACCCGGGTAAAAACTGCCATCGCCGCCCTGGAAGAGTCGGGCTATCTGAAGCGCGGACAAAACATGCCGCGCATTTTCGCAAACAGTATTTTGGTAAGAACCGCACAGGAAGCCATCAATAAAATAAATGCGTCAGAAAGTTTTGCCGAAAATCAAAAAATAAAAGCCATCCGTATTGTCAAGAAACTATTTTCAAGTAAAAGCCGAAGACACTCAAATGATGAGGTTGCAGAATCGCGCATCGATTATATATCCGATCATTTGGGCATAGTCAAAGAAGAAGTCATTGGCATTGTAAACCTGCTTCGCGAATTAAAGATTCTGGCAGACACCAAAGATCTGACCGCTTTCATCCGAAAAGGAGAACACAAGAATCGTTCCTTGGCAATGGTTGAGATCTACGACCGGATAGAACGCTTTCTTTTGCCATTTCTTGAAGAAGAAGGAGAAAAGACCTACCACCTCAAAGAACTCAATGAAATGGCCGAAGAAAAAGGCTGCGATGACGTTACGCCCAACAAGATAAAAACCATTTTCAATTTCTGGGCAATCAAGAATTGGATTAAACGCCATATCCTGGAATATTCAGGGAATCATATCGCTATTCAATTTATTCAACCAAAAGCTAACCTGAGAGATAAATTGGAAAAGCGGTATAATCTTGCGAGATTCATTGTTGAATTTCTCTTTGAAAAAAGCAAACTTGATCCCGAAAACGAGGCAGATGGAAAAGAAGAAGTATTGATCGAATTCTCAGTCCATGAATTGAAAGATGAATACGAAAAGCGGTCGGCGTTGTTTAAGGTAACGGTCTCCATAGAAGATATTGAAGATACGCTTTTTTATTTGTCGAGAATCGAAGCCATTAAGATTGAAGGCGGATTTCTGGTGGTTTATAACCAATTAACCATTAACCGGCTGGAACAAGATAATAAGAGAAGGTACAAGGTTGAGGATTACAAAAAACTTGATCAGTTTTATGCAAACAAGGTTCAGCAAATTCACATTGTCGGCGAATATGCCCGAAAAATGCTTGAGGATTACAAAAGTGCTTTGAAGTTTGTGGACGATTACTTTCAGTTGAATTATTCCTCCTTTCTAAATAAGTATTTCAAGGGAAGCCATCTGCATGAGATCAATCGGAACATCACTCCTGCTAAATTCAGGCAACTTTTCGGCGAACTGACTCCGACGCAACTAAATATCATCAAGGACAATCAAGCAAAGTTCATTGCAGTTGCCGCCGGGCCGGGCAGCGGAAAAACGAAGGTACTGGTTCACAAACTGGCTTCCCTGCTGCTGATGGAAGATGTGAAACACGAACAACTGCTGATGCTGACTTTCTCAAGGGCAGCTGCGACCGAGTTTAAGAAGAGACTTTTGGCCCTCATCGGCAATGCAGCCCTCTATATTGAAATAAAAACCTTTCACTCTTACTGCTTCGATTTGTTGGGCAAGGTCGGCAGCCTGGAAAAATCCGACACCATTCTCAAAAAAACCGTCGAAAAAATCAAGAACGGAGAGGTCGAGACCGGTCGGATTACCAAAACCGTTCTGGTTATAGATGAAGCACAGGACATGGATGCAGACGAGTTTGCCTTGATAGATGCACTGATGGAACAAAACGAAGACATGCGAGTCATTGCTGTTGGCGACGACGACCAGAATATTTTTGAATTCCGTGGCGCCAGCGCGAAATATTTAGATCGGTTTATTCAGGAAAAGCAGGCGGTCAAATACGAGCTGATAGAAAATTTCAGGAGCAAAAATAATCTGGTTGAATTTACCAATGCCTTTGCCAAAACCATTCGCCATCGCTTAAAAACCACCCCTGTCGTTGCCAGACAACGAGATAACGGATTGATAAAACTGGTAAAAGGTCAGGATGATAAACTAATAACGCCACTGGTGGAAGATATGCTTGCAACGGATATTTCCGGAACTACCTGCATTTTGACTAGAACTAATGAGGAAGCGCTGCAGATTGCCGGGTGTCTAAATCAGAAGGGCATGCCGGCAAAGCTGGTTCAAACCAATGATGGCTTCAGCTTATTCAATCTTCGGGAGGTGCGGTTTTTCTTAAATCGGTTAAATCTCGCTGATGATATTTTTATTATTGGTGATGACGTTTGGGAACAGGCGAAAAGAGATTTAATTAACACATTTGCAAGAAGCACAAAATTGGATGTATGCGCTAATCTGATAAAAGATTTTGAAGTGACCAATCCCAAGCAGAAATACAAATCGGATCTGGATGTCTTCATCAAAGAATCAAAACTCGAAGATTTTGTCCATGGAAGCGGTCAAGTTATTCTTGTTTCAACCATGCATAAAGCTAAAGGGAAAGAATTTGATAATATTTTTATAATGCTTACGAGCTATGGCGGCTCGTCAGATGAAGATAAGCGCTTGTTGTATGTGGGAATGACCAGGGCAAAGCAGCGCTTAAATATCTATTTCAATGGCGATCATTTTAAAGGCATTTCCACAGAAGGATTGGAACGGCAAAGAATTCAAGGCGGATATTTGCCACTGTCGGAAATGGTCATGAACCTGACCCATAAGGATGTCAATCTCGGATATTTTAAAAATGTCCAAAAACATATGGCAAGCCTGATGTGCGGTGACAGTCTTGTTAAAGCCGAAGAGGGCTGGGCCAATCCGGACGAGAAACCGGTTTTGAAGTTTTCAAAACTATTCAACGATAGATTGCTTGCAATTGAAAAAAGTGGATTTCGTCTTCAAAAAGTCAAGATCGGGTTCATCCTTTACTGGAAAGAAGAGGGTGCAAAGGAGGATGTAAAAATAATTTTGCCGGAATTGTATTTCAGCAAACACCCCTTGTAACGAAATTTGAACACATAAAAGAGATTGGGATCAGAAAATTCAGGTCAGGTCTTGAAAGCAAGTAAAAAAAAGAAGTCCAAGTCGGTGAAATTAAATACAAATTACGTTAAATAATGTCGGGTGTCCACGATGTCCTGGCACTCAACACTTAATTATTAAAATAAACGGAGAAAAATTATGTTTGCATGGTTAACCAATCCGGAAGGATGGATTGCCCTGGCAACCCTGACGTCCCTGGAGATAGTGCTGGGCATAGACAATATTATCTTTATTTCCATTCTTGTCAGCCGTCTCCCCAAGAATAAACAAAATTTTGCCCGCAACACCGGATTGATTCTGGCAATGTTGACCCGACTGGCTCTCTTAATTTCGATTGTCTGGGTTGTCAGCCTCACTGCGCCCTGGTTTGCCATACTCGGTCAGGAAATTTCGGGACGGGATGTTATTTTGATCGGCGGCGGTCTGTTCCTGCTAGCCAAAGCGACGCATGAAATTCATGGCAGTCTGGAAGGGGATCAGGAGGAAAATCCCCGGCTTATTTCATCCAGCGTGATCGCCGTTCTGATTCAGATTGCTCTGCTCGATATCGTCTTTTCTCTTGATTCCGTCATCACGGCTGTCGGCCTGGCCAAGGATATTTCCATTATGGCCATCGCCATCGTCTGCGCAGTAGGCGTGATGTTGTTCGCCGCCAAACCCATCAGCAAATTTGTTGATGCCCACCCGACCATAAAAATACTGGCGCTTTCCTTTCTGCTTCTGGTGGGAGTCACGCTGGTGGCCGAAGGATTTGACGTTCACGTCCCGAAAGGATATATCTACTTCGCCATGGCGTTTTCCGTAGGAGTGGAAATGCTCAATCTGCGCCTGCGCAATAAACAAATGAAACCCGTGAAACTGCGTAAAAAAAGTTATGTCGCGTAGATTGAGTAGAAACTTCAGTGTGAACATTTTTATAACAAATTCATCTTTTTCATCCGGTTAAAGTGCAGGGATTACAGTGGTGAGCAGCAAGATGAAAAAATCATATAAAGCCGCGCTTTTATCCACATTTGTCTTTCCCGGCGCCGGCCAACTTTATTTAAAAAAATATTGGAGAGGATTGGCCTTAGTGCTTTTTGTTTTCGCCGGATTGGGTTATATTATCCGGGTGGCTGCGGCATCCGCGCTTAGTGTTCTTGATGACGCTGTAGTGAAGTTACAGAAAGGCACTACAGATTTGCAGGAAATTTCCGGTATCACCGGATCAAAAATGTCATCCACAGATCCCTATTATGACGCAGTTCTCTACTTCATCATTTGCTTATGGATATTTGCCATCATAGATGCTTACATAATCGGTAAGCAAAAAGACCACCCGGATGAAGAGATTTAAAAAATGTTACTCTCATAATCACAAAAGGAGATTTTAAAAATGTTTGAAATGGTACCTGTCGAAAAGCTAAAAACGATGATCGGCCAGGATAATGGCGTAAGCGATTGGGTTTTAATTGATCAGGAAAGAGTCAACCGTTTTGCCGATGCTACCGATGACCATCAATGGATCCACGTTGACGTGGAACAAGCCAAGAAAGGTCCATTCGGCGGCACGATTGCCCACGGATTTTTAGTCCTTTCCTTAACGCCTCTTTTCAGCAGCTCCGGGAAGTATTTGCCGGAAGGAATGAAGATGGTGCTGAATTACGGCTTGAACAAGGTGCGTTTTATTTCTCCCGTACCGGTGGGTTCCCGTGTACGCTCCAAAATGGTCATTTCCGGTGTTGAAGAAAAAGACCCTGGACGACTCCTCGTGACCACAACACACACGATTGAAATCGAGGGGAATGATAAACCGGCATGTATTGCGGAGGCGCTGGCAATGTTTATGATATAGATGAGAAAATAGAAACCTCCATTTCCCGGAAAGGAAACGGAGGTTAAATTTAGATAGACAGATTTAGTTATTTATTCACCCATGAATTTCGGTTCGCGTTTTTCAAAGAAGGCGGTCATGCCTTCCACCGTATCCTTACTGACCTTGAGTCTCTCAATCCATCTCCTGTCGGTTTCCAGACCTGCATCGATGCCTTTTTCCAAACCGACAGCCATTCCTTCCAAAACAGCGCTTACAGCAAGAGGCGGTCTCTTGGAGAGAGCAATCGCATAATCCATAGCTTCTTTCATTAAATCGGCGGCAGGGCAAACTTTATCCACCAGGCCGAGTGCCAGAGCTTCGGCGCCGCTGACTTTCTTGCTGAAGAAAATGAAATCCAGGGCTTTGGACTTGCCGATTATTCTGGGCATTCTCTGTATGTCGCCCCAACCGGGGGTAAGTCCCAGATTCAATTCCGGACATCCGAGCTGGGCTTTGGGGTTATCTGTCATGAAGCGAAAGTGGCAGGCCATGGCCAGTTCACATCCTCCGCCAAGAACGTGGCCGTTGATAGCAGCGATGAAAGGTTTGAGGGAGCGATCAATCTTGTTGAAAATATCAATGCCATTGGGCCCCTTGTCAATGTTCGCGACATCGGTAACATCCATTCCCGCGCAAAAAGCCTTTTCTCCTGTGCCGGTTACAATGACAACCCTGGTATCCTTGCTTGTCTGCACTTCGGTTACTAACTGATCCAGTTCTTCACGAATGCCAATATTTACGGAATTCATCGGCGGACGATTTAGTGTGACGACTGTTACAAAATCCTTTGTTTCAACGGTAATATTATTGTAAGCCATCTTTATCCTCCTGATTTTTTGTTTACTATGACGATGTAAACATTTTTTTCTCCCCTTCAAGCAAAATAACTGGCATTTTCCTCCCCGGAAAATGGAGGCTAATTCCCCTCCTGAAACAAACACATCACCATTCTCGCCAAACATGCCGGACATCAATCCGTAACAATTACATTTCGCACAATACATTTTCCGGCCAAAATCCCCTTGACACACAACAACCTGTCTCTTATACTCAATCCCGCTGTAATCAACATCAATGACATAAAGAAAATCGCTTTTCTCTGATCAGACGCAATGGACCACGGGATCGCCCAAATCTGAATCAAGACCGGCGATGCGAAAATCAGGAAAAGTTTCGATTTCCTGAAATCCGGGCCCGAAATAATCAACGGCTCGTTCAAAATGATCGGAAGATAATTGATTACCGGTTCCCACGGCTCCCCGGCCGGGCGGAGCCAACCAATACCATACAAGGAGGACTATCATGGGTGAAGCAGTAACAAAAGAAATAAGAGACAGAGTGGCCATATTATCGATTGACAAGCCGAAGATGAACCAACTGAGCGGTGAGGTTTTCGAATGCATGCGTAAGCATCTCGACGCCGTTGAAGCCGACAAGGAAATCAGGTGCGTAATCATCACCGGCGCGGGCGAGAAGGCCTTCAGCGCGGGCGCCGATCTTGCGGCCGGATTTGGTGATTTCAGCGCTGTCGACTTCCTGAAACGCGGCCAGGATGTCTGGAACAAGGTCGAGTATTTTCCGAAACCGGTCATCGCGGCGATCAACGGGCACGCCCTGGGCGGCGGATGCGAACTGGCCATGGCCTGCCATATACGGTTCATGAAGAAAGGCGCGCGCATGGGCCTGACTGAGACGAACCTCGGAATCATGCCCGGATACGGCGGAAGTCTGCGGTTGCCACGGCTCATCGGTAAATCAAAAGCCCTGGAAATGATCTACATGGGGAAACAGTGCGAGGCAGATGATGCTCTGGCCATCGGCCTGGTGGATCACGTGATCGATGGAAACGTCCTGGACGCCGCACTCGAACTGGCGAACAAGATTACCAAGAGAGCACCGCTCTCCGTCGCAGCAATCACCAAGCTGTGCAACATCAGCCCGCTTATCTCGGCCGAAATGCACCTGAAGATCGAGCGGGAAGAACTTGGACGGCTCTTCAACTCCAAGGATGCGCAGGAAGGCATCGGCGCATTCTTCGAGAAGAGAGAGGCAAACTTCAAGGGAGAATAAAAACAGTTACTGATTTATACGAATAAAAAGCCTCCGTTTCCAGTATATTAGGGAACGGAGGCTTTTTAATGAGATCCCAGCTTCAGAAACAAATAACCTAAAGGTCACTATAGGTACACTGAAGCTTTCTGGTGGAATTATCCCACGTGCGCAGCCAAGTGGGAATATACCTAATTACATCAATTGTCATCAGTGTTGGAATAACTCTATCAAATCTATCGAC
>WOYI010898180.1_pt1 | contig 14619 bp, 15 predicted proteins | sample 6423411 | NCBI WGS metagenome assembly WOYI01 (sample SAMN13441803, study PRJNA592873) | oil field metagenome | biome: oil field; feature: oil-well bore; material: oil-contaminated soil; isolation source: oil-contaminated soil from oil-well borehole | place: Germany: Wietze | collected 2016-10-18 ...
ACAGAAAAAGAACAGGCTCTACTTACGAGTGGCCCTCAAAAAGGGGGCAGGTCACTTCTTCGCTCATGATCGCGAAGAAACCAGAAAAAGATACGTAATAAACCCATTCGTTAGCCGAAGTTGATGACTTAAATTTCCTTCTCCCAATTTTGGCTATACCGGATTTGGGGCCATTTTGGGACGCTGGAGGGAACTTTCCTGTGGCGGGCGCCACGGAGTCAGTCTTGTCTAGCGCCGAAGGCGGGAATCCACTATGCCGCCGGAACAATTGCAAAAGGATGCCGCATGACCACACGTGCTGGGTTCGTCGCGCTGATCGGGGAACCGAACGCGGGCAAGTCGACGCTGCTCAATCGCATGGTCGGGGCCAAGGTCTCGATCGTCACCCACAAGGTGCAGACCACCCGCGCCCGCATTCGCGGCATCGCGATGGAAGGCGCGGCACAGATCGTCTTCGTCGACACGCCCGGCCTTTTCCGGCCCCGCCGCCGGCTCGACCGGGCGATGGTCGCGGCGGCCTGGGGCGGGGCGGCGGATGCCGATATCGTCGTGCTGCTCGTCGAGGCGCATCGCGGCCTGACGCCGGGGGTGGAGGCGATCCTCGCCGCGCTCAAGGATCGGGTCGGCGAAGGCCAGCGCGTGGCGCTCGCCATCAACAAGATCGACCGGGTGAAGGCCGAGGTGCTGCTGGCGCTGTCGCAAAGGCTGAACGAAGCCTATCCGTTCGAGCGGACCTTCATGATCTCGGCCGAGCGTGGCCACGGGGTGGCGGACCTCAAGGCCTGGCTCGGGGCGGAACTGCCGCAAGGCCCGTGGTTCTACCCCGAGGACCAGATTGCCGACCTGCCCTTGCGCATGATCGCCGCCGAGATCACCCGCGAGAAACTGACGCTCCGGCTGCACGAGGAACTGCCCTACCAGCTCACGGTGGAGACCGAGCGCTGGGAGGACAAGCCCGACGGCTCGGTGCGCATCGACCAGCTCGTCTATGTCGCGCGCGACGGCCACAAGGGCATCTTGCTTGGCCACAAGGGCGAGACGATCAAGGCCGTCGGGCAGGCGGCGCGGGCCGAGCTGATGGAATTCCTCGGCCGGCCGGTACACCTCTTCCTGCAGGTGAAGGTGCGTCCGAACTGGCTCGAGGAGAAGGAGCGCTATTCCGAGATGGGGCTCGACTTCAAGGATGGCGACTGAGCCGGCTCCCGTCCCGGACGTAGCGCGGAGGGAGAGTGCGGGAGCCTCCGGCGGAGGTATTTTCCGCCACAATGAAAGGGCAGGGAGATGAGTGCGCGCCTGACCGCCGATTTCTGGGTCCGCGCCTATCTCGCCCGGCTGCAGGCCGCGCATATCCCGGCCTATGTGACCGCGAAGGGCGATCCGACCGCGGGGGCGGTCCTGGTGAAGCTCGCCACGCTTGACGGCCGGGCGCGGCTCTTTCAGCGCAGCTTCGATCTGGTGACCGGCGCCCGCGCCTGGGTGGTGCTGTCCGAGGGGCCGGAGGACGAGGTCGACGCCGCGATCCTCCGCCAGCGCCGGACCGATCCCGACCTCTGGGTGATCGAACTCGAGAGCCGCGAGGGCCGGACGCTTCTCGACGAGGAGGGTCTGGCCGACTGATCCCGCTTTCAGTGTGGCGGAAATACCTCGGGGGAGGGCGTCGGGCTCCGCCCGACGACCGGGGGCAGCGCCCCCGCCCGCGATGGACAATCGCGCCGCCGCCGGGGATAGTTCTCCGACCACGGGGGGGCAGGGTCCATGGACTGGCGGGACGAAGGCGCGCTTCTGGCGGTGCGGCAGCATGGCGAGACCTCGGCGATCGTCGAGGTCTTCACGGCCGCGCATGGCCGCCATGCCGGCGTCGTCCGCGGCGGCGCATCGCGCAAGCTCGCACCTCTCCTGCAGCCGGGTGCGCAGCTCGACCTCAGCTGGCGGGCGCGGCTCGAGGATCATATCGGCACCTTCACGGTGGAGCCCTTGCGCTCCCGTGCCGGGCTCCTGTCCGACCGGCTGGCGCTCGCCGCGCTGAACTCGGTCTGTGCGCTCCTGCACGCGACGCTCCCCGAACGCGAGCCGCATCCCGACCTCTATGCCAGCTCGATCGTTCTTCTCGACACGCTCGGCGCGGGGCCGGCCTGGGTCCTCGCCTATCTCCGCTGGGAGCTGATGCTGCTGGAGGAGCTTGGTTACGGTCTCGACCTCACCTCCTGCGCCCGCACCGGCAGCCGCGAGGATCTGGTCTATGTCAGCCCGAAATCCGGCCGCGCGGTGGCGCGGGACGCGGCGGGCGACTGGGCCGACCGGCTCCTGCCGTTGCCGCCCTGTCTTCTCGGACAGGGCCCGGCCGAGCCGACCGAACTCGCCGCGGGGCTTGCGGTAACCGGTCATTTCCTCGAGCACCGGCTCTTTCCCGATCTCGGCACGAGGCCGCTCCCGGAGGCGCGCCGCCGCTTTGCCGCGATGATCGCCCGTCAGGGCTGACGCGCGAAGACCATCACCGGCCCGTCCGGGCTGGAGAGGATCAGGACCTCGCCCTGCACCTGCGCGAGCGTCACCCGGCCGAGCGCGGCGAAGAAGGCCTGCTCGGCTGCGAGCTCGGCGCAGGCGCGCTTGGTCGAGAGGATCCGTTCGGCGCGGAACCACGGATAGGGTGCGGCCTGATTGCCGCTGTAGCGGTTGCAGGGCGCGTCGCCGGCGATCTTGCCGGGGGCGGGAAAGCTGATCGTCGCCCGCGCGCCGAAGGCGGCGCCGTCGATCTCGCCCAAGGCCCAGACCGATCCCTCGGGCACATGGCCGCGCAAAGTCTCGTCGCCCGCGCAGGCGCCGAGCGCGGCGGTCGTGGAGAGGGCGGCGGCGAGGGGGGCGATGCGGCGCATGGCCCGCATCCGACCATGCCGTCCCCCCGGTTTCAAGGTGAAAACCCGCGCCGCCGTCCCGTTGCGACAACCGGCGTCGGAAACCGTCGCGACGCGGGGCGCCCCGCCGGCATTCCTCGGGACCGGAGGCCCGATGCTCAGTCGCAACATTCCCGAATTCCTGCGCCACGCGCCGACGCCGGGCGTCCGGGGCTTCGCCATCCTCGCCGGGATCGAGGCCTCGCTCCGCGGCATCCTCATCTCGGTCTGGCCGCTCGTCATCTACCGGGCGCTTGGTGAAAACGCGGCCCATGTCAGCCTGCTCTACTTCATCACCGGCATCGCCTCGCTGAGCTGGGGGCTGATGGTGCCGTGGATCAGCCGCTTCGTGCCGCGCCGCTGGGTCTACACGCTCGGCGCCGGCTTCTACATCGCGGGCTCGCTTCTCGCGATCCGCGGCGGGCCGGTCCTCACGCCGGTGGGGATGACCATGAACAGCCTCGCCACGGTGACGGTCTTCATCTGCACCAACGCCTACATCATGGACTACATCGCCCGGCACGAACTCGGCAAGAACGAGACGCTGAAGCTTCTCTACAGCGCGATCTCATGGGCGGTCGGGCCGATGCTCGGGGTCTTCCTCTGGAAATACTGGGCGCCGCTGCCGTTCCTCCTCGCGATGGGTTTCGCGCTGCTGCTGCTCGCCACCTTCTGGGCGCTGAGGCTCGGCAACGGCAAGCTGATCACGCGGGCGCGGGCGCCGGCGCCGAACCCGCTCGCCTATCTCGGCCGTTTCTTCCGCCAGCCCCGGCTCATCGCCGGCTGGCTCTTCGCGGTGCTGCGCTCCTCGGGCTGGTGGGTCTATGTCGTCTACCTGCCGATCTTCTGCATCGAGGCGGGGCTCGGCGACCGGGTCGCCTCCGTCGCTTTCTCGTCTTCGAACGCGCTGCTGCTTCTCGCGCCCTTCATGCTCAGGTGGATGCAAAGGCGGGGCTTGCGGCGCGCGGTGCAGATTTCCTTCGCCGCCTGCGCGGCCTGCTTCCTCGTCGCCGGCCTCGGCCAGTTCTGGCCGCCGGCGGCGGTGATCGCCCTGCTCGCGGGCTCGGTCTTCCTCGTCATGCTCGACACGTTCGGCGGCCTGCCGTTCCTGATGTCGGTCCGCCCGGCGGAGCGGACCGAGATGTCGGCGGTCTATTCCAGCTTCCGCGATGTCTCGGGCATCCTCACCCCCGGCGTCGCCTGGCTGGTGCTGCTCGTCGCGCCGATATCGGGCGTGTTCCTCGCCTGCGCCGCGGGCCTCGCCACGATGACCGCAGTAGCGGGCCTCATGCATCCCCGCACTGGCGAAAAGCGCGGGCCGCGAACCGACCAGCCGGCCTGAACCCGCTACGCCGCCCCGGCGCCGCAGCCTCCGGCGCCGCGAGGAAGGCCATCAGGCGTTCGGCGGTCCAGGTCATCTCCTGCGCCGGCATCCAGTCTGAATAGCTGGCGTAATGCGCGTGGGTCAGTTGGCGCTGTCCAGAAGCCGCCGCGCGATGACCTGCGCCTGGATCTCTGCCGCGCCCTCGAAGATGTTGAGGATGCGCGCGTCGCAGAGGATCCGGCTGATCTGGTATTCGAGCGCGAAGCCGTTGCCGCCGTGGATCTGCAGCGCGTTGTCCGCCGCCGCCCAGGCGACACGGGCGCCGAGAAGCTTCGCCATCCCCGCCTCGAGATCGCAGCGCTTGTCGTGGTCCTTCTGCCAGGCCGAGTGATAGGTCAGTTGCCGCGCGATCATGATCTCGACCGCCATCATCGCAAGCTTGCCCGAGACGCGCGGGAACTCGATGAGGGATTTGCCGAACTGCTTGCGGTCCTCGGCGTATTTCATGCCCGCTTCCAGCGCCGACTGCGCGACGCCGATGGCCCGCGCGGCGGTCTGGATGCGGGCGCTCTCGAAGGTCTGCATGAGCTGCTTGAAGCCCTGTCCCTCGACGCCGCCGAGCAGGTTCCCGGCCTTCACCCTGAACCCGTCGAAGCCGAGCTCGTATTCCTTCATCCCCCGGTAGCCCAGCACCTCGATCTCGCCGCCGGTCATGCCCGGGGTGGGGAAGGGGGCTTCATCCGTGCCGGGGGTCTTCTCCGCGAGGAACATCGAAAGGCCGCGATAATCCGTCGTCTCCGGATCGGTCCGCGCCAGAAGCGTCATCACATGGGTCCGCGCGGCATGGGTGATCCAGGTCTTGTTGCCGGTCACGACCCAGTCGTCCCCGTCCTTGACTGCCCTTGTCCGAAGGCTCCCCAGATCGGAGCCGGTATTCGGCTCGGTGAAGACCGCCGTCGGCAGGATTTCTCCCGAGGCCAGCTTCGGCAGCCAGTGCGCCTTCTGCTCCGGCGTGCCACCGCAGAGGATCAGCTCGGCCGCGATCTCGCTGCGGGTTCCGAGGGAGCCCACGCCGATATAGCCGCGCGACAATTCCTCGCTGACGACGACCATCGACGCCTTCGACAGGCCGAGCCCGCCGAACTCCTCCGGGATCGTCAGGCCGAAGACGCCAAGCTCCGCCAGTTCCTCGATCACCGCCATCGGAATGAGCTCGTCCCTCAGGTGCCAGCCATGGGCATGGGGCACCACCCGCTCCTCGGCATAGCGGCGGAACTGGTCGCGGATCATCTCCAGCTCCTCGTCGAGCCCGCTCGCGCCGAAGGTCGCCCGCCCGTGGTTCTCCCGCATCAGCGCGACAAGGCGGGTGCGCGCCGCCGGGCTGTTGCCGCCGGCGATCAGCGTCGCCGCCGCGCCCTCGGGCGCCCAGGCAAGGCCGAGGTCGGACAGCCGCGCCACCTCGCCCTGGCTCATCGGCATCCCGCCGGCGATCTGCGCGAGGTATTCGCCGAAGCCGATCTGCAGGATCAGCCGTTCCATCTCGCCGAACCCGCCCGCCTCGGCGATCCGGCCGGCCCAGCCGCGCAGTTGGCGGAGCGATTCCACGTAGGTCGCGAGCCACGACAGCGCATGGGCCTCGAACTGCCGCGCCTCCAGCGCCGCGCCCGATACCTTGCCGACCGCATCGACGGCCGCGCGCAGCGACGACCGCGCCTCGGCCAGCAGCGCCTCGACCGGCGGCAGCGCCGCCCCGGTCAGTGCGAGAAGGTCGGAAAGGATCACGGAATTCGGCATATCGGCCTCGTCATGCGCCATGGTGCTTCTCCTGTTCTGCAGCCGCATTGTCCTAGCCATTTTGCAGTTGCAGCGCAATATTAATTCGCGACCGCATCGCCTTTGGCACGAAAATGTCGCGCCGAGATTCCGGATGCGGCGCCGTGGCCCAGCCGCTATAGCGGGCCGCAAGGAGCCGCGCCTCATGTTCGGATACGACCTCGCCACGATCCTCCTGGCCGTCGCGGTCACGGTCTTTGCCAGCGTGGTGAAGGGCGCGGTCGGCTTCGCGATGCCGATGATCATGATCTCCGGCCTCGCCTCGTTCCTGCCCGCCGAGGCGGCTCTGGCCGCGCTCATCGTGCCGACACTCGCCACCAACCTCACCCAGGCGCTGCGGCAGGGGCTCGGCGCGGCGCTGGGGACGCTGCGGGAATACCGGCGCCTCCTCGTCACGCTCTGCCTCGTCATCCTCGCCGCCGCCCAGGCGGTGCCGTTCATTCCGCAGGCGCTCCTGCTCCTGACCCTCGGCCTGCCCATCGTCGCCTTCGCGCTCAGCCAACTCGCCGGCTGGCAACTCCGCTTCGACGCCCACAATCGCGGCCGGGCGGAGGTGCTGACCGGCCTCGTCGCCGGGTTCTTCGGCGGCATCTCCGGGGTCTGGGGGCCGCCGACCATCGCGCTCCTGATCTCGCTCGACGTCGACAAGCGCGAAAACGTGCGGGTGCAGGGCGTGGTCTACCTGATCGGCGCCGCGATGCTGGCCGCCGCCCATCTCGGCTCGGGCGTCCTGAACCGGGAGACGCTGCCCCTGTCGCTGGTGCTGACAGTTCCGGCGATGGCCGGGCTCCTCCTCGGTTTCGCGATCCACGACCGGCTCGACGCCGCCCGCTTCCGGCGCTGGACGCTCGTCGTCCTCGCGCTGACGGGTCTCAACCTCGTCCGCCGCGCGCTGACGCTCTGATCTTCTTCTGTTCGGAAATACCTCGGGGGTGTGGGGGCAGCGCCCCCACTCCGACCCCTCAGCCGATCGCCGCGGCCCGCACGTCGTCGTCGATATGGGGCACGTATTGCGCGAAGTTGTCGGCGAACATGTCGACGAGCTTCCTGGCCTGCACGTCATAGGCCGCCTCGTCCTCCCAGGTCCGGCGCGGATCGAGAAGCACATCGGCCACATCCGGAACCGAGACCGGCACGTCGAAGCCGAAATTCGGGTCCTTGCGGAACGTGGCATTGGCGAGCGATCCGTCGAGTGCGGCGGTCAGCAGGATCCGGGTCGAGCGGATCGGCATCCGCGATCCCGTCCCGTAGGCGCCGCCGGTCCAGCCGGTATTGACGAGCCAGCAGGTCGCGCCGTGGTCGCGGATCTTCTTTTGCAGAAGCTTGCCGTAGACTTCCGGCCGGCGCGGCATGAACGGCGCGCCGAAGCAGGTCGAGAAGGTCGGCATCGGCTCGGTCACGCCGACCTCGGTCCCCGGCGTCTTCGAGGTGAAGCCCGACAGGAAGTGATACATCGCCTGCGCCGGCGTCAGCCGCGCGATCGGCGGCAGCACGCCGTAGGCGTCGCAGGTCAGCATGATCACGTTCTTCGGATGCCCGCCGAGCGAGGTCGCCGACGCGTTCGAGATCGCCTCGAGCGGGTAGGCGCAGCGCATGTTGTCGGTGATCGAGTTGTCGTGGAAGTCGAGCTCCAGGGTCTCGGGGTCATGCACCATGTTCTCGACCACGGTGCCGAACATCGAGCAGGTCGCGTAGATCTCCGGCTCCGCCTCGGCCGAGAGGTTGATGGTCTTGGCGTAGCAGCCGCCCTCGAAGTTGAAGGTGCCCTTCTCCGACCAGCCATGCTCGTCGTCGCCGATCAGCGTCCGCGACGGGTCGGCCGAAAGCGTCGTCTTGCCGGTGCCCGAAAGCCCGAAGAAGACCGCCGCGTCGTCGGGATCGCCGACGGCGTGGTTGGCCGAGCAGTGCATCGCCATCACGCCCTTGCCGGGCAGGATGTAGTTCAGCAGCGTGAAGACCGATTTCTTGTTCTCGCCGGCATAGGCGGTATTGCCGATCAGGATCAGCTTCTTGTCGAAGTTGAGCGCGATCACCGTTTCCGAGCGGCAGCCATGCTTCGCGGGGTCCGCCTTGAAGGACGGGCAGTTGATGATGGTGAATTCGGGGATGAAATCGTCAAGCTCCGACCGTTCCGGCCGGCGCAGCAGGTGCCGGATGAAGAGGCCGTGCCAGGCCAGTTCCGTCACCACCCGCACGTCGAGGCGGTGCTCTGGATCGGCGCCGGCATAAAGATCCTGCACGAAATAGTCGCGGCCCCGCATGTGCGCCAGCATGTCCGCGTGCAGCCGGTCGAAGGCCTCGGGCGTCATCGGCGCGTTGTTGTCCCACCAGATCGTGTCTTCGACCGAGGGGGTGCGGACGACGAACTTGTCCTTGGGCGACCGGCCCGTGTGCCTGCCCGTCGACACGAGGAACGCGCCGCCCTGGCCGAGCGTGCCCTCGCCGCGCCGGATGGCGGCTTCCACCAGCGCCGGCTCGTTGAGGTTGTAAAAGACGTGAGCCGGCCCCGCGATCCCCTGATCTTCCAAAAGCTGCGAAGGGTTCACCCGTCCATTCGTCATAGTCATGCTCCCGATGCCGCGATCCGCGGCTTCTCAAGGGTTCAAAGGCACCGCCCCGACCGAAAGGGGCGCCGTCCGCGCCCCCGCACCGAGGCCGGCACGGCCCCTATAGCATGACGCTAGAATCTTGGAATAGAAGGCTTTGTTTCGGTTAGCGCCACCATCGGCCGTTTAGCGCAATCATGCCGGCAAACCTGGCGGCGAAACGGCAACGATTGCGGGAAGTGAGGCAAATTAGTCAAACCTTCGCGAATTTCGATGCCTCTGATTCGCGATGGCCGGGCGATTCGCACTTATCAGTTGCTTATGACGCCCGGAAATTGGACAATGTGTGGAAAATCAAGACAAACGAGAGCAGAACGAGGAAGCCACACATGTCGAGGATCGCACTCGTGGACGACGACAGGAATATCCTGACGTCCGTCGCCATGACGCTGGAAGCCGAAGGGTTCGAGGTCGAAACCTACAACGACGGACAATCCGCCCTGGACGCGTTCAACAAGCGTCTGCCGGACATGGCCGTGCTGGATATCAAGATGCCGCGCATGGACGGGATGGATCTGCTGCAACGGCTCAGGCAGAAGACCTCGATGCCGGTCATTTTCCTGACCTCGAAGGATGACGAGATCGACGAGGTGCTCGGCCTGCGGATGGGCGCGGACGACTACGTGAAGAAGCCCTTCTCGCAGCGGCTCCTGGTCGAGCGTATCCGCGCGCTCCTGCGCCGGCAGGAGGCGATCGCGACGGGCGAGGTCGCGACGACCGAGGAAACCAAGATCATGACGCGGGGGTCGCTGACGATGGACCCCTTGCGCCATTCGGTGACCTGGAAGGGCAAGGATGTCGCGCTGACCGTGACGGAGTTCCTGCTCCTGCAGGCCCTCGCACAGCGCCCGGGCTTCGTGAAAAGCCGCGATCAGCTCATGGATGTCGCCTATGATGATCAGGTCTATGTCGACGACCGCACGATCGACAGCCACATCAAGCGGCTTCGGAAAAAGATGCGGACGGTCGACGACGACTTCACCGCCATCGAGACGCTTTATGGAATCGGGTATCGTTACAACGAAGAATGACACTGGCGTCGAGGATCGATTTGCGCGACCAAACTGAGTCCCGCCGCGCGGATGTCGTCCTCGGCGAGGACTGGACCGCGCCCGACGGGTTCGTGGAATCCGAGCTGAAGGCCGGACGCGAACGGCGGGGTTTCATATCGCTCAACCGCTCGCCATTGGCGAGAAAGATCATCACTTTCAACCTGATGGCGATGATCTTGCTCGTCGCCGGGGTGCTCTATCTCAACCCGTTCCGCGACAGCCTCGTGCTGCAGCGCGAAAGCGGGCTCGTCGCCGAGGCGCAGCTTGTCGCCGACATATTCGAGGCGCAGCTTCCGCAAGGCAGCCCGGTCAACCTCGCCACCGGCGACGGGATCGACGTGCTCAGCACCGCCCGGGGGATCGAGCTGCCGGACGGCGCGGAACTTTTCGTCTTCGACACCCGCGAAAACCTCGTCGTCTCGACCGTCGGCATGGAGCGGCCCGAGCGCGAGACGGTAGCCGGCCTGCAGCGCGACCGCCGCTCGACCCTGATCACCGATATCCTCAATTCGGTCTGGGAGGGCATCGCCGGCCTTCTCGCGCCGGAGAACGCCCGGGACCCGATCTATGGCGGTGAGGAGTTGGCGCGCGACCTCGTGCCCGCCGCCCTGGCGGGCGAGACCCAGATCCGCACCGGCCGCGATGTCGCGGGCGAGGCGCTGTTCACCGTCGTCACGCCGATCCGCCATGAAGGCGAGGTGATCGGCGTCGCCGCCATCACCTCGGTCGCCGGAGAGATCGACCAGTTGGTGCGGGTCGAGCGCGAGCAGGTGCTGCAGATGTTCGTCATCGCGATCATCGTCTCCATCGGTCTCAGCCTCGTCCTCGCCTCGACCATCGCCAACCCCCTGTCCGACCTCGCCGCCGCCGCCGAGCTTGGCCGCGACAAGAACGCGCGCAAGATGTCGCCCTCGCGCGTCCGCATCCCCGACCTCACCGCCCGGCCGGACGAGATCGGCCGGCTATCCGGCGCGATGCGCGGCATGGTGGCCGCCCTTTACGAGCGCATCGAGTCGAACGAACAGTTCGCGGCCGATGTCGCGCACGAGATCAAGAACCCGCTCGCCTCCCTGCGCTCCGCCGTCGGCACGCTGCGCGTCGCCAAGCGCGACGACCAGCGCGAGAAGCTTCTGAACGTCATCGACCACGACGTGCGCCGGCTCGACCGGCTGGTGAGCGACATCTCCAACGCCTCGCGGCTCGACAGCGAACTGGTGAAGGAGGAGGAGGAGACCTTCAACCTCCTGAAGATGCTCGCCAACATCACCGAATATCTCGGCGGCGAGGCGAAGTCGAAAGGCGTCGATTTCATCTCCGACCTGCCGGCCGAACCGATCGTCATTACCGGGCTCGAAGGCCGGCTGGCGCAGGTCTTCGTCAACCTCATCACCAACGCGGTCTCGTTCTGCCAGGACGGCGACGCGGTCCGGGTCTGGGCGCGCAAGCGCGAGAACCGGGTGCTGGTGGTGGTCGAGGATACCGGGCCGGGCATCCCCGACCAGGCGCTGACGAAGATCTTCAAGCGCTTCTATTCCGAACGGCCGGAAGGCCAGTTCGGCGAGCATTCCGGCCTCGGCCTCGCCATTTCCAAGCAGATCGTCGAGGCGCATGGCGGCGTGATCTGGGCCGAGAACATCCGGCCCACCGATGCCGACATCACCTCCGAACCCCTCGGCGCCCGCTTCGTCGTGGGCCTGCCGGTGTGAGCGCGGGCGGCGCGAAGGGCATGATCCTTCACGCCGGATGCGTCTGTCTGTCCGGCCGGGGGGTGCTGATCCTCGGGCCGTCGGGCAGCGGCAAGTCGGGGCTCGCGCTGCAACTCATGGCGCTCGGCTGCGATCTCGTCAGCGACGACCGTACCGCCATCGCGGCGCGCGACGGCGTGCTCGTCGCGACCGCCCCCGCCGCGATCCGCGGCCGGATCGAGGCGCGCGGCGTCGGGCTTCTGGCGGCCGAGCCGGTGCGGGCCGCGCGGGTCGTCCTCGCCGTCGATCTCGCCCGTCTCGAGGCGGACCGTCTGCCGCCCTGGCGCGTCCACACCGTGCTCGGCGTCGACCTGCCCCTGCTTCACAGGGTCGAGAGCGCCCATTTCCCCGCCGCAATCGTGCAATATCTAAAGGCGGGGCGGGCGGCATGACGGAGAGGGACGTGGATCTGGGCGAAAGCCGCGTTCAAGGCGGCCAGCGGGTGGTGCTGGTGACGGGACCGTCAGGTGCCGGGCGCTCCACCGCGATCCATGCGCTCGAGGATCTCGGCTACGAGGTCATCGACAACCTTCCGTTCAGTCTGATCCCGCGTCTCCTCGACGGCCCGCCGCTGTCGCGGCCCATGGCGCTCGGCATCGACGTGCGCAACCGCGACTTCTCGGCCACGGCACTGATCGAGCTCATCGACCGGCTGACGCGGCTTCCGGAAGTGGCGCCCGAGGTCCTCTATCTCGATTGCCGGCCCGAGGAGCTTGTCCGCCGCTTCGGCGAGACCCGGCGCCGCCATCCCCTGACCGGCGCCGACACGCCCGCCGAGGGCGTGGCGAGCGAGATCGACCTCCTGGTGCCGATCCGGGCGCGGGCCGAGGTGCTGATCGACACCAGCGATCTGTCGCCGCACGACCTCAAGGCCGAGATCGGCCGCTGGTTCGGCCAGGGGCCGGCGCAGCGCCTCGCCGTCTCGGTCCACAGCTTTTCCTACAAGCGCGGGGTGCCGCGCGGGCTCGACATGATGTTCGACTGCCGCTTCCTCCGGAATCCGCACTGGGAACCGGGCTTGCGCGCCCTCGACGGCCGCGCGCCGGCGGTGATGGATTTCGTCGCGGGCGATCCGCGCTACGAGGAATTCTTCACCCGCGCCCGCGATCTCCTGCTGATGCTGCTCCCCGCCCATGTCGAGGAGGGCAAGAGCCATCTGGCCATCGGATTCGGGTGTACCGGAGGGCAACACCGGTCGGTTGCCGTTGCGGAAAAGATGGCCAAGGCGCTTGCGGCGGCCGGTTGGCAGGTGTCTAAGAGGCACCGGGAACTGGAACGACGGGCAGGTGGGGCGCCCGGCACTTTGCAAGGTGACAGGGCGTGATCGGGATCGTGATCGTCGCACATGGTGGGCTGGCGCGGGAATATCTTTTCGCCGTCGAACACGTTGTGGGCAAACAGGAAGGCATCCGCGCGATCGCGATCGAGGAAGATCACGACCGCGCCGCCAAACAGGCCGAGATCCGCGCCGCGGCCGACGCCGTCGACACCGGCGACGGCGTCGTCGTCGTCACCGACATGTTCGGCGGCTCGCCCTCCAACCTGTCGCTCTGCGCCTGCGAAAGCGAGGACCGCCAGATCCTCTACGGCGCCAATCTGCCGATGCTGATCAAGCTCGCCAAGTCGCGGCACCTCCCGGTGCCCGAGGCCGCGTGCTCCGCGCTCGATGCCGGGCGCAAGTACATCAATTCCTATGTGGGTTCGGGACAGGGTAGCCAATGACGGCGCGATCCTTCAAGATCATCAACGAAAAAGGCCTCCACGCCCGCGCCGCCGCGAAATTCGTCGAAGTGGTCGAAGCGCACGATGCCTCGGCCGAGGTCAGCCGCGACGGGATGAGCGTTTCGGGCGACTCGATCATGGGCCTCCTGATGCTCGCCGCGTCGAAGGGCACCACGATTGACGTGGCGACAAGCGGGAACGAGGCGGAGAAACTCGCCGACGCATTGGCGGCGCTGGTTGCCAAGCGGTTCGGGGAAGACTACTGAGCCAGCCGGGACCGTGATGGGAGGGCGCCCGGATTTTGCACGACGCAACCGAGACTGACAGGACCGATCCCGTATCGAGACCCTACAGGATGCGGCGGTTGTCCTATGCCGGCACCTTCAAGAATCCGGTGAAGGCCGGTGCTATCCGGACGATCGAGTGGATGACCGGCAAGCTCAAGCTCCTGCGCCTCATCCGCCAGTTCGAGCGGACCGGCGTGCCGGAGGGCCAGCGCTTCTTCACCAAGGCCGTGGCGACGATGGGGATCGACATCCTGACGCCGGACGAACAGGTCGCGCGCATTCCGAAGGAAGGCCCGCTCGTCGTCGTGGCGAATCACCCGCACGGGCTGGTGGACGGGCTGGTGATGGGCGAGTTGATCGGCCGTGTGCGGACCGACTACAAGATCCTGACCCGCTCGCTCCTGACCGGCATCCCCGAGATCGAGGAGCACATGTTGCCCGTGCCCTTCCCGCACGAGGACAATGCCCGTGCACTGAGCCTGGAGATGCGCAACATCTGCATGGCGCATCTGAAGGCGGGTGGCGTGATCATTCTCTTTCCCGCCGGCAGGGTCGCGACGACGAAGGGGTTTTTCGGCACCGCGATTGAGCCGGAGTGGAATCCCTTCACCGCGAAGATGGTCATGCGCTCGGGTGCGACCGTGCTGCCGATCTTCTTTCCCGGCCAGAACACGCGGCTTTATCATGTCGCCGACAAGCTTTCGGCAACGTTCCGGCAGGGCCTGTTGCTGCACGAGATATACCGGGCGCTCAACAAGCCCCAGTCGCCGGTGATCGGCCACCCGATCCGGCCGGAGGCGATGGCCCGCTGGTCCGCCGATCCGCGCGGACTTCTGGCCTGGCTCCGGCAGACGACACTGGAACTGACCGATTGAAGCGATTCGGGTTTATGTCGGGATGGCAAGTATCGGAATTCGAACGGAAAAGGTTCGAATTCCAGTTCAAGGTAGACCTGAAACGCTCCAGATCGGTCACCGGAAAAATCCTGCTACAGGATTGTCCCGCGACACCGGCGCCGACAGGTCAGGTCCTCAGCGCGTCGGGACCGGCGTGCCACTGCGATAGTCGTAAAAACCGCGCCCGGTCTTGCGGCCGAGCCAGCCGGCCTCGACATATTTGGTCAGGAGCGGGCAGGGGCGGTACTTGGTGTCCGCGAGCC
>WOYI011063168.1_pt1 | contig 14618 bp, 15 predicted proteins | sample 6423411 | NCBI WGS metagenome assembly WOYI01 (sample SAMN13441803, study PRJNA592873) | oil field metagenome | biome: oil field; feature: oil-well bore; material: oil-contaminated soil; isolation source: oil-contaminated soil from oil-well borehole | place: Germany: Wietze | collected 2016-10-18 ...
ATTCGAGCAGCACGTCGCATTCGACGGTGGGGTTGCCGCGGCTGTCCAGCACTTCGCGGCCTACGATGTCAACGATGGCACTCATGGTTTTCCTTTGATGGGAAGTTTCAGGTTTCTAAGCTAAATCGGGCTCTAGCGCTTATACAGCAAGCGCTGGCAGCTATTAAAAAATGAGTTATGGGAGCCTCAGGCACCGAGGTCGTTTTCCAGAAAACCGTGCTTCTTGGTGATGCCGTCCAATGCCACCAGGGTTTCGAGCAAGGTCTTCATGTACTTGAGCGGCACGGCGTTGGGGCCGTCCGACAGCGCATGGGCCGGGTCGGGGTGGGTTTCCATGAACAGGCCCGCCACGCCCACGGCCACGGCCGCGCGTGCCAGCACGGGCACCATCTCGCGCTGGCCGCCGCTGCTGGTGCCCTGGCCGCCGGGCAGCTGCACGCTGTGGGTGGCGTCGAACACCACCGGGGCGCCGGTCTCGCGCATGATGGCCAGGCTGCGCATGTCGCTCACCAGGTTGTTGTAGCCAAAGCTGGCGCCGCGCTCGCAGGCCATGAAGCTGTCTTCGTTCAAACCGGCTTCTTTGGCAGCAGCTCGGGCCTTGTCGATGACGTTCTTCATGTCATGCGGCGCGAGGAACTGGCCCTTCTTGATGTTCACCGGCTTGCCCGATTGGGCCGCCGCGCGGATGAAATCGGTCTGGCGGCACAGGAAGGCGGGGGTCTGCAGCACGTCCACCACCTTGGCGGCCTCAAGAATGTCGTCCTCGGTGTGCACGTCGGTCAGCACGGGCACGCCCAGCTCGCGCTTGATCCTGGCCAGGATTTCCAGGCCCTTTTCGCGGCCCGGGCCACGGAAGCTGGTGCCCGAGGAGCGGTTGGCCTTGTCGAAGCTGCTCTTGAAGATGAAGGGGATGCCCAGGCTGCTGGTGATTTCCTTGAGCTGGCCCGCCACGTCCATCTGCAGCTGTTCGGACTCGATCACGCACGGGCCTGCAATCAGGAAAAAGCGGTGTTCCAGACCTATCTCGAAGCCGCAGAGTTTCATGGTTCTTCCTTTTGCGCCTTGGCGGCTTTCTGGTGTTCGACAGCCGCCTTGATGAAGGCGTTGAACAGCGGGTGGCCGTTCCAGGGCGTGGACTTGAACTCGGGGTGGAACTGCACGCCGATGAACCAGGAATGCACGTCCTGGGGCAATTCCATGATTTCGGTCAGGTGTTCGCGCTGCGTCAGCGCCGAGATCACCAGCCCCGCCTTGCGCAACTGATCGAGGTAGTTCACGTTGGCTTCGTAGCGGTGGCGGTGGCGCTCGGTGACCACATCGCCATAGATGCTGTGGGCCAGCGTGCCGGGCAACACGTCGGAGCTCTGTGCGCCCAGGCGCATGGTGCCGCCCAGGTCGGAGTTTTCGTCACGCTGCTTGATGGTGCCATCCGCATCCTTCCATTCGGTGATCAGCGCGATCACAGGGTGGGGCGTGGCGGGGTCGAACTCGGTGCTGTTGGCGTTGGCCAGGCCCGCCACATGGCGCGCGTATTCGATGGTGGCCACCTGCATCCCGAGGCAGATGCCCAGGTAGGGCACCTTGTGCTCGCGGGCGAACCGGGCCGTGGCGATCTTGCCTTCCACGCCACGCACACCGAAGCCGCCGGGCACCAGGATGGCGTCGTACCTGGCGAGCTTGTCGGCCGCATCGGCGCTGTCGATGGTTTCGGAGTCGATATGCTCGATCTTCACGCGCACATGGTTCTTCATGCCCGCGTGGCGCAGCGCCTCGTTCACCGACTTGTAGCTGTCCGACAGGTCCACGTATTTGCCCACCATGGCGATGGTGACCTCGCCCTGCGGGTGCTCGATTTCATGCACCAGATCGTCCCAGCGCTTGAGGTTGGTGGGCGGGGTGTTCAGGCGCAGCTTGTCGCAGATGAGGCCATCGAGCCCCTGCTCGTGCAGCATGCGCGGCACCTTGTAGATGGTGTCCACGTCCCACATGCTGATCACGCCCCATTCGGGCACGTTGGTGAACAGCGAGATCTTGGCGCGCTCTTCGTCGGGGATGCGGCGGTCGGCGCGGCACAGCAGGGCGTCGGCCTGGATGCCGATCTCGCGCAGCTTTTGCACCGTGTGCTGGGTGGGCTTGGTCTTGAGCTCGCCCGCCGCGGCAATCCAGGGCACATAGGTCAGGTGCACGAAGGCGCAATTGTTCGGGCCCATGCGCAGGCTCATCTGGCGCGCGGCCTCCAGAAAGGGCAGCGACTCGATGTCGCCCACCGTACCGCCGATCTCGACAATGGCCACATCCACCGGATCGGGCGTGAAGGTCTTGGGATCGACGCCCTGCGGGGCGACGAGGCCCGCGCCACGTTTGATGAATTCCTGGATTTCGTTGGTGACATGGGGGATGACCTGCACGGTCTTGCCCAGGTAGTCGCCGCGGCGCTCTTTCTCCAGCACGGACTGGTAGATCTTGCCCGTGGTGAAATTGTTGGTTTTCTTCATGCGCGTTTCGATGAAACGCTCGTAGTGGCCCAGATCCAGATCGGTTTCTGCGCCGTCGTCGGTCACGAAAACCTCGCCGTGCTGGAACGGCGACATGGTGCCAGGGTCTACGTTGATATAGGGGTCAAGCTTGATGAGGGTGACTTTGAGTCCCCGCGATTCGAGGATCGCGGCAAGGGAGGCTGAGGCGATTCCCTTGCCCAGGGAAGACACCACACCGCCGGTGACGAAGACAAATTTGGTCATGTCTTTTTTGGTGGTGGGAAATTGGGATTATAAATGCGCCCCCGCAATAGCCCTGCCCGGCAGTGCCTTCTTCGTCTGCTAAATTCGCCGCATGAATGAGCTTGCTGGTAAACATATTGTTCTGGGTCTGAGCGGGGGCGTGGCGTGCTACAAGGCGGCCGATCTGTGCCGCCAGATCATCAGGGAGGGCGCCACCGTGCAGGTGGTGATGACCGAGGCGGCCGCGCAGTTCATCACGCCGGTCACCATGCAGGCGCTCTCGGGCCGGCCGGTGCATGGCTCCCAGTGGGACGCGCGCGAACCCAACAACATGCCCCACATCAACCTCAGCCGCGAGGCCGATGCCATCCTGATCGCGCCCTGCAGTGCCGACTTCGTGGCGCGGCTGGCGCAGGGGCGGGCCGATGAATTGCTGAGCCTGCTGTGCCTGGCGCGGCCCACCGGGCGCGTGCCTTTGCTGCTGGCGCCCGCCATGAACCGCGAAATGTGGGCCCACCCGGCCACGCAGCGCAACCTGGCCCAGGTGGCGCAGGATGGTGCCGTGGTGCTGGGTGTGGGCAATGGCGACCAGGCCTGCGGCGAGACGGGCGAAGGGCGCATGCTTGAACCCCTGGAGCTGCTCGAAGAGCTGGTGGCCTTTTTCGCGCCCAAGCTGCTGCGCGGCCGCAAGGTGCTGATCACAGCCGGGCCGACCTTTGAGGCGATTGACCCGGTGCGCGGCATCACCAATCTGTCCAGCGGCAAGATGGGTTTTGCCATCGCGCGCGCAGCCCGCGAGGCCGGCGCCGAGGTCACGCTGGTGGCCGGGCCGGTGCACCTGCAAACGCCGCGTGGCGTGCACCGCGTGAATGTGCAATCGGCACAGGAAATGCTCGCAGCGGTTGAGCAGCGTGCGCAGACAGCTTCTGTATTCATAGCGACAGCGGCGGTGGCCGATTGGCGGCCTGCCGCGCCGTCCACCCAGAAGATCAAGAAGGATGGCTCGGGCCAGATGCCGGTGCTGGGGTTTGTCGAAAACCCTGACATCCTGGCCACCGTGGCCCAGTCGCCGCATGCGCTGGTGGGGGACCTGTTCTGCGTAGGTTTCGCGGCCGAAAGCCACGACCTGCTGCTGCATGCCACGGCCAAGCGCCAGCGCAAGGACGTGCCGCTGCTGGTGGGCAATATCGGCCCCGCCACCTTCGGGCAGGATGACAACGCCCTGTTGCTGGTGGACGCGCAGGGGCACCGCGAGTTGCCCCGGGCCTCCAAGCGCGTGCTGGCCCAGCAGCTGATTGCCGAGATCGCGGCACGGTTGCCATGTCAGCAGGCCTGACCAGGGCATTTCAGGATTCGCCACATGTTCCATCAGACCCGGCCCGAGTGGGACACGCCGCCCGATGGCGATTTTGCGCGCTATGTAGAGCAGCTGACGGCGCCCAAGGCGCCTGCGCCGCCCCCCATGCAGGTGCGGCCGCTGCAGCCACAAGACAAAGAAGCGCCGCGCAGCATGCGGGGTAAAGACGCGCCGGCACAGCCACCCGATCTGGTGCAGCAGGTGCTCGCGCCCGTCATGGGGGTGCTGCCGATCGTGCGTGGCGTGCTGCTGGTGCTTACGCTGGCGCATGCGGCAATGTTCTTCGTGGTGGGCTGGGGCTCGTTGCCAGTCCTGTTGTTCATGGGATTGTTGTGGTGGGGGCTGGGCCGGATGGCCGCATTGGCGTCCGGTGCGCTGTCGCCAGCGACTGGCGACCGGACCCGGACAAACATTGCGCAACTGCAGGAGCGACTGCGCCAGCTCGCACAGCAACGCGATACAGAAAGCAAGAAGTGAAGATAGACGTCAAGATTCTCGATCCGCGCATGGCGGATCAGTTGCCTGCCTATGCCACGCCAGGCAGCGCAGGGCTCGATCTGCGGGCCTGCATCGATGCGCCCTTGGTGCTGGCGCCCAATGCCTGGCATCTGGTGCCCACGGGCATTGCCATGTTCATCAAAGACCCCGGCTACGCTGCGCTGATCCTGCCCCGCTCGGGGCTGGGGCACAAGCACGGCATTGTTCTTGGCAATCTGGTGGGCCTGATCGACAGCGATTACCAGGGGCAGCTCATGGTCAGTGCCTGGAATCGCAGCACGGTGCCTTTCACGCTGGAGCCCATGGAGCGGCTGGCCCAGTTGCTGATCGTTCCCGTGGTGCAGGCGCAGTTCAACGTGGTGACCGAGTTTGAGGCCACCGAGCGTGGAGAAGGCGGCTATGGCTCCACGGGCAAGGGGTAGATCACTTTTCCTGGCCTCCCGGTCGGTTTTTTGCTTCGCTGTGTCAGCGCATTCCTACGCGCTGCAAAGCCCCAGGACGACCTGGGTGATCGTGCTTCACCGTCCCGGAGAACTTGGCGCCCATGCTTCAATCGACCCGCTGGGTGGTGCAGTGGGTGACTTCACCATGGCACCGCCCTCACCAAGAAATTTCAAGGAGAACTGATATGCGCCAGATCACACGTTCCGCCACCCTGGTGGGCTCTGTCTTTTTGCTGGGGGCGCTGGCCGCATGCGCGCCACAGCAGCCTTATCCATCGCAATACCCATCACAGTATCCGTCGGGCGGCTACCAGAGTAATGCTCCGGTCTATTCGAACAATCCCATGGGCACCGAATTTGGCCGTGTTGCCAATATCGAGGTGTTGCAGGGCCGCAGCCAAGGGCAGACCACCGGTGCGGGTGCCGTACTGGGCGCCGTGGTGGGTGGAGTGCTGGGCAACCAGGTGGGCGGAGGCTCGGGCCGCACTGCGGCCACTGCGGCGGGCGCGGTTGGTGGAGCATTGGCGGGAAATGCCATCGAAGGGCGCAACAGCAACAACAGCGGTGGCGAGGTGCAGCGGTACCGCATCTCGATTCAGCTCGACCAGGGGGGCTACCGTTCCTACGACGTGAGCAATCCGGGTGACCTGCGCCCAGGCGATCGGGTGCGTCTGTACAACGGTCAGATTTCCCGCCAGTAAGCAGCAGGCACAAGAAGAGCGGCCGCAGCGGGCCGCCATTTCAATGCAGGAGCGAGTTGCCAGGCGCCTGGGGCTGAACGCGAAAGAAGCCCGTGCCGGCACTGCCTTTGCCAATCTCGTCTTCCGTGGCTTCGCGCACGCCTTGCACCGTGAGTTGCAGCCGCAGGGCAATGCCGGCAAGCGGATGGTTTCCGTCCAGCACCACATGGTCGGGATAGATTTCCGTGACGGTGTAAAGCCCGCTGCGGGGGGCAGAGGGGTTGACGCCTTCCGGCAGCGCGCTGCCTTCGAACGTCATGCCTTCCTCGATTTCGGGGGGGAACAGGTCGCGGGGTTCCAGAAACAGCAATTGGTCATTGAAGTCGCCAAAGGCATCCTCGGGCTCCAGGTGCAGCGCCAGCGTGGCACCCGGGCCGTGGCCTTGCAGCGCTTCCTCGATGCGGTGCAGCAGATCATTGCCGCCCACCAGGAACTCCACCGGTTCATCGAGCACGTCCAGCTCTTCGCCAAGAGTGTCTTTCAGGGTCCAGGTCAGTGCGACCACACATTGTTGGGTAATTTCCATAGGAGAATTGTCGCAGTTTGATCAATGGCCCTGTCATGGGGCGGACAGGTTTTCATGGATATCCAGCAACCCATCTCCCTGCTCGGCGGCCTGACCCCCGCGCAATTCATGCGTCGGCACTGGCAGAAAAAGCCCTTGTTGGTGCGCCAGGCCATCCCGCAGTTTGCGCCACCGGTGTCGCGTGCCGGGTTGTTTGCGCTGGCCGCGCAGGAGGGCGTGGAGTCCCGGCTGGTGCAGCAGGTCAAGGATGTCTGGAAGCTGCGCCATGGCCCCTTTTCACGCCGGGCATTGCCGGCCCTCCAGCAGCCCGACTGGACTTTGCTGGTGCAGGGCGTCGATCTGCACAACGACCAGGTGCATGCCCTCCTGCAGCAATTCCGTTTTGTTCCAGAGGCGCGGCTCGATGACCTGATGATCAGCTATGCCAGTGATGGTGGTGGTGTGGGCCCGCATTTCGATAGCTACGACGTATTTTTGCTGCAGGCCTACGGCCGCCGGCGCTGGCGCATCGGGCGCCAAAAAAACCTGAGCCTGCGGGACGATATTCCGCTGAAAGTGCTGGCGCAGTTTGAGCCTGAAGAAGAATTCGTGCTGGAGCCTGGAGACATGTTGTACCTGCCGCCTCGCTACGCCCACGACGGCGTGGCCGAGGGGGAATGCATGACCTATTCGATCGGGTTTCGCGCACCGGCTCGCGCCGAACTGGCCCAGGAACTCCTGGTGCGGGTGGCAGAAGATGCGGGCGAGGATGATGCGCCTGTGCTGTACCGCGATGCGGGCCAGGAGGCAGTCGAGCAGCCCGCAGCCATCCCCGAGCGGCTGCAAGACTTTGCCCGAGAGGCCTTGCAACGCGCCTTGAGCGAGCCGCTGGTGCTGGAGCGGGCGCTAGGTGAATACCTGACCGAGCCCAAGCCCAGCGTGTGGTTTGAGCCCCATGGCGCAGGCGTGATGCTGGAGGGCGTGATGCTGGATCGGCGCACCCGCATGATGTATGACGCGCACCATGTGTTCATCAACGGCGAAAGCTACCGCGCGGCTGGCCGGGATGCGACGCTGATGCGGCGCCTGGCGGACGAGCGCCGGTTGCTCAGCCGCGACCTGGCGCGTGCAAGCGATGATGCCCTGGAGTTGCTGTCTGCCTGGTGCGACGCTGGCTGGGCCCATTCGTGCACAGACCCACAGGAAACCCCATGACCGATGCGCCAGCTGCAGTGCAACCGCTGCCCGATTTGCCTTCTGGGCGGTTCAGTGGTCGTGATGCATTCATGCAACTGGTGCGTGATGGCCTGGCCACTGCAGCCCGTGATGGCTGGACAGAGATTGTGGTCAGTGATGCCAATTTCCACGACTGGCCGCTGGGTGAAATCGTCGTGATCGAATCGTTGCAGCAGTGGGCGCGCAGTGGCCGGCGATTCACCATGCTGGCCTGCACGTTCGATGAGGTGATCCGGCGGCATGCGCGCTTTGTGCGCTGGCGCGGTACCTGGGATCACATCATCACCTGCCGGCGCAGCGCGTTGGCGGACCCGCTGGACCTTCCCAGTGCGTTGTGGTCACCCGCCTGGGTGCTGCACCGCCTTGATCCTTTGCGCTGTGTCGGGGTGTCCGGCTTTGAGCCGGATCGCCGCGTTTTGTTGCGCGAATCCCTCAATGAATGGCTGCGAAGTAAAAGTTCACCCGGTTTTCCGTCAACCACCTTGGGTTTGTAGCGTTAATGGCACTGAATGTGTGAATAATGGCATGCAGCGGTGGCCGCCAGTCAGCGTCATTCAGGATTGATCAAATCTCAATATAATTGCTGACTGCGCCAAAACGCATGCGACTGCATTCTGCCAACGCGTCAACGGCTTCAGAAGCCGGCCGTGGCGGCAGTTCCGGTTTTTTGTCTGTCCAACTAGGAAAATTGAAATGAAGAAATCCCTCGTTCTGGCTACCCTGATCGCTGCTGCCGCCCTCGCCGCTTGCGGCAAGAAGGAAGAGCCTGCTCCTGCCCCAGCTCCTGCGGAAGCACCTGCTGACACTTCTACTGCTCCCGCTGCAGATGCTGCCAAGGCTGCTGCCGACGTTGCTGCAACCGCAGCTACTGGCGCTGCTTCCGCTGCAGATACCGCCAAGTCTGCTGCCGACGTTGCTGCAACCGCAGCTACTGACGCTGCTTCCGCTGCGAAGTAAAGCCAAACAGGATTTCAGGGGCTGCCAGCCTTGCTGGTACCCTGGAGCCAAAAGCCCCGACCTATCAAAGGTGCGGGGCTTTTTTGTTAGTGACGCCAGTACCATTGCTTGTACCTGCTTGGATCGTGAACAGGTTCTTACAGCGACAACGCCACGTTGATCCAGTCTGTACCTCCGGTGGCCGAGGCAATATCCACGCCGTGAGCGGGCCAGTTCAGTGCATTTGCCAGTGCCTCCTGGGCCAGCCGGGGCTGGTTGTTCTGTGCGCTGAGGTGGGCCGCGACCACGCGGTTCAGTCCTGCGTGGCGGACGGCCGCCAGGATGCCGGCTGCGGCATGATTGGCGAGATGCCCGTGCTCGCCCCCAATGCGCCGCTTGAGAAAAGCGGGGTAGCTGGATGCCGCGAGCATGTCCGGATCATGGTTGGCTTCCAGCAATAGTGCGTGGCAACCCTGCAGTTGCTGCAACACATGGCTGCTGGCATGGCCCAGGTCGGTAAGCAGTCCCAGGTGAGAGGCACCATCAGTGCAGCGCAATTGCAGCGGCTCCCGCGCATCGTGTGGCACGGTGAAGGGTAAGGCGCACAAAGTGCCGAGATCGATCGGCGCCATGTCACGGGCCACCTGCAGCAGCCCATCGAGATCCGGTGCGCCCAATGCCGCGTGGGTTCCGTGGCTCATCCACAGGGGAATGCGGTGGCGCAAAGCCATGGTTGGGGCGCAGCCGACATGGTCGGCATGTTCGTGGGTGATGAAAATGGCATCGATCTGATCAATGCCCAACCCCGCCGCGCCCAGCCGGGTGGCCAGTTGCCGGATGCCAAAACCGCAGTCCACCAGCAGGCGGCGGACCTGCAATCCGTCGCCGGCCTCCACCACGGTGGCGTTGCCTGAGCTGCCGCTGCCCAAGCTGCGAAAGCGCAGCATCGGCAGGCGGGCTTATTTCAGGTCGTCTGCCAGCACGCGCAGGATGCGTTCGGCGTTGGCAGACGATTCGGGAGCGCCGCTTTCGCTCAGCACGGACACCGTGGTGGCTTCACCCTGGCTGCGCACCACCACGCGGTACTTCAGCGGGGGTGTTGCGGCAGAACCTCTGCCCAGCAGCTTGCTGAAGAAGCCGGGCTCCTTCTTGTCGGTTCCTGGCGCCACGTAACGCACAAAATACAGGCCGTCATTGCGGTTGCGGTCTTCCACGGTGAAGCCGGTGCGGTCCAGGGCCAGGCCCACTCGGCGCCATGCACGATCAAAACCCTCATCCATCTGCACCACGGGCACATTGTTCACCGAGGTCATGCGCACGGTTGCGGCCTGCAAGGCCGGCGCTGCGGCAATGGCCTGGGATTGCTCTTGGCTCACACCGAGCTTGACCATCAGCCGGCGCAGGAATTCGGTTTCGAGTTCGGGATCGGCGGCGCGGGGCTGCCAGACGGTGTTGTCCTTGGAGCTGCTGGTGTAGACCTCCACCATCCCGCGGTGGGTGATGTAAATTTCAGTGCCGCCAGCGGCATTGCGCTCCAGGCGCGTGCGGAATTTGTCACGCTCGCCGGTGGAATACAGCGAATCAAAAACCTTGCCGAGGGTGGCGCGGATCACATCCTGCGGCAGCTTGGCGCGGTTTTCCGCCCAGTCGGTCTCCAGAATGCCCAGATCGGGTTGATCGACGACCAGGTTGAAACCGTTCTCCAGCCAGTATTCCCGCACGGGTTCCCACAGTTGGTCGACTGGCCGGTCAATCACCAGCCAGCGCTGGGCACCATTGCGTTCGATGCGGACATCGCCGATTTTTGTGGCTGCCGCGCTGGATGCGGTGGACGTTTTCGTGCTCTGGCCGGCCTGGAAGGCCGCGGCAGATACCGTACCGCCGGGCACTGCGTAGCGGTTTTCTCGCGACAGCTGCGTCAAGTCTGGCGGCACTTCCAGCGCGACCCCCTGGGTGGCGCTTTTGTAGTCGATCTTGTCGCTTTCCAGTACGGAGCAGGCGGACAGCGCCATGGCAAGGCCCAGCAGGCCCAATCGTGCAGTGTGATTCACGCGGAAATCCTCAGAGTATCTAGGGGGTGTGACAGGGCGGCTGGCTTACAGCAGGCCGCTGGCGCGCAGGGCTGCTTCCACGGTGGCTTCGTGGTCCTGGCTCAGGGGCGTCATGGGCAAGCGCATGGTGCCTGCGCACAGGCCCATGCGGGCCATGGCCCATTTGACGGGAATGGGGTTGGCTTCGATGAACAGGTTCTTGTGCACCGGCATCAGCTGGAACTGGATTTCCATGGCGCGCCGCGCATTGCCGGCGAGCGCGGCCACGCACAGTTCATGCATCAGGCGGGGCGCCACGTTGGCGGTCACGCTGATGTTGCCATGGCCGCCGCACAGCATCAGTACCACGGCGGTGGGGTCGTCGCCCGAATACACGGCAAAGCCCTTGGGCACGTCACGGATCAGCCATTGGGCGCGCTCGATATTGCCCGTGGCCTCCTTGATGCCGATGATGCCGGGCACCTGCGCCAGGCGCAGCACGGTGTCGTGCAGCATGTCTGCCACCGAGCGGCCGGGCACGTTGTAGAGCACCATGGGCAGGTCGCCCGTGGCTTCGGCGATTGCCTTGAAATGCTGGTACTGGCCTTCCTGCGTGGGCTTGTTGTAGTAGGGCACCACCTGCAACTGGCTGTCGGCGCCAACGTTCTTGGCAAACTTGGCCAGCTCGATGGCCTCGGCGGTGGAGTTGGCGCCGCAGCCGGCCATGATGGGCACGCGCCTGGCGGCCTGGTCCACGGCCACGCGAATGATCTCGCAATGCTCTTCGACATTGACCGTGGGCGACTCGCCCGTGGTGCCCACCACGCCAATGCAGTCGGTGCCCTCGGCGATATGCCAGTCGATCAGTTTGCGCAGGGCGGGGTAATCCACGCTACCGTCCTCGTGCATGGGGGTGACGAGGGCGACGATGCTGCCGGTAAGGGCCACGGAAGAAAAAGTCATGTCCGCAATTGAAAACGGTAAAAGGGCATTCTAACTAGTGCAGTGTTCGATGCTTGGCGGCACAAATAAAAGCGATGCGTTTGGGCGCAGGGCAAGGCGCAAACCGCAGCGATAGCCGTAGCTATCGCGAGGATTTGCAACGCCGCCATGCGCCCAAAGGCGCGGTTTTATGTGCCGCATAGCGTCGAACACTGCACTAGACAGGAGGGGTCAGGCGGTATCGAACGGGCTGGCCTGGGTGCGCGGGTTCGCGCACGGCGGCAATGCGCTGCACGAAACGTGCGGGCGAGTCCACAAACCCGTCTTCGTAGGCCACGGTGCGCAGGGCTGCGCAGGCGGCAAGCAGTTCGCCGGGTTGCAGCAGAAAGTCGGCCCGCGCGGGGCGTCCCACGGTTTCATTGCCACTGGCGAAGGTTTCATAGATTAGCACGCCGCCAGGGGCCACACTGTCCACCAATATGGGCAGCAGCGGGCGCCAGAGGTAATTGGTGACGATCACCGCGCCAAACTGCCGGCCGGTGAAGGGCCAGGGGCCTGCTTCAATGTCGGCGCAGTGGATGTCACCCCAGGCGGCGCAGGCCGCCACGGCGTCGGCGGAGCGGTCCACACCCACGGCGGGGTGGCCATGTTCGTGCATCCAGCGCAGATGACGGCCCGCGCCGCAGGCCACATCCAGCACCGTGCTGCCCGGCGGTGCCAGGGGTGACCAGCGGCGAACCCAGTCAGAGGGGGCTTCAGTGCCGTGCATGGAGATTGTCTTTTACTATCGTAATAATAGCTGCTTGCGCTTGCTGCATAAGCATTATTGGCCAAAAAGGCTTGAAATTCTTAGAAACATGCCCAGGCCTGGTTTGCCAGCATGACCATGAACCCCGGCGCGGTGTACAGCGCAAACACCGCCAGCAAAATCAGCACAGCGGCCACCCAGCCCAGCAGCCGGACGGGGCGAGATCGTGAACAGGTTCCAAGGCGCGGAGCGGGGCTGTGCATGGCAGTGGCAGGGGTGTTTGTGATAGGTGTCAGGCGGGCTGCGGTGCGGCGCGCTGGATGGGGGCTTCCCTGACGGGCAGATTCACCAGCCCGGCAAAAATGCCCAGCCCGATTGCGATGTACCAGACCACATCGTAGCTGCCCATGCGGTCATACAGATAGCCGCCCAGCCATACCCCCATGAAGCTGCCAACCTGGTGGCTGAAGAAGACAAAGCCGCCCAGCATGGACAGGTGCTGCACACCAAAGATCTGTGCAATGGTGGCATTGGTAGGCGGGACGGTGGACAGCCACAGCGCCCCTATTACGGCAGAGAACAAATACACCGACAGCGGCGACAGCGGGAGCAGAAGAAATACGGAGATGACCACGGCCCGCGCAAAGTAGATGAAGGCCAAAATGCTGCGCTTCGGGATGCGCTGGCCCAGCGTGCCCGCAATGTAGGTGCCAAACACGTTGAACAGCCCGATCAGCGCCAATGAATAGCTGGCCACCTGGGGCGAGAGCCCATGGTCGCGCAGGTAGCTGGGCATGTGCACGCCAATGAAAACCACCTGGAAGCCGCACACAAAATACCCCGCCGTCAGCAGCAGAAAGCTGGGGTAGCGAAACGCTTCACCCAGCGCCTGCGCAATGGTCTGGTCGCGCTTTATGGGCGCCGATCCGTGAAAGCCCGGTTCGCGCAGGCCAAAAGCCAGTGGAATGATGAGCAGCACCATCAACGCCAGCGCCAGCAGCGCCTGTTGCCAGCCCAGCCCGGCAATCAGCCAGCCTTCCACCGGCACCATCAGGAACTGGCCGAATGAGCCGGCCGCCGCCGCCACGCCCATGGCCCACGATCGCTTTTCGGGCGCAATCTGGCGGCCCAGCACGCCATAAATCACGGCATAGGTGGTGCCGGCCTGGGCCGCGCCGATCAGCACACCCGCTGTCAGCGCAAACAGGGTGGGCGTGGGTGACAGCGCCATGCCGGCCAAGCCCGCTGCATACAGTGCCGCACCGCCCATCAGCACGCGAAAGGCGCCAAACCGGTCTGCGGCCATGCCCGCAAAGATGCCGATGATTCCCCACGAGAGGTTCTGGATCGCAATCGCCAGGGCAAACGACTGCCGCGTCCAGCCCATTTCCTGCGTGACGGGTTGCAGCCACAGCCCGAAGCCATGGCGAATGCCCATGGACAAGGTCACGATGGCGGCACCGCACGCCAGCACCTGGAACATGGACAGCTTGGGAGGATTCGTAGGCATGCAAGGAATGTAGCCAATCTTGCCTGTATCTGTCTGACACCTGCATGACCCTCAACGGCAGAAGCTGTTAGAACGGCTGGGTATTCATCCAGTTCGCATGGTGCTGCAGCACTACAATCCGCCCCATGTCTGCCAAACCGTCTTCTGTGTCCGCCAGCGAGTATTCCGAGGGATCGATCCGTGTGCTCAAGGGGCTGGAGCCCGTCAAGCAGCGCCCGGGCATGTACACCCGCACCGACAACCCGCTGCACATCATTCAGGAGGTGCTCGACAACGCTGCCGATGAGGCGTTGGCGGGTTTTGGCAAAAAAATCAAGGTCACACTGCATGCCGACGGCTCGGTGGCCATCGAAGACGACGGGCGCGGTATTCCTTTTGGCATGCACCCGGAGGAAAAGGCACCGGTGATCGAGTTGGTCTTCACCCGCCTGCATGCGGGCGGCAAGTTCGACAAGGGCAAGGGCGGCGCCTACAGCTTCTCGGGTGGCCTGCACGGCGTGGGTGTGAGCGTGACCAATGCCCTGGCCACGCGCCTGGAGGTCAGCAGCCACCGCGAGGGCCAGGTGGCGCGCCTGGTGTTCTCTGGCGGTGACGTGGTCGAGCCCCTTGTCATCCGCGCCCTGCAAGCCGGCGAGCGAAAACAGGGCACCACGGTGCGCGTATGGCCCGACGCCAGATATTTTGAGTCCAGCAATTTGCCGCTGGGCGAGTTGACCCACCTGTTGCGCAGCAAGGCGGTGCTGATGCCCGGCGTGCAGGTCTCGCTTGTCAACGAAAAGACGCGCGATACCCAGACCTGGCAGTACAAGGGTGGCCTGCGCGACTACCTGCAGCAGACGCTCAATGGCGAGCCGGTGATCCCGCTGTTCGAGGGCGAGGGCTTTGCCGATGCGGGCAGCGACAACTTTGCCGAGGGCGAGGGCGCCTCATGGTGCGTGGCCTTCACCGAAGAC